>Ga0209647_1000757_pt1 | contig 29460 bp, 17 predicted proteins | sample GraSoi_2013_60cm_FD_185827 | JGI IMG/M metagenome (GOLD analysis project Ga0209647, IMG submission 185827) | Grasslands soil microbial communities from the Angelo Coastal Reserve, California, USA - Sample 9_17_2013_60cm (SPAdes) (version 2) | ecosystem: Environmental > Terrestrial > Soil >... | reverse complement strand
ATAATATCGTACGCAACCCAATTCGCGGGTGGGACAGCCGGGGCTATCTGCGGGGCATCAGCTATGATGAATTGCGACGTCCAACCGCCCTGACCGTTACGGGTAATGGTTTGATCAACATCCTTGCCGAAAGAACGATTTACGGAGACAGCAAATCGGGCGGGCCGTTAAATCCTGAACAAACAAATCATCGAGGTAAAGTCTATCAGGCTTATGACGCAGCCGGGATTGTCACGAGCTTGGACCAGAACGAAGGCTACGACTTCAAAGGCAATCCGCTCCGGGGAAAACGTCAATTGTTGGCTGGCGCCAGTTACAAGACGGCCATTGACTGGAACCAGAATCCGGCGCTGGGTGAAACCTTCACTGGTTCCAGCCGCTACGACGCCTTGAACCGGGTCATCCAGCAAATCGCCCCGCGCAGCGACAGTGCCGGGACAAAGTTGAATATCATTCAACCCGGTTACAATGAAGCGAACATTTTGGAAACAATTGAAACTTGGCTGCAACAAAGCGCCGAACCGTCGGGCCTGCTAGCTCCTGCCAGTGCGTCATTCCCTACCATCACTAACATTGACTATGACGAAAAAGGGCAGCGAACCCTGGTTGAGTATGGGAACGGCGTCCGCACGACCTATACCTATGACAGCAAAACCTTCCGCTTAGTCCGTCTTCTGACGAAGCGCAAATCGGACGGCGTGTCATTGCAGGATTTGCAGTATTTCTATGACCCGGTGGGCAACATTACGCACATTCAGGACGACGCCCAACAAACCATCTATTTCAACAATCAAGTTGTCACACCCGCAACGGATTATGTTTACGACGCAATCTACCGTTTGATCAAGGCCACGGGGCGTGAACATCTTGGCCAAGCCGGCGGCGTGCCGAATGCGCCGACGCCGCAATCCTACAACGATTGGCCGAACATCAATCTTCCACATCCAAATGATGGCAATGCGATGGGGACTTATGTCGAAAACTTCGACTACGACGCGGTGGGAAATTTTAAGCAACTCCAGCATCTGGGTTCAAACCCGGCCAATCCTGGATGGACCCGCACCTACACCTACGCGGAACCCAGCCTAATTGAACCGGCCAAGGTTAACAATCGTCTGACCAGCACGAACGTCGGCGACACAACAGAAACCTATAGCCGCGCTGGGAACGGCTACGATCCACATGGCAACATGTTGAGTATGCCGCAACTGCAGGTCATGCAGTCGGATTTCAACGACCAGCTCCAGATGACCCAATGCCAAGCCGTCAATACTGACGATCAAGACGGGACGAAACATCAGGGCCAGCGGACTTATTACGTTTACGACGCCTCCGGCCAGCGTGTCGTCAAAGCCACCGAAGCCACTGTTGGCGGTCTGGTCAGACAACGTATCTACCTAGGTGGCTTTGAGATCTACCGGGAATACGACAGCACTGACAACATCACGCTCGAACGCCAGACTTTGCAAGTGATGGACCACAAGCAGCGCGTTGCCCTGGTCGAAACACGCAACCAGGGAAATGATGGCACGCCAGCCCAACTCATTCGCTATCAGTTCAGCAACCACCTCGGTTCGGCATTGTTGGAGTTGGACGACGTGGCGCGAATCATTTCCTACGAAGAATACTACCCCTACGGCAGTACGTCGTATCAGGCAATGGATTCGGCGATCAAGGCAACTGCGAAGCGTTATCGGTATACGGGGATGGAGAGGGATGAAGAGAGTGGACTCAATTACCACACGGCACGATATTACGCGCCGTGGCTCGGAGGGTGGACGAGCTGCGATCCTTTAGCGAAACCGGCCGAATTAAACCTATACTCATATGGGTTTCGTAATCCCATTGTATACACCGACCACCTTGGCACCGATCCCGACGAACCGTCGCAAGGAAAGAGGATTCACTATGCCACTGATACAGCGATTACGGAAGACACCTTTAACCTTGATGCTTTGCCTCCGAGGGATAAAGAAAAGCCGAAACTTCTAGGGTTCGATGCCAGTATTGATTTCTCACGGCTGACGACGAACAGCGCTGGACTTACTAGTGTCCCTGTCGGCTTTGCAAGCACTGTCGAGTTGCATCAGGACTGGAGTCCCGAGCCCCTAAGAGTAGACCTTGTGCTAAGTGGGGCCGGCTATATTCCGACGGACACTCTCGAGAGCATTCAGCGAGGACCGACCAAAGAAGAGATTCATGCGTGGCTTAGCGGAAAGCATAAGCTAGAAGGCAGGGTAAAATTAGCCGGCTCCGCTATATTGGACCTGGACTTCGCGATAAGCGATAATCCTGCCGCCAGGTTTATCGCCCGATCGCTGTTGGGCGGTGCCCGGACTTTGGGGACGCTTCGCATCGCAACGCCATTTAAGATTGAATGGGACGCTCGGCTAACGTCCTCCGGATTGCGAGCTAGATTAAGCTATGAGTATGGGTCGTGGTACCACGTCACTAAAGAAAGTTACACGCGAACGTATTCTGCTTCTGATGAGAAACTGAGTGAAGAACACATCTCTACTTCGAAAGGTATTCAGTTCTTTGATAGACCTGATTCGCCCCCGTCAGCGAACCCATTACTCGGGTTACGTCCGTCACCACAGTATCAAACTGGGCCGGGCACACAAGCTGACCCGTCTGCCCCTGACCCTGAGGGTCGACTCGTAAATAGGCACACGATCGTTTGGGAGAAATACGTTGGCGTCGGCACTAGCATAACAGTTGAGAAAGAGCGCAAATCAAGATTTCAAGCCGCTGTCTCAGCCGGAATTACCGTCGGTCCCAACTATCTCCCAAACGGAGGTGCGGTTACCGGGGTACTGACCTACCAATGGTGGTGAAACTTACTGTCAACTGCTCCCGCAGCGATCGCGAACCCGCACTAAATCAATCCAGAAAAAGGAAACCCACATGCCAGTCTTAAGCCCACCTCTGGGCTTGGCCGCCCAGGGCGATCAAGTCAAAACGGTTCAAAGTAATCTAACAAAGATCGGTCTGACGGTCCCTAGCACCGAGGCCGGCCAAAGCGTGCTGGGTGCGGGAACGGCGGATGCAGTTAAACAATTTCAAGCCGAAGCCAAATTGCCGGTCACCGGCACCATTGATCCTGTTACCCAGGCGATGCTCGCCAATTTCGCGATTATCATCGGAACTAACCAGTTCCAGGTCACCGGGCAGCTGATCATGGACTACGGACTCGCAGCCAATGGTGTTACCGTGCGGCTCTATTCCATCGGCTTTGGCGGTGCAGCTACGAAGCTGGCTGAGGCTAAGACCGATGCTAACGGTGTTTATTCGCTTCTTTACACGCCGCCTCCTGCGGGAACGAACGTGGCGGTTCGCGTGGCAGATGGGCAAGGCAAGGAAACCACGATTTCCTCTAACATTTACAACCCGCCGGCAAATCGAGTTCTAAACTTGGTGGCGCCGGCTAGTGTTCAACCGCTAACAGTGGAATACCAAAGACTGTCCGCTGATATGCAGAAAGAGATAGGCGGAATCCAAAATCTTTCGAAAGCCCAGGAAACGGACACTCAACAGGACTTAGCTTATTTGAACCAATCAACCGGTTGGGATGCACGGTTATTGGCCGTAGCCGCCACTGCTGCTCAACAGACAGCAACCACGGGATTGACCCAGGACGTTCTTTACGCCCTTTTCCGGACCGGGCTTCCCAGCGATCCGCAAACGCTGGCCTTGATTCCAGCCGCTACCATCGGAACGGCTTTGACCACAGCGAATCAGGCGGGCATCGTGAGTTTGAGCGCCGCACAAATTTCAGCCGCCCAGTCTACTTTCACGGCGTTCGCCACTAAAACCAACCTGAGCAGAAAGGTAGCCGGCGCACCTTCGAGCTACAATGACTTGCTGGGCGGCGTCATTACTGATCCCGGACAGCAGTCCGCATTTGCCGGAGTCTTTTTTGACCCGACGATTTCGTCCACTGACCTGTGGACGAAGGCCGGGGCGGCCGGTATTCCCGCCGATAAAATTGCGGCCTTGAAACTGCAAGGCAAACTGGCGTTGCTGACCGGTAACAACGCCAGCGTGATCCAAAAGGTCCAACAAATTCTCGGTTCAGCGAACGATTTGAGAGCTTTGGTGGACGCAAATTTTCACCTGGCTGCGACTTGGATAGACGCCATCAATTCCATTGCCGGGAGCGATGCGCAAAAGCTTCAATTGCTCATCCCCGCCACCTATGGAGGGGTCACTCCTGCCGACCAACTCGAAGCCTACGCGGCGGATCTGGCTCGCCAAGTCCGTGTGGCCTATCCTACCCGAGTCTTGGCGCAGATGGCATCAGCAGGAAGTTTGAATCTAGGCGCCACCGAAGCCCCAAAAGTGAGTGCGTTCCTGAAAGCCGCGGATTCAGCGGGTTACCAATTGGGGCGGACACCGTTTAACGCCTTCTTGAAGAACCTGCCCAAGACAGTTCCCGCCCCGGACCCGCCTACAATCGGCCTGGCCAAGACTTTACATAGGTTATATCAGATCACCCCCAGCAACGAATCCCTTCAGTCAGCGCTCAAATTGGGTTTCACTTCTGCCCGCGACATTGCGGCTTATACAGCGGACGAGTTTCGCGCGCGTTTCGGCTCATCATTTCCTTCCCCGATGGAAGCGGATTTATTGTATCGAAAGGCACAGCAGGTGAATGCGGTCACGCTGAATCTCTTTGCCGCGGCCAAGCAATTAGATTCCCAACCTGCGCTTTATGCCTTGAGCGGCTCAGCAGAAGATCGGCAAAACGCCAAGGCTGCGATCACGCGACAATTTCCCAGCATGGCCGGATTGTTCGGCTCGCTGGATTTTTGTGAGTGTCAGGACTGCCGCTCCGTATTGAGCCCGGGGGCTTACTTTGTAGATGTTCTTCATTTCCTGGATCCGTGCTGAACGGATTGGCAGTCCACCATAGCAGATTGGCAAAATAGTCATAACGGGACGGCCTATCCGTTCAGCACACCGTTTGCCGCACTAACCGCTCGGCGTCCAGATCTGCCAAATCTAAATTTAAGCTGCGAAAATACGAACACGGCGCTGCCTTACATTGATGTCGTGAACGAAATCCTGGAGTATTTCGTGGCCAATCAGGGCAGTCTCCAAAACTTGACCTATGATACCGGTCCGGCGAACAGCGCCGATCTTGTCGCCGAACCGCAAAATATTCTGCCGATGGCTTATTCAGTCCTGGCCAATCGCGCAGCGGCAACTCCTGCGGTTTATCCTTTGGGTCTTCCGTTTGATCTTTGGATTGAAACGGTGCGAGGATTTTTGAACTATTTCAAACTACCCCTATGGAAAATTCTTGAGGTCTTCCGCGCGGCAGAGTCGTTGGAATTACTGACTGACGCAAAGAATTACCCTTACTATCAGTTAGCCATATTTATCGAATTTCTCGGGCTTTCGCCCGCGGAATCCGCTCTTTTCACAAACCAAAACCTTGTTTCAAAATGGTTTACTCTCTACGGCTTTGGCGACCAGACGACTGCTGCATCCGGGCTAGCATCAGCCGAGACTCTGGCTGACCGGCTTGGCATAAGGTATCAAAACTTAGCCGACATTCTTGAGACAGGTTTTTTAAATCCTTCACTGGTTCCGTTAACTATTCCGTTACGAAGATTCGGGCTTAGCCTCCGAGATGTTTTCGCCTACACCGGCCAACCAGGGTACAACGTTCCGCCCCTTGCCCCGGCCCAGAAAACGGCATTTGAAACGAACCTGCAAAAGTTAACCGAACAGTATTATCCCAACACCGACCCCAAGGCTTTACAAAACTGGTTGACCAGCCTCTTGACCACTGGGTATTCGAACCAGGTTTTGGTCTTGCAGGCCCCTTCCGAAAACAGCTGCGACTTTCAACATACCACCTTCCAATATGCCAGCGGAAGCCCAGCAGATAGTCTGGATTTCCTGAAAGTGAATCTCTTTGTCCGGATTTGGAAGAAGTTAGGCTGGTCGATCGATGAAGTGGATAGGGCACTGCAGATGTTTCTGACGCCGTGGTTGCCTGCGGAAAACGACCCGAATCTGGGTGCGAATCTCGCGAAAGCCATGCCCGGCTCGCTGATCTACCTATCGCACTTACAAGCTCTTTTCGAAAAGCTTCAATCGGGACTGTATGACAGGACTGGCATCCTCCCTATCTGGTCTCCTGCGATTCCCACGACAGGAGAAAATCCACTTTATGCTCGGTTATTTCTAACTGACGCGGTGTTAAATAACGATCCGATTTTTGACAACCCGGCGGGAGAATACTTGTGCTATTTCGACACGGTCCAAGGAAAATACCTGCCGTTCCGTTGGCAATCGACGCAAACCGCTGAAGACGCGGTTAACGGATACGTTCTGCTCGGGAATCATGCGACCGCCATTCAGGGAGCTCTTGGCCTGACAGCGGCGGAGGTCGGATCTATTCTAACCGACAATCAACTAAATATTGCTTCAGCCCCTCTAACCCTGGCCAACGTCTCGTTGCTTTATCGATATGCGGCGCTTTCACGCGGATTGAGTCTGTCGGTCGACGACTTTATTGCCTTGAAGCAGATCAGCGTTGACCTGATCAATACGCCGCCTCTTGATCCGGTTAATCCCTTCGATGCGTTGGCAGCAACGCCGGTGACCGTTCTACGGGATGATCATCCCTGGGGAGAGACCATTCAATTCTCGAAACAGGCTGCCGCAGTGCAGGCGAGTGGTTTTTCGGTTCCGGACTTGCAGTATATTCTGCGCCACGAGATTGCTGACCCCGCCGGCCCGTACAATCAAGACCCGGCAGCGGCCATGCAGCAAGTGAGATCGCTGGCCGCCATCATCCATGCCATTCAAGGCCAAACGGCGATACCGCCTGATGCCGCGACGTTCACCGATGACGTAATCCGGCAAAAAATGTCCCAAGTTTCTCCTGCGAATGTCGCTCAAACATTTATGGGAATGTGGGCGGGCACCATTCAGTACACGGCGACCCCAGTCAGCGCTGCAAACGCTATTCCTCCTGGCGTCCTGTCCAATCAATCCTCGATCCAACTGGTTTATGACCCGACAGAGCTGACCCAGAGCATGATTCTAAAGGGCGTTCCGACGGGCGCGGTCATGAATGCTGTGACCGCTGAATTGGGAACGCTCACTGCAAACGGCACTATCACGGCGGCACAGCAAACCATGCTGCAAGGATTGTTAAACGATATTCACACTCAAGCGCTGACATTTTTCCAGGGTTACTTGCAACAGTCGACGGTTGGTAATCAACAAACCGGATTGTTGCTACCCGGAGATTTCGACACATTATTTGTGTCTCCCTCAGGGACTACGGCGGTGAGAGCAAATCTGGCGGCCAAGTTTCTACCTTATTTGCAAAATCAGTTGGTTAGCCAAGCGATTGTCCAATCCTTGACTGCGCAGTTGAACGCGGATGCTTCCCTGACCAAAACGCTCTTGACTAATACGGCAGTGCTTTCCGATCCGACGCAAGCCGCCACACCTCCCACACCACTTCTGGCGGCATTTAAAGCTGCCGGAGATGTTGGCGTGAGTGTTACCTATTTTTCCGGAAGTTTGGAAGAAAGTGCGACGATCGTTGGCTCGGCGACCGTGACCACAATCAATACGGATAAGGCCACTAACCTGGCCAGACCGGCGACGGTTAACAGCGCTCGTTTCGAGGGATACCTGGAGGTTCCGGCGGATGGCCCCTATAATTTCAAGGCAATCTTGCCAAACAATACGGCCTCCGCGGCGCTCCAGTTTGATTTTATGACCGCGCCTCTCACGCTGAACGCCGGCGCACCCACCGGCACTCCAGCAACTTATCCGTACAGTGGTTACACCGAATTTAAGGCCGGAATTCCGTACCACTTCATGGTGGATTTCCAAGCCTTGGGCGGCGGCGACGCCGAACTATTGGTGCAAGGAGAAGCTCTTCCTCAAGGACCTTTGAGCCAGCTTAGACTTTACCCGGAAATCTCCGTGCAACGTTATCTGCGTGCACAAATCTTGTTAGACAAAACCTGGCAGCTGATCCGGGGCTTCGAATTGGATGAGAATGAGGTGATTTATATCGCCACTCACACTGCCGACTTCGGCAATGTCAGCTTCAACGCCCTGGCGACGCAGGCTTCCGACGACTCTACTCCAAAAGCGAAAAAGCTTTTCGGCCAGTTTCTCCGACTCGCCAATTACGCGGATTTAAAGAAGGGACCTGCCGGCGGCACCGATGGCATGATCAACGTATTTCAGAATGCGCGACAAACCGTTCCCGTGACTCCACTTCCGCCCGGAGTGACGACTCCACTTCAATGGGCGAGTCAGAATTTCTATCAGGCGGTCGCAACCCTAACCCGGCGAGATGCTGCAACTATCCAGGCGACGGTGATGCAACTATGGGGAACGGGAGCTATCCAAACAACAACAACCGGTGCGGGCGCCCAAGCGCAATTTCATTTCACGGTCGCGCCTTTGGTCAATGACTTGGGCTTCAGACGCCTTTGGGAGGCGCTTCAGATGATCCAGACCTTAGGGGTTCAACCTCAGGTCTTGAAACAGACGACAGCTATCGCCTATCCGTCGCGAGCTGTGACCTCAACGAACCCGGATCCGGGGATTACTATCGCTTCGGCCCTTCGTAACGCTGTCAAGTCTCAGTACACACCCGACCAATGGCGACCTCTGGCTCAATCCGTATTTGACCGCTTGCGCCAAAAGAAGCGCGACGCTCTTTGCGCCTACATCCTGACTTTACCGGCCATTAAACAATTTGGCGCCGTCGATACGAATGACCTATTCGAGTATTTCCTGGTGGATCCACGAATGGAACCGGTGGTGCAAACTTCGCGAATTCGCCTGGCGCTATCTTCCGTTCAAACCTTCATCCAACGGTGCCTATTAAACCTGGAGCCTCAGGTGAAACCCTCGATCATTGACTCTAACCGCTGGGACTGGATGAAGCGCTACCGGGTTTGGGAAGCAAACCGGGAAATTTTTCTGTGGCCGGAAAACTGGCTGATCCCTGAGTTTCGTGAAAACGCCACGGATCTTTTCCAGGCGTTACAGGGAACACTTCTACAGGGCGACATCACCCCAGACTTAGTCGAGCAAGCTTTTACTCAATACCTTCAGGACCTGGATACGCGTGCCCGCCTGGATATTGTCAGCCTGTTTAACGAGCAACCCGCAGCGGGGGATTCAGCTGCGTCCAGCACCCTGCACGTGATTGGGCGCCACCACGGTAAACCTGCAAGATATTTTTATCGGACTTTCTCGAACGGGGTTTGGAGCGGGTGGATACCGGTAACGCCAGATGTTGAAGGAGACCACGTCGTTGCTGTCATTTGGCGGGGAAGGCTCAACGTTTTCTGGTTGACCTTCGTGGTACAAGGCGGTCCGGCAGCCGCGCAGGCAGCATCCCAAACTAACTCAGATGGTACGAAGGGTAGCAACAAACTGACAGACCTCAGCCTGAACGACCTTTCCAATATTCTAGTGACGACGGGCAAACCGGCAAAAACCGTACAAATTCAGTTAAACTGGAGCGAATACTATCAAGATAAATGGACACCGCGTAAATCCAGCGACATTAACCGGTTCATCCCTATCCAAGTTTCCGATGATTTCGTTCCAACGACCGGCGTTTATGTTCATGCTTCCATTGATACGGACGACAATGGTGATGAAACCGCGGTCAGAATACATTTGGATGGTATCGGCCCAAGCTCGTTTCTCTTCGGTAAAGGCGTGGCCTTTCGCTTGACCGGCAAGAACAGCGAACCGACTTGCAGCGCCGTTTATTGGCAGCCGCACTATGTACCCTATACGACGTCAGGATGGGACGCGACCAAGAACCTGGGTTACGTCGCGGATCCACCAGCAAATGCCGCTGGAGCGCCAGTCTTCCAAAACAGTTATTTGCAAGAACTGAGTGTTGTTGGCGGCACTTCGCTATCAAGCGGATTCGCATCCAACAAAATTCTGCAGAATGTAAATTCCTTCAGTCTTTTGCTCTGCAACAACTTACCACTGCTCGACTGGTCTGGAACTTGGGCTTTCTTTATGAGCCAAATTGGGGCCCTGTCCAGCCCGTTTTTCTACGAGGATACCTGCGACCCTAAAACTGATCAGGAACTGACTTTTTTTGTTCAGCCGGCCGTCACCGAGACATCGTTCAAGCACTGGGACGGATGGGGAATAATCTCTTTACCTCCCGACCAAACGGTCAATGACAGTAAGTATTGGAATGGCATTAACCTGACACCGCAAGTCCCGATTAACTACTCGCTCACCTCGCCGGATCCTGAAGCTACCTTCCCATATCGCTCCAATGTGGACTGGATGACCAATGCATCGACTTTATTGTCGTATGGGTCTGTTGCAGTTGGTCGGGAAGGGGGAATTGGTAAGGTGGGAATCATTACCGGCGGAACCGCTTCCCTAGCCCAAGGGAGCGTGGGACGGTTAGGATCGGTAGGTTCGATCACGACAACGGGCGGAATCAAAATCATCACCGGGGCCGGATCAGTTTATACCAGCGGCTTGTCGCTCGCGATGAGAGCCGATAACCGAAACGTGGCGTTGTCACCGGCGTCAGACTTAAATCTATAAACTTTCGGGGAGACTTTTATGCCAACGAATTTGATCGAGAAGAGCTTCCACAACGAAATCGATACAAATGTTCATGCTTACCAGACGTATCAGCCCATTTCCGGCTGGGGAACTAACCCGGCCACATTGCGAACAACTTATAGCCTCAATCTAACCTACCAGTTCTATCCCCATTTTCATCCTTATGTCTTGCAACTGGGCCGGGAACTGAGCGACACAGGTTCGGTGTTCGATCTGCTGGCAATGAGCGTTTTGTACCAGCAGATTAACTCGAACGGATCTTTAGAGGCTATTCCGGACAGCACTAGGGCGTTATTGTTTAGCCTTCCGGGGAACGCTCAAGCACTGGATGCGAATCAAAATCCCGTGCTGGCCGGTGCGCCGCTTACCTTGTCGGATTCGAACGCACCCCTTTCGGTGAACATCCCGGTCGGGACAGCGCTGATAAACGCTGATGGATCAACTTCTACCTTGGCTAGCGGAGTTTCGATCTCGCTGTCTTTGCCGATTTCGATCCCCAATTCAAATGCAAGAGGAGTGCAAATCAACGTTCCGGTCGGCACCGCAGTTATCCCTATGGGCTCGACAGTCGCCGCCCCATTGACCACGGCGACTCCTGTGATCTTGCCGGATGAAACGCTGGTGACCCTGCCAAATAGCGCTTCTGCAACGCTCTCCGATAGAACGCCCGTAACCCTGCCCGCCGGTACCCAAATATTGCTACGGACTGGATTGCCTCTGCCGCAGCAAACCCCGGTCAAACTTTACGAACAGATTCTTACTTCGACCGTTTACAATCCGTCCCAATATGTTCGGTCGCCATTTCCGGTGAAGGATCTCGATTTCTCAACCGGGGGAGCCTATTCAATTTACAATTGGGAACTCTTCTTCCATGCCCCACTCTTGATCGCTATCCATTTGAGCCAGAACCAGCGGTTTCAGGACGCCCAGAACTGGTTTCATACTATCTTCAATCCTACTGACGATAGCAACGGCCCTACGCCGTCCCGATTTTGGAAGGTTCGGCCTTTCCAATACACCGATGCTGAGCTCATCCAGCAAGTGATGCTGAATCTTTCCACAGGTCAGGATCCCCAACTGCAAGCGGATACGATCAATTCCATCAATGCCTGGGCGAAGACGCCATTCCAGCCGTTTGCAGTGGCTCAATATCGGCCGACTGCCTATATGCTGAAGACAGTAATGGCTTATTTGGATAACCTCATTGCGTGGGGTGATAGCCTGTTTCAGCAATACACGATCGAGACTATCAATGAGGCCACCCAGATTTACGTACTTGCCGCCAATATTCTAGGAACCAAGCCGCAGGTGGTGCCTGTCAAGGAATCGACTGCGCCGCAGACCTACGCCACCATTCGTCCTAATCTCAAACAGTTCAGTGACGCTTTAGTGGACATGGAGGTGGACGTTCCATTCGACAGCGCGCCAAGTCCTGCCACCGGTGCCGATCCAACCGGTTCGAACACGCTGGAGAGTATCGGGCAGACCCTTTTCTTCTGCATCCCGCAAAACGACACCCTTTTGGGCTATTGGGATACGGTGGCCGACCGGCTTTTCAAGATTCACAACAGTCTCAACATCCAGGGCGTCTTTCAGAAACTGCCACTCTTTGATCCACCTATCGATCCCGCCCTTTTAGTTCGGGCGGCCGCGGAGGGATTGGACGTGAACGCCATCGTGAACGGCTTGAACCAGCCATTGCCTCTGGTTCGTTTCCAACTGTTAGTTTCCAAAGCCGGTGAAATCTGTCAGGAAGTAAAATCGCTCGGCGCTAACCTGCTTTCCGCCTTTGAAAAGGGGGATAACGAAGCGCTATCATTGTTGCGGGCACAGCATGAGTCAAGGCTGTTAAACCTGGCCGAATCGGTCAAATACTCCCAATGGCAGGAAGCCACAAAGGCCAGACAATCGCTGGAACAATCTCTAGCCAATGCCAGCCAGCGTTATACCTACTATCAGAAGCTGCTCGGGATGAGTGCCGCGCAGATCAACATCCCCTCGATGGACCCAATTGATGCCGGCGGGTTGCAGAACCTTAATTTTTCGCAGTCGGACCCCTCGGCTGAGCCTCTAGTTCCCCCTCAGGACATCCCGGTCGATATTGCCAAAAGTGGCCCCTCGGTCAGCGATGGCGAATTCAAGACGTTGAGCAGCTATGAGGTCGAGGAGTTAAACAAGCTGGAGGCAGCCAGGGACGCCCATGAGATAGCCAGTGGCATCAACGCCCTTGGGGCCGTGCTCGCGGTGATCCCAAAAGTAAAAGCTCACGTCCAGCCAATGGGCTGTGGCGCAACGGTCGAATTTGGGGGAGATCAGCTTTACTTCAATACCGAGGCGCTAGCAGCGGGAGTGAGTGCCCTTGGAGAAGAGTTTTCGTATACCGCTAACAAAAACGCCAAATTTGGCTCCTATTTCCGTCGGGAACAGGAATGGATCTTCCAAAGCAATTTGGCCGCCGGGGAATTAAACCAAATATCCAAGCAGCTGCGTGCCGCTCAAATCAGGGAAGCGATCGCCCAAAACGAGTACAAAAATCATCAGACGCAGATGCAGCAAGCTCAGGACATTGAGAATTTTCTTGAAGGTACGCAGGTTCCCGTAGGAAATCAGGGCCAATACCAAAAGGCCTCCACCGTCGGCTTTTATTTGTGGATGAAAGGCGCACTCCAGGGCCTTTATGCCAACGCTTTCCAGTTGGCCTTTACCGTAGCCAAGAAAGCGGAACAAGCATTGCAGCATGAGTTAGGCTCGAGCCTCACCTATATCCAATCCAATTACCTTGACGGAATGGAAGGGCTGCTGGCCGGAGAGAAACTGTTTTACGACGTTAAGCGCATGGAAATGGACTACCATGATCTAAACGTCCGGGAGTATGAGATGACCAAGCATGTGAGCCTGCTGCAGTTCGCTCCCTTGGCGTTGGTACAATTGCGAGCCACTGGCAGTGGTATGGTTAGTCTGCCTGAAGAGTTGTTTGACCTGGATGGCCCCGGCCACTATTTCCGGCGCATCAAATCGGTGGCTCTCACTATCCCCTGTGTGACCGGACCTTACACGGGGGTGAACTGCACCCTGTCTTTGCAAAACAGCTCTGTCCGTATGAGCCCGCAGGTGCAGGGCTCTGGTTATTCCGATAGTAAAAACTTCAGCGCTTATTATGGCACTGTCCAGGCGGTGGTTACCAGTTCGGGACAGATGGACAGCGGTTTATTCGAAACCAACTTGCATGACGAGCGATATTTGCCTTTCGAGTATTCGGGCGTCGTCAGCCAATGGCAACTGGAACTGCCGGTCAACCCTGCGAACGGAGAGCCCTGCCAATTTGATTTTGATACTATCACTGACGTCGTTCTGCATGTTCGATACACCGCTCGGGAAGGTGGGGAACTGCTAAGATCGGTGGCCGTTGCGAACCTACAAAAGCAAATCGCTAACGCACAAACCGTCGGGTCTGTGAGGCTTTTTTCGATGCGACACGAGTTTCCTAGCGACTGGGCGAAATTCCGGAGTGCCACTATCGGCGGAACAACGCCCACAGCCGCATTGTCTGTGAACTTGGTGCCGCAACATTATCCGTTCTGGGCTCAAGCTTTGCTCGGGCCTACCTCGATCAAGCAGATTCAGTTTTTTGCTGAAATGACGGATGGAGCCACCGGCGCACAGATTTACGCCAATGCCGGCGGCACGGGCGTGTCCGACGCCTTGGCCGCCAACCCCATTTACGGGAGTCTCCTGGCTGGGAATCTGAAGAATGCCGTGGCCCAGTGGCCGCCCCCTCCGACTGGTCCTCTGAATCTTTATTTCGACCACAATTTGATGAAGGATCTTTGGATGGCGATTACTTGGGGCAAAGGTGTATAGGGCGGTTAAACGTTTTCGAATAGCCGCGAGGTTCGGTGAAATCACGTGTTCTTTGCCAAGATAGGCGAAGTACCTAGCGGCCGTGAGAAGCGCAATCGGATAGGAGAATAGGATAGCGACAAACAAACCGCATCGGGACACGATGTTGCTCAAGAAAAAGTTCCAAAAGAGCATCACGGCAAAAAATGCGGCTATGATGCAAATTACGACCGTGTACCAAGGCAGCACCAGGAAACCGTAACATAAGAGGATAACATCCCCGAACATGAACGGGATGCTGATCCATAAGAGCAGCCTTGATCCTGGTTTAGTACTGGCCCAGCCGGGAAGTTCCTCGGGGCGCGCATAGGCAACAGGAAGCCGACCCGCGCACGCGGCGGCAAGCTGTGCGGCGAAGAGCGAAACGAAAAAAGGCCAATCGAATAGTCCTAGAGTCATCGGCAAGTCGCTCTCTAGTTCCTTTGTTGTACAGTGTCTTTGCCATTTATTGAAGCTTTCCTGCATTGGCATCCCTCGGGAACGAGAAAAGCGCGCCGTTAAGATCGGTTCCGTAACGAGAACACGCCTAAAGCGTTTTCATCCACCAAAGAGCCGAAGGTGTAGTAACGTGATCGTCCCTGCCAGCTCAATGGGTAGTAAGAACAAGAGCGCTTCGACGATCGCTACCGAAAGTACAATCCGCCGCAACATCGACGTATCTTGTTATATGGCACAGTCCCAAAAAGTGCGATCAAAAAGAGATGCCAGAAGTCTAGACGCGCTACATAAGAAGCTCTGAAACTCAGCAACGCCTACCTGAACTGCCGCCTCGTCTGAAACGCGCTCCGGTGGTCATATACAGGGGTCCCCGAGGCTGGATTTGGCTGCTTCAGGTCTTCAAAGCGCTTTATCGATCAGCTGGTTGTTGTAAAACCAGAATTGGTACTTCGTGAAACCGGCATATGCGCCGAACGAATTCTTGGCGTTCACGTTGACGTCGACGCGCCAAACTGCGTGAAGGGAAGCACCGTTGAACGGTTGAAGCAGCCGCATATCCCTGACCGGCTCGGAAAACTCAATGACGGCACTCATCGGATCTTTCAGGGTGTCATGAAGGACACCTTTTACCATTGTCTTGTAGTCAATGGTTAGCGGCGCTATCGGCTCAGTGCGCAGTGCTTGGAGCTGTGACGGGGTAAACCCGAACGGGCTGCTTTCACAGGCAGAGAAGGCGGACGCTAGAACGGCAATTGTGAGCGCGCGGTTGATGCTCGGCGGCTTTATCATTGGCGGGGCAACGCATATCAGATTTTCGAGGGCACTTGTCGCCCCGAATTTCTTCCCCTATAGGGAAGGACGGTCCGCGTCAGAAACCCGCTCCGGCGGTCATACACGAAGCTTCCGGGCGTTTATTATTGAGACTGAGCGGCTCCTGCGTGCTTCTGGGCGGTTTCGAGGACGCCTCGATTTCTTGTACGGATGAACTCCACTTCCTTATTTAAGGATCTGGTCCCACCGAAGCTTCGAATCGCTTCGCCCAGAGCGGTGGCAAAAAGAAAGTTCACGAAGATGCAAATAAGGTGGAAATTTGCCTCCGCCATAGAGGAAGGAATTTTGGTCTGCGGCAATACGTTGAGTGAGAAACCAGTAGAATGCACAAACTGTGAGAGGTTCTTATAGGGTGCATCGTAGAACGACTTTGTAATGCCGAACCGGGAGAGAATCTCGTCCTTTTGAAGGACAAGCTTTGCCTCCCCTTTCTTGATTTTACCGCGCAACTTTCCGTCGACCCGATCAAAGCAAGGGTGGTTGAGGACCGTTTTTTTTAATCCTGGAAGCCTTGCTTCTGCCTGTTTTTTCAGCACAGGGATAACCGCATTCTGGGGACCGTCTGGCGCGCTCAGGAAGCCATACAGGTCCGCGATCTCGACGCTCTCCTTGTCTGAGTGATATTTCCAAACCAGTTCTCGGAATCCTGTTTGTTCAACTAACAGGTTCGGTTCGACCAAATAAAGAAACGTCACACAGTCCTCCAAGACCTGACGACCTAAAACTGAGGCTAAGGAGATATCCCAAACCTCGGTTTCGTTCTCGTTAACCATCTCGGCACCTGGAATTACTTGGAAGAGGGTGTTTACCTCCAGCTCCAGCTTTTCAAAAAGGACATAGCCTTGCTGCTCCAAATAAGAGGAAAAGCGAGTTCTCCTGTTCTCTAGCAAGGTTTTCGCAGCTTTGAACAGGCTTTTTAACTCCTCGATGCTTTTGAGGTAATTAGGGTGGAAGGTGTGGGGCACAGGCTCTTAGCTTTTGTTGACCTACCGGTAAAGCGTCGGCTTTTTGAACACTACCCAAGCAATTCCAAAGGCACGACTTTTGTTCTTGTCGACCGTTTGCCCGGTCTTCCGGCAAAACCCGAAGCTCATTTGAGTCTGTCCTGGATTGTGCTCGTTCTTTTCGGCTGCCATTTTTTGAAAGCTTCGGTCGCGTTACCGTTTTTCCAGTCACTGATTCACGACTAAGCGTTGCCGGATTGCTTGCGCTCAAGCGGGGACTGCGCGACCACCACGTCAACTTTGGCCTCTTCATAGAGGCCATCCGGAAGCCTAGTCATTTCGATGCCCGGATACTCGCCGGGAAGCCCCTTTAGCAGACCGGCGGGCGCACCACGAGTTTTGAGCAACGCTATTCGTTGCTCGTTATCCCTGATCACCTTCCGATAATACTCCACCAAAGCATTTCCAAGCTCGCTAGCGCTAACTATGTAGAGCATAAAGGGGCCAGAAACCCCGAAGCGCATTTTTATTCGCCATCGTTTTTGCTGTTCGTCTGCTGTCAGCGGCGGATCAAGCTGCGGCCACTAATTGCCGCCGTGACAGACAAAGCCGAATACATTCGGACCTGGCCGAACTTTGTACGTTCCTTGAATCTCGTACCATCCGTCTTTATCCCACGTGACGATCGTTTCTCCTGACCGCGGGCTTGTGATTTCGATGCCAAGTCGGGTCTCACGCTGTCTTTCCGCAATGGCGGTTCATTCCGCGGGAGCACGGCCGATTTCCAAAAGGCTATGGCGTTGGGGATCGACGGCTCGTTCAGGGACCGCGATCCGTAGTGCCAATCTGGGCAGCCGATACTCGTTACCCAACTGATCCGTAACGATAATTTGAACAGATGCCGACTCGCTCGCCTGATGATCCGTACAGCTGGTGAAGATCCTGACGTCAACAGTTCTCGTCTGACCAGGTTGTATCGCATCTTGATCGCGACCGGGCACTCCCGAGCCTCCTTCTACAAAAATCATATCAGGAACAAAAGACTGAGGTAAGCAAGGTCGGACGAGGCGGGCTCGCAAAAGCCTGACAGGCAATCCGGAAGAAGACGCGTTCGTTACGTGCCACATCGTGTGATTTTTGCGTTCACGCCAGCGACAGGCCCTTGCGTTACTGCGAAAACACACCTGTGAGGAATGGGAACGAATCGCAGATCCGGGCGACCTTTTTTAGATTTCGACCACGACCATATCTTCAGGAAAGCCGACATAATGGCGGAACGAATCGGTTTCACAACGGTCGCTATGACGCCTAAAACCGTGAATCCGAGCAGCGGTGCGAGTGCCTGAATAAGATTGACAAGGGGCTGATGTGCTGAGCTCCACTTCTCTAATTCTGAGATCCATTGTTCCATCGGAACGCCGCGCAAAATATAGAATTAGCAAACGAGTTGGTCGATAGCGAACAATCACGTACGATCTTGCACAAGTTCCGACTAACCGTTCCGGCCTGGCATGTTCTAGTCCTTACGCTGCAACGTAAGTGCTTGATAAGCAGCAACTTGGAGCGGGCAAAGGGAATCGAACCCTCATTTAGTGCCGCCCCTAGGCAGCGGATCCGCTCTGGGAGATGGAAAGACGATTATATACAACCAAGAACTAAGGCATACATGTGTGAGAATATGTGTGACTTTTTCTCGGTCCCCAGGAGACGACCCGGCACGTAAGAAAGACGGAAAGCTTGGGCGCAACATCTCCCGACTATCGTTCCATTCGCTCCGACACAGCCTCAATTTAGCGCCGCGGCGATGCGTGAGTCATGCGCTATCGCCAGAAGGCTTCGCGAAAGGTGACTTTTATAAAACGCGGCAATTGGCCGTTGAACACGACGTGGCGCCGGACAGCCGAACTGCCATCCGGGCCCGCTACGGCTCAAAGCTGGTTCTGAATATTCCGCTTCGCGCCTATCAATACCTTATCGGAAAATTCCCGGCGCTCTCGGCGCTCTCGCCGACGACGGCGTTCAAACCGCGTTCCAGGTATCCCGGATGAATCGATATCCTTCCGTGACCACATCGTCCGGTTGTTTGAAGAAGTCGCGCCAAACTCGAGTCGGTTCCACCAGTTCGGGAAGTGCTCTTCCAAATGCCTCGATGGTTAACCAACCATTATATCCGCTCGATTTGATTACTCGAAAGACAGCTGGGAAATCGATATGACCGCGCCCTGGCACCCCTCGGTCGTTGTTTGCCACATGAACGTGGGCTATTTCCGCGGCGTTTTCGCTAAACGCCCTGGGGAGGTTTTCTTCTTCGATGTTTGCATGGAAAGTATCGAACATGGCCTTGAAGTTGGGATGAGCAACGCGACGGACGTATGCAGCGGCGGCTGCGGTGGTGTTCAGAAAGTAACATTCAAAACGGTTTAGGAATTCAATTGCAAGACATACGCCTTGACGTTGCGCCTCATCTGCCACTTCTCGGTGAACATCGGCGGCACGTTTGAATTCTTCTTCGGTCGGCCCGGTGCCAGAGAATACACCCAAGGCCTGATGAATCGGCCCGCATAATATGTCCGCCCCAAGGATGGCGGACTGGCGAACGATCGTTTTCAACCGTTCCGCCGCCGCCTTTCGGGTCGCGGGATCAGGGCTGATAGCGCTGGCTTCGGGAGTTGCAACCGCGACGGTGGAAGTCTTGAGCTGCAGTTCGTCTAGCTTCTTGCGCAATTTTCGGTAATGCGCGTCATCGCCACCGAAGATCGGAATTTCAACGCCATCGAATCCTGTCGATTTGATCCTTTCCAGATGGGGGTAGTGCTCCTCGGTTACGTGAGTGGCCCAGAGCAGCAAGTTCATGCCAATTTTCATAGTTGTTCTAGCCCGCAAATCTCACACACCATATGCATCCACATGCTTATTGCGGGCCAGATAGCCCTGAATCTTCCGGCAACCGCCGATGATTTACAGCTTTTTCCCAAAAGAGTTGATTGAAACAGACCGCCTCAAACTCTCCTGTGCAAAAGCCGCAGCAGAATTGTCCGCTTGGCCACCGAGGGCGAAACGTCGCATAGAGCTTTGCCTTCGCAACTGGTCTGGGCTCGGCATCACTGGTGTCTTGACAGGGGTTTTCAAGCTTCTTAATCTGATTTGGTCCGGCCGGTACACGGTCTTGCGACCGACGTCGGACATTTTTTTTTACCCCCCAAACAATATCTAAAGAACGAGGCGACATGATCAGGTGGCTTCTCAAGTCAGTAGGCGTTACCGTGCTTTTGGTACTTGGCACGGCCAGTTACGGAGCAGAAAAACTTAATATCCTATGGGCACAATGGGATCCTGCTAACTATCTGCAGGAGTTAGTCAAAGACTATCAAAAAGAAACCGGCGTGGAGGTCGTGGTAGAGACCACGCCATGGCCCGACTTCCAGACCAAGGCATTCACCGAATGGAATGCCCATGGTGATGCTTACGACATGGTGGTCGGAGACTCGCAGTGGTTGGGCGCGGGTTCAACCGCAGGTCATTACGTCGAGCTGACCGACTTCTTCAAGAAGAATGACGTCGCCAACAAGATGGCGAAGGCGACGGTTGTCGGATATGCGGAATATCCGGGCAAGAGCGGGCATTACTGGGCTATTCCTCTGGAAGGAGACGCGAATGGATGGGCCTATCGGAAGGACTGGTTCGAGGATCCGAAGGAAAAGGAGGCTTTCAAAGCCAAGTACGGCTATGAGTTGAAAGTACCTGAGACTTGGGCGCAGCTGCGCGACATCGCCGAGTTCTTCTACCGGCCGAAAGAAAAACGTTATGGTCTGACCATCTACACCGACAACACTTACGATGCGCTAGTGATGGGCGTGATGAACACGGTTTTCGGGTATGGCGGTGAGATGGGCGACTATGCCACCAATAAGGTGCAAGGCATCACCAACTCGAAGGAGGCGGTCGAAGGGCTCAAGCTGTACAAGGAACTGTACGGTTTCTGTCCGCCGGACTGGAGTAAGACGTTCTTCCTGGAAGCGAACCAGGCGTTCACTAATGGCCAGGTGGCGATGAGTATGAATTTCTTCGCCTTTTTCCCGGCGCTGGCCAATGAAGCCACAAACAAATACGCGAAGGTCACCGGCTATTTTCCTATGCCGGCCGGTCCCACCGGCAAGCGTTTCGCTGCTTTGGGCGGACAAGGGCTCTCGATTGTCAGCTACTCTAAGAAGCGCGATGAATGCTTCAAATTTTGCGAGTGGTTCATTCGCGAAGACGTGCAGAAAAAGTGGGGCGAACTAGGCGGCTATACCTGCGACGCGAAGATTCTGGCGTCTGAAGAATTCCGCAAGGCTACGCCTTACAACGAGGCCTTCTATGAATCGATGCAGATGGTGAAGGATTTCTGGACGATTCCCGAATACGCTGACATGCTTTCGACGGCGAATAAACATTGGCACCCATACATCGTTGCCAATAAAGGAGGGTCAGCCCAAGACGTACAGGATGCGCTGATGAAGGATTGGGAAGCCATCCTTAAGAAAGCAAACCTTCGGCAATGATGGATTTCGTCACGCGGGAGCCAAACACTCCCGCGCGAGCTTTCAGCTTTGACAGTCGGTATGCGTGCACCGGCGCATGAACTTTCCTACGATTAGCCGCTCAATAAATGCATAGGGCGCAAACCAGAGGATCGTCGCTGGCAAAGCAGGGGATGTCCGATCTGGCGATCCGTAACTGGTTCATCATTCCGACGATCGCTTTCTTGATTGTCTTCAACATCTTTCCCTTGCTCTATTCGCTCGGCTTTTCTTTCACTGACTATCGAGCGGCAAGCAACCGGCCAGCCCACTTCATCGGCCTTGAGAACTACCAGGAGTTGCTGACCGATGACGGGATCTGGAACAACTTCACGATTACCGCAAAGTACGTGATCATATCAGTTGCTGGGCAGGTGATAGTGGGCTTTGGCCTGGCCCTGCTGCTCAACCGTCCCATCCCGGGGAAGGGCCTGCTAACGACCATATTGCTCCTGCCCATGATGATGTCGGCGGCAGTGGTAGGGTTGTTCTGGCAGCTACTGTACAATCCGTCCTGGGGAATCGTGAACTATCTTCTCGGTCTGGAGAGAATGGAGTGGCTCTCCAACCCCGACGTGGCCCTGTATGCCATCGCGATCACGGATATTTGGATGTGGTCACCGTTTGTGATGCTTCTCTGTCTCGCTGGACTGTCGGCCATTCCCTCTTCCCTTTACGAGGCAGCGGCCATCGACCGCGCGCCGCCCTGGTTCGTGTTCAGGCGTATCACTCTACCTCTCGTCGCACCGCTTTTATTGATTGCCATCATCTTTCGCACGATGGAGGCGTTCAAGACTTTCGACATCGCTTTCATTATGGCGAGTCTGGAGGAAACCGAGCTGGTTTCGATCAGACTCTATAAGCTGGCGTTCCAGGAGTGGCAAACTGGCCGTTCCTGTGCCCTTGCTTACATCGTCCTCTTGGCGGTGCTCGCGATCACGACGATCTACATAAAGTATCTGAACAGGCTCAAAGAGCGCTAGCTATGGCGGCAGTTCAGTCAAAAATGCAGCGACTCTGGGACCGTATCGCGGTAGTCCTGGTCCTCGCAGCGTTAGTGATCACGATGATTCCTCTGTATTGGATCGGTTCAACCGCGTTCAAGGCGCTGGCCGATGCCACCACCGTGCCGCCAACTGTGTTCTTCAAGCCGGAGGTCACCGCTTTCATCAAACTCTTTACGGCACGGGTGGAGAGGCGAGGCGCGCCAGACAAGGAACAGTATGCCAAGGCGCCGTGGTGGGAAAAACTGGTGATGGATGGGGGCGAGCGCTTTATTCGAGACGATAAGGGCATCGTAAGCTCCGGTTATGTTGGCCGGTTCACCAACAGCCTCATTATCGCGGTGATCAGTACGTTTTTGGCCGTGGCTATGGGAACAGTCACCGCATATGGATTTTCTCGCTTCAAAATGCCCGGGGAGTCGGACTGGCTGTTCTTTATTCTTTCCACCCGCATGTTGCCTCCAGTCGTGGTGGCTATCCCGATGTATCTCATGTATCGGACCGTTGCTTTGGTCGACACGCATCTTGGACTGATCATCCTCTACACCGCCTTCAATTTGTCTTTCTCGGTGTGGGTGATGAAGGGCTTTATCGATGAGATTCCGACGGAGTACGAGGAAGCTGCACTGGTTGACGGGTATACCCGCATGGAAGCGTTCTTCAAGATAGTGCTGCCTCAGGCCGCTACCGGTATTGCCGCGACCGCGGTGTTCTGTTTCATCACCGCTTGGAATGAGTACGCGTTTGCGCTGATCCTGACACTGAGGAAAGCTCAGACTGCGCCTCCCTACATTCCCTCTCAGTTGGGCTCTGGCCTGACGGACTGGACGACGATTGCGGCAGGGGCCGTCCTGTTTCTTCTGCCTGTAATGATATTCACATTCCTATTGCGCAATCATCTGTTGCGCGGAGTCACCTTCGGGGCGGTGAGAAAGTAAACGGGACTTACGATGAGACGCTATGCCCGAAAACTTGAGCTCCTGTCCATGCTGGTGATGATATTTGGCGTAACTGCCCTTTGCCAACCGTGGAACCTGTTCCTGCACAGCTACGGCGCCACGATCATTCTGGTGGGTCTAATCATGTTCAATGTCTTTTCTCGAATTAAATCAGCACCGGGGATGCCGCCGCCAGCCACTAGGGTATTACCCACGCATGAGCAATAAGACAGAATCACACTGTGGCTGACATAGATCTGATCGACGTCGACAAGCATTTCGGTGCTAACTGGGTAATCCGCAAACTGAATTTGCGAGTTAATCACGGCGAATTCGTTGTTCTCCTTGGACCGTCTGGCTGCGGCAAGACCACGACATTGCGGGCCGTCGCTGGTCTCGAGGAGATCGATAGCGGTGAGATCCGCATCGATGGCAAACGCGTCGAATTGCTGCCGCCCAGCGACCGAGATATCGCCTTCGTCTTTCAACTTTACTCTCTCTATCCGCACCTGACGGCTTTTGAAAATATCGCCTTCCCGTTACGCGCATTCCGGATGAGCGACAAAGAAGTTCGGGACAAAGTAAAAGCTGTGGCCAAGGTGTTGCGTATCGAACACCTCTTGAGGCAGAAGCCGTCCACTTTGGCGGGCGGCGATATGCAGCGGGTTACTATCGGTCGGGCTTTGGTTCGCCGACCCAAAGCTATCCTGATGGATGAACCGATTGGTGCGCTGGACGCGAAAATGCGTGAAGAAATGCGGGTCGAGTTGCGGCGACTGCACATCGAAAACAACTCCACGACCATCTACGTCACTCACGATCAAATTGAAGCCATGTCTATGGCGGACCGGATCGCAATCATGAACGACGGGGTTTTGCAGCAGGTTGGCAGTCCGATCGAAGTTTATTCACAGCCCGCTAACATGTTCGTCGCACAGTTCGTCGGGAGCCCGATCATGAATGTCGTCGATTGTCGGGTTGAGCCAGCAGATTCGACGACCGGCGTTCGTCTCAACGGGATGCAATTTGCCTTCCGTTTTGGCAGTGACATATACCAGCGAGTGGCCGCAGTCGGGCACGAAGAGATTGCGTTGGGCGTGCGACCCGAGGCTGTGTTAGTCGAACGTACCGACCGGGCCGGCTATGTTCCGGCGGAAGTTCACTTGATCGAGCCTCAGGGCGCTTACGATATTCTGGATATCGGTGTCGGCAAAGCTGTGTTACGAGCGCGGACCGAAAGCCAGTTCGTAACGCGACTTCACGAGCCTGTCTGGGTGCAATTGGATCCAAATCGAACCCATTTTTTTGACAAAAAGAGCGGTCTTGCGTTGCCGGTGGGAGAGTAGTCAGAGTGGCAAAATTAACCCTCAAGAATCTGTCTAAGAGCTACGGTGAGATCGCGGCTCTACGTGATCTTTCACTCGACATCCATGACCAGGAATTCTTTGTCTTGCTGGGACCGACCGGGGCCGGCAAGACCACTACCTTGCGCTGCATCGCCGGCCTGGAAAGACCCGAAGCTGGCGAAGTTTGGATCGGCGAAGACTTGGTAAACGACTGGAGCGCAGCAAACCGAGATGTCGCGCTCGTTTTTCAGCAGTATTCGCTTTATCCAAACTATACTGTGCGCAAGAACCTGGAATTTCCGCTCAGATCAAAGCTCCGGCGGATCTCAGCCAAGGAGGTCGGTCTTCGTGTGCAGAAGGCCGCAGAGACCTTGCGCATCTCGCACCTGCTAGACCGGCGTACCGATCGCCTGTCGGGTGGCGAGATGCAACGGGTTGCTATCGGCCGTGCAATCGTACGTGAGCCTCGATTGTTCTTGATGGACGAGCCGCTTTCTAATCTCGATGCAAAATTGCGCGAGCTGCTGCGATCGGAATTACAGGAATTGCACCTGAAATTGGGGACCACACTGGTATTCGTTACCCACGATCAGGTTGAAGCAATGACAATGGGCGATCGCATCGGTGTGCTTTGCGATGGACAACTGGTGCAGGTAGGTACGCCTTATGAGGTTTATAATATACCGCGAAACACGTTCGTGGCGTCCTTTGTTGGGACTCCTCCAATCAACCTGTTCGACGCCACAATCAATGCCGAGAAGATTGTAGTGGCACCGGAAACGTTCGAATTCTCGGTGCCAGCGGCTACTCGGGCGCGGCTGGCTAAAGTCGCCGGCGACCGCACCAAGTTGCGGGTGGGAGTGCGGCCTGAGCACGTCAAGGTCGTTAACACGGGCGGTATTGTCGGAACGTTATACGGCGCTGCCGATTACGGTGTCGAAATGATTATGACGATTAACGTCGCGAACCACCTCATTCGCGCGACGACGACGCCGACTACCCGGATACCGCTAAACGAGTCCGTGCGTATCGCTTTCACGCCGGACAAAATTCACTTTTTCGATGCAGAAACTACCGAGAATTTGGTGCATGCGCGGAACGACTCATGACTAATAGCAGTGCCGCAAAAGTCCAGCTTTTGACAGTGACTTTCGGCCTCCTTGTGCTAATTGCGGCCGCTCGGGTCCACGGCCAGGGAGAGCAGGCCGGCCTCCGTGAAATCTGTGGCGAAAGGTTTGAGGAAGCACTGCGGTGGAAACTCTCTAGCGGCGACCCGTCTGGGAATACCAAGGTTAAAGTCAGCGGTAGCCAAGTCAGAATCACGCTGACCGGGGGCAAATTTTGGAACGAAGCAACTGCGGGCTTCGATGCGAAGTATTTCGGGCTCCTATGCTTGCTGTGGGATACTCAAGCGCGGGATGAAGCCCAATACGAGTACGTGCTTAGCGACTCGTTCGACGTCACATTGGTCCAGGAACCCGACAAGATTGTAGCTAGAACACTCGTAAAACGTGCCGATTTTCCGACGCTCTCCGCGTTGAACACTGCGATCCTATTAACAAAATCTCAGGTGCGCGACATACTTAAGGGACAAGCCGTCCAGTCGACTACGCATCACTGAACGGCGAGCTTCGCACCGTTTTACCCGTGGCTAGATGTGTCCAATATTTGAGGTGCCGGTTTTATCTCGGAGGGGGTAGCAGACTTAGCCAGAAAGAGCAAGGCACTCCAGAAGTCCGCACCCTTAAGCGTGACCAGGATGCGCTTGAAAATCTCGTCCATCGTGCCGACGCCACCAAGTATACGGAGCAGGACTTACTGTGCGCGGACAATGGATTGAGGCGCGTCCTTTATGTCGGCAAAGAAGCGAAAACGGACAGGTAGGCCGGGCAAGAAGCCGGAACCAGTAACTGTGACCAACACAACCCACCAGCCGAAAACCCTAATGCGAAAGATCTTTGAGCGTGAGCCTGAAGCTGTGAACGGGCTGAATGCGGAACTGCAGGTGAAAGTTTTTGGCTAAAGATGACGGTCTCTGTTTGAGACTACAACATTGTTACTTCCGTTACAGCTTTATGTAAGAACGTTATAAATGTGTAAAATTTTGCTTCAAATTTTCTATGTAAGTGACTCAGAATTAGGCATTAAGCGGGCAAAGGGAATCGAACCCTCATAGCCAGCTTGGAAGGCTGGAGCTTTACCATTAAGCTATGCCCGCGTTTTGCGGAGAAGACGTAATGATGAGGCAGTTTTGGGAAATCTCAACCGCGAATGTACGCGAATCGGAAAACGGCGAATGCACGCGAACAGGGTGAGGCGCTGGGTTGAGAACACGTGAGGAGACTTTCGCGGGAGCCGCCTGTTTGCCAACCGATGGAGCTGCCTCGTGGTAAAGCGGCCTGCCAGACATAGCCTCCTGGAGTCTCGGACGACAGGGCGAAGTCTGGCTCCCCTCCCGAGGGCGACGTGGCTGAGATTATTTCTAATTCGCGTCTATTCGCGTGCATTCGCGGTTGCTATTATTGGTTTGTGGTAGAATCCAGGACGTTTGGATACCCCATTCGATAACGAGATTAACGATTTTATCCTGTTTTTGGCGACGGAGCGGGGGTTGTCGGAGAATTATCAAGTGTCGACCAGGCGGTCTTTAGAGGAGTTCGCGGTTTGGTATGGGCGCCAAGTAGAAGCGCCGGCGATAACTAAGGTCACTACAGATCAGTTGACCAATTATTTGGCGGAGCGAAAGCGCGGGGGGTTGGCGGCGGCTTCGTTGAAGCTGATTGTGGTGGCTTTGAAAATTTTTTTCCGATTTTTGAAGGCGCGGCAGTTCGTTGCTCATGACCCGGCGGATGTGTTGGTGTTGCCGCGGCTGGAACGGTATCTGCCGGATACACTGAATGAGGCGGAAATTGAAAAGCTGTTGGAAGTGGACCTTCACCGGCGGGCGTATCCTAAGCGGGATCGGGCGATGCTGGAATTATTGTACAGCAGTGGGCTGCGGATCAGCGAGCTGACTAACGCGCGGTTGGAGCAGATCAACTTGGAGGATCGTTTTATCCGGGTCACGGGCAAAGGCAATAAGACCCGCCTGGTGCCTGTCGGGCGGAAAGCTCGCGACGCGATCAATGATTATCTCGAAAGCGAGCGGCGGACCTTGGTAACGCCGAGGACCGGCAGCGAGCTGTTCTTATCGAGGCGCGGCCGGAAATTAACCACGCAAAGGGTCTGGCAAATCGTGAAAGAGATCGCTGAGCTCGGTGGTTTCGAGAGCCGGGTTTATCCGCACTTGTTGCGGCACTCGTTCGCTACGCATTTGTTGAGTAACGGCGCCGACCTCCGGATTATTCAGGAGTTGCTCGGTCACGCGGATATTTCAACGACCCAGATTTATACTCATGTCGACCAAAACCGGTTGAAAACGATCCACAAAAAATTTCATCCCCGAGCCTGAATCGCTCACAAATGCGCATGCATTCGTGAGGGATTCAGGCTATGGCAGGCCCGAAGGCTTTCGGGCCTGCTTTTTTGAAACCATGTTCTATTGCGAATGAGGAAGTCTGCTGGTCCGCGGCGGCGGATCAAGTTCACCGAGAGATTGGTTTATTGGCTTTACCTAGGGCTAGGGGCGCTGTTTCTGGCGTTCCCGTTAACTTGGACGTTTAGAATTGGCCAAGCGATTGGGTTAGCCGCCTGGGCCATTTTGCCGGGGTATCGAGATTTGGCCCGGCGAAACTTGGGTAGAGCGATCCCGGAATGGACTCCCCGGCAAGTCAGTGAAGGGGTGCGGCAACATTTTCAGACCTTAGCCGCCAATTTTTTGAGTGCGTTTGTGCTGGCTCAGAAGTCTTGGGAGGAGACCCGGAAATACCTCGATTTGAGCGATTATCACAGGGTAAAGGGTGAGATCGATGAGATCAGCAGCGTAGTGGCTTTGGTGCCGCATATCGGCAATTGGGAGCTAATGGCTACGGTTCCCCATTGGGTGCCAAGGCCGAAGATCGGCGTCGTCTTCCAGCGGCTTCGTAACCGCCTGATCGATGAACATGTGCGCAAATTTCGGGCGCTGAGTGGGGTGGAATTGCTTGATCGGAGCGAAGGGTTCAATCGCGGGATCGCAATCCTGAAGCAGGGAGGTATCCTGGCGGTGTTATCGGACCAGCATGCCGGCGATAAAGGAGTTTGGGTTCCTTTCTTTGACCGGCTGTGCTCTACCACGCCGCTACCTGCCATCATGGCGAAGAAAGCGCATTCCCGTATCTGCTGGGGAGTGGTGAGGACAGTGGGAGTGGCCCGTTGGCGCTTGGAAACTCGGTTGGAAGAGTTCTCGCCCAAAGCTTCGATCGAAGAAATAACTTCGATCCTGAATCAGCATTTGGAGGAAAAGATTCGGGAAAATCCTGCAGATTGGTTCTGGGTACATGATCGCTGGAAGATTCCTTCCCCTCGATTCCTGCTGCGAGAATATAAGCGAGGAGTTTTCACGGAGACTCCGGGAAAACTGAAGCCGTTTCGAATTGTGATCCGGTCGAGTAATTGGCTGGGAGACGCCGTTATGTCGGTGGAGGCGGTGCGGCGGATTAAACGAGGCCGGCCGGACGCCGCGGTAACGATATTAACGAAACGAAACTTGGTTGAATTCTGGGAATCGATCCCGGACGTGGATGCCGTTATTCCGATTGAGCCGAACGAAGGGGTGTTCTCGGTAGCGAACAAGCTTAGAAGCAAATTCGATGTCTCTATCCTTTTCCCGAATTCACCTCGGTCGGGGCTAGAGGCCTGGCTAGCTAAGATACCGCGCCGGGTCGGATATCGCCGGCCATGGCGCAATTTTTTTGTGAACCAGTTTATCCCGGAGCCGGCCCCGCCGCAGCCGGTTACCCATCATGCGA
>Ga0209647_1000756_pt1 | contig 29492 bp, 21 predicted proteins | sample GraSoi_2013_60cm_FD_185827 | JGI IMG/M metagenome (GOLD analysis project Ga0209647, IMG submission 185827) | Grasslands soil microbial communities from the Angelo Coastal Reserve, California, USA - Sample 9_17_2013_60cm (SPAdes) (version 2) | ecosystem: Environmental > Terrestrial > Soil >... | reverse complement strand
TCTCCCCAGGAGGCATATCGTGCCCACGCACCTGAATCTGCCAGATCAGGTGCTGACGCTGTGGTCGGTCAGCCTGACCGCTCGCCAGCTCTTGCTGTTGCTGGTCGGTGCCGGCATCGGCGGCACGCTCTGGCAGCACCTGGCCGTACTCGGCCATCATGGCGTCTTTGGCCAAGCCCTCCGGCTGCTGCTGGCGCTGCTGCCCTTCCTGCTCGCCCTCTTGATCGCCTGTTATCAGTATGCCGGTCGCTACCTGGAGGTCTGGGGTGTCGTCCTGGTGCGCTACCGGCTCCGTCCCACCTGCTACCTCTGGCGCAGCATCCGTGCCTATGAACACCACCTGTATCCACTCGTCCCCGGTGAGGATACTCCTGACAGAGAAGAGGAGCGTGCCAGCCAGCACACCCGCCAGACGCTGGTACGGGAGGAAGCACGATGCAGGAACAGGCTCGGCAGGAACTGGCGCTACGCGCAGAGGCACTTGCCCAGCAATTGTCGTCCTGCGGTCTTACCTGCCAGCGGCTGCACAACGCCGACCTGGCACGGCTGTATTATGAATGTTTGACCCCCGACCGTGCCAGCGCGCATCCCCTGAGCGACGACATCTTGTCCAGTGTGGGACAACCAACCAGGGTGCAGCGCCGTTCACAGCGCGTACCGCAGTCCCGGGTTGTGCGAACCACCGTGGGCGGTGAGAACCACGCAGCAGAACGCGGGCCTGCCCTCAAGGCTTCTCCAGCTGTCCTCGCCGTAGCTGCGCCCGCACAGGCACCTCCCGCGAAGAGAGAAGATGCACCCTCGCCTCCACAGCCCGACCTGCTGCACCTGGTGGATCTGCTGGCTCCGGAGTGTATCGAGATCACCCCGGACGCGCTGCGCATCGGGCAGGACTATGCCTGTGGCATCGCTGTCACCGCCTGCCCGCGTGAGGTCTCCTTCGATGGCTGGCTGGCTCCGCTCTTCCTGCACGACGAAGTGTTGGATATCAGCTTCCACTACCATCCGCAGGATACGGCGGCCATGAAGCGGCAGTTGCAGCGCAACCGGGCCGGCCATGTCTCGGGCCGCCGCTTCAACCGGCGCGAGGGACGCGCGGACGATCCCGACGAACTGGTGGCCGAGGAGGATCTCACGCGCATGCTGGACGATCTGGCGCGCTCTAGGGAACGGGTGTTTGACCTGGGCTTCTACCTGCTGCTGCGGGCGAGCAGTCGCCAGGCGCTGGCCGAACGGGTGGAGCGTCTCTACGCCGTCCTCGGCCTGCTCTCGCTGGATGCGGCAGCGCACCCCACGACCTTTGAGCAGGCCGAGGTCTTCCAGGCGTGTCTGCCACAAACGCGCGACGAGTTACTGCGCACGTTCACGCTGGATGCGACCACACTAGCCACGATGTTCCCCTTCCAATCCAACTCCCTCTCCATGCCGGGTGGCGTGCTCGTGGGCATGAGCGAGACGCATGAGCCGGTGCTGCTCAACCCCTGGGACGCTTCGCTGGAAAATCCGCACCTGTTCATCGGCGGCGTGACCGGCTCTGGCAAGAGCTACCTCGGCAAGCTGCTCGTCGAGCGCGACCTGCTGCTGAACTGGCAGCGCGGCGACCAGAGTGTGGTGATCGACCCCGACCTCGAATACCAGCAGCTTGCCCAGGCGCTGGGCGGGACGGTGGTACGCCTGGCTCCGGGCTCAGGCCAACGCCTCAATCCCTTTGACCTGCTGCCTCCCCGCTGTGATCTCAACGTCTACCTGCGAGAAGCAAGCAAGGGCGACCGGCTGGCCGAGAAGATCGCCGACCTGCATGCCATGCTGGACATCCTGCTGGCGGAGGACGTGTCCCCCACCTCGTCCGGCCTCGGCATGCTGACCAAACGGGAGAAAGGGCTGCTCGATCGGGGGCTGTACGAAACCTATCACCGGGCGGGCATCACGGGTGACCCACGCACACACCACCGCCAGCCGCCACTGCTGCGCGACCTGTACGACATCCTCAAGAGCGGCCTGTGCGGGCCGGATGAAACCGATCTGTGCGGTCGGCTGTATCGCTATGTCTGCGGGAGCCTGTCCAGCCTGTTCTCGGACGTCACGTCGGTCGATCTGGCAAGTCACCTGGTGGTGTGGGATATCCGCGATATGCGCGGTGAGCTACGCCCGCTAGCGATTGCACTCATCGCCGAGCGCGTGTGGACGCAGGCGCTCTACGACAGCCACAGGCCGCGCGCGCTCTACATCGACGAGGCGGCCTCGCTGATCGAGCATCCCGCCGGTGGACAGTTCCTGGCGACGCTCTCGCGCCGGGCGCGTAAGCGGTACCTGCGCCTGGTGACGATGACGCAAAACCCCGAGCAGTTCGTGCAGGATGCCTGGGGCAGCGTGGTGGCCTCCAATGCGGCCATCAAGGTGCTCAAAACGCAGGATGCGACCAGCGCAGCGGCGGTGGCCGAACGCTTCCACCTGACCAGGAGCGAACAGCAGCGGCTCATCACCTTTGGCAGCCACGAAGCGCTGGTCCTGGCTGGGGGAAAGCGCGTGATCATCACGCTTCCCGCGAGCCAGCGCGAACATGCACTGATCACGACCAATCCGGTGGAACGCGCCGAACAGGGCAGCGCCGGGCATGCCGATGCCGATGCGCAGGCCTCAGGGGAGTCGGACCAGCTTGCGCTGAGCCAGCAGCAGACGGTTGCGTTGCCACGGCTTCAGGCGCGCAACGACGCTGCTGAGAGCAGCAAAACCGCGTCCAGCGACAACGGAACCTACACGCAAGCGCAGTAGGCGTAGGAGCCACACGAGGAAGGAGTCAGCGATGCAGCAACTGAGGAGCAGTGAGCCAGCCATCCGAGGAGGGGACACGAGCCATCACAGGGATGAAACGGCGCACCAAGCGGAAGAGGAAACGGTCAAGGCACCGGTTCATGCCGAGCATTACCTCGCGTCGGTGCTCGTGCCACGCGCCGCCAGCACCAGGGACATTACCGTGCTAGAAACCGCCATGCAGGGGTTGGCACCCGATGCCAAGCATCCGGTGGCGTTGGAACTGGCTGCAACCGCCTCTTCTCGTCACTTCCTGCTACGGGCCACCTCGACCATGTCCCAGAGGCATCTGGCAGACCAGATCCAGGCACGTTATCCCCAGTCCACCATCCGGCAGCTGGCCCAGGAGGACGATCCCCTCGCGCTGCGGGAAGGTGAGGTCGTCTCAGCAGTCGAATTGCGCGCAGGCGCGGCGGCGTACCTGCCCCTGCGTACCTCGCGCGCAAGCGAACTCCTGCAAGAAGGAGCCGATCCCCTGCTCGGCATCCTGGGCGTGTTCAACCATCTCCCGCCGCATATGCGGGTGGTGACGCAGCTGGCGCTCATCCCAGCACCTCCAACGTGGTCGCACGCCTATCGTCGCAAGTCGGTCGAGCATCCCCTCGAACAGGAGCGCCTGCGCGCACGGAGGGAGTTGAGCGGAGCGCAGGGAAGCGGACCCGGTACGTTTCAACTGGTCGGCATGGGTGTGCTGGTCGCACTGCTCCTCGTGTGGTGGCGCTGGAAGCTCCAACTTGACGCGCTCATCCCCTCCTGGCTGCTGCAAGCGGGCCTCTCACTGCTTCGTGGTAGAATGCCGCAGCTCTCCTCCGCCCATCTGGTCGCGCTGGCCATCGGAAGCATAGCGGTGCTGGTGGCCCTCTTCTGCTTCGCCTTCATGGTCCTGCAGATCAGGAGCCGCATGGCGGCGACTCCCATCTACGACATGCGTCTGGTGGATGAAAAGACGGCGCGCCCCGCCTATCGTGCGCGTCTGCGCCTCTTCGTGTTTTCTAGAGGGCACGGTGCTGCGCCAGCATACCACGCCCATCTCCTGGAGAGGCTCTTGCATGATTGCACCTGGCAACCATACACTTGGCCGTCGCTCATGTCTACCTACCAGGGCTGGCGAGAAACAGCGCGCCTGCACAAACAGTGCGAGCAGGAACAACGTGATATCCTTGACCACCTGGTGGCAGCCTACCGGCAGTACCATACTGCCGCCGGGGGTTATTTCGTCTCCCGGCGTGTGTCTCGCGGAAAGATCAGGCGCTTGCTCATCAGGCGAAAGAGATGGATTCGCAGCCGCGTGTCGGGCTGGCACCACGATCTGGCGCGCTCACCCCACCTGCTCAGCGTGGCTGACCTCGCAGCCCTGTGGCATCTGCCGCAAGCCCAGGACCTCTCCGACCTGCCCTACGTGGAACACGCTCGTGCTCGCACGGCCCTCGCACCTGCTGAACTGAGCCTGGGTCAGGGCTGGAAGCTGGGTACCTCTAGCCACGCCGGGCACTGCGTGCCGGTGTATCTGCCCGGCGAGTGTCTAGGCCACAACTTACTGACCGTCGCCAGCACCGGGAAGGGCAAGAGCACGCTTTTCCAGCACCTGGCCCAGGCGGTGTGCGCGGTGCGAGCGGGGATGAAGAGCGCCTCTGCTCCAGGCCTGGCCTTCATCGAGCCGCACGGGGATGTCGTCCACGCGCTCTGCGGGCTGCTTCCCGCGAACGAGCGGGACAGCGTGGTGCTGGTCGACCTGGCCGACAGCGACTACCCGGTGGGCATCAACCCCCTCGATATGGTGGGCCGCGATCGCGATAAGGCGGTGGATACGCTGATCACGCTCTCCGAACACCTGTGGGCGGCCAGCTACGGCTCGCGCACCGAGAACGTGCTCGAATATGCCCTCAAAACCCTGGCCGACGCCAACGAGTGGCTCATAGAGCACGATCCCTCCCAGGGGCCCGACCGGCAATATACCCTGCTGGATGTGGTACCGCTGTTACGCAGGCCGAGTTTCCGCCATGCGGTCTGCGAGCAGGTGCGCGACGGGCTACTCCTCGACTGGTGGCAGCACTACTACGAACCCATGGACGCCCATCAGCAGCGCGAGATTACCTCCTCGGTGATCACCAAACTCTCCAAGTTTGCCAGTTCTCGTGTGGCGCGCCGCATCCTGGGCCAGCCGCGCTCCACCCTGGACCTGCGCGAGGTGATCCGCTCTGGCAAGCTGCTGTTAGTCAGTACCGCCAGCGGCGTGGTCGGGGCCGACCTCTCGGAGCTGATCGGCATTGTGCTGCTGGGCCTCTTGCAGGCGGCGCTCGCCGAGCAGGCCGCCGTGCCACGAGAGCAGCGCAGGCGCTACCTGGTGCTGATCGACGAGTTCCAGGTCTACCGGGGCGCGAACTACCAGGGCATGCTGGCCGAACTGCGCAAGTATGGAGGCGGTTTCGCCCTGGCCACCCAATCGCTGGCCTACCTTGACCGGCTGGACCGCACGCTACGGGCCACGGTGCTGGCCAATAGCGATCACCTCTTCGCTTTCCACATGGCTGGGGAGGATGCCCGCCTCCTGCACGAGCTGGACGGCATCGCCGAGGACGACATCACCAACCTGGACGATTTCCAGTGCTACGTCAAGCTCTCCCTGGGTGGCCACCGCCTGCCCGTTTTCTCGCTCAACTTGGACGCGCCGCCACGTCCTGACGAGGAAGTGGCGCAGTTCGTTCGCCTCCGCAGCCGAGAGCGCGATGCTCGGCCGGCTGGGGTTGCCGATGACCTGATCCGAAAGACGCAGGCACGCCAGCGGAGCGCTGCGCCGACCAGGCAGCAAGCACCTAGCAGGAGGGCGGAAGAGGAGATGGAAATAGACAGTGACGCTGAAGAAGGTGAGACGAGTAGTGCGCGTCGTCACAAGAGGCGCGGCAGTGGGAGCCGCATGAAGCAGCAGGAGACTGCCACTCCCCCTCACCTCCATCTGATGTATCGCGAAGACGATGAAGATGGATCCTCTCGCTCGCGAGAGGGCGAGGAAAGGGGCACTCCTGATGCCGGAGTCCATCCTTGAGAGGCAGAAGACGAGACGCACGCTCACGACGGAAGCGTTGGCCGAGAAGGGCGCGTCTCTCGCGGAGATCGATTGGCGGCTCCTGTACTGGCTGCTGCGCTACCCCTTACAGCGAGCCGACGACCTGGTGGTGGGTGTAGCCAGGTGGGCCAGTCGCGCGACGGTCTATCGTCACCTGCAAGAGCTGGAGGAGAAAGGCCTGGTCGAATGTGTGCTGCCGAAAACGCCGGGGACGGGCAAGCGGCTGTACTACCTGAGCAATGCTGGTCTGCATCTGCTGGCAAGGCACCTGGAGAGACCAACCCGAGAACTCGCCCGGCTTTGGCAGGCCGATGAAGCGGGACTACTGCGTTTGCTGCCACGCTTATCCACCTTGCTCCTGCTCCAGGACGTGGTGAACGGGCTGGTCACACATGCAGCAGAGGCCATGACGGTCCAGGGGCGACGGCCTCAACTGGTCCGCTGGACCTGGCAGCGCGACCTGACGCACCGCTTCCGGTACCGCGAACAAACGATGTGCTTGTTTGCCGATAGCGCGGTCGCGCTGCGCATACGCACACAGCAGGACGATGACAGCACGCTGGACCAGTGGTATGGCTTGTTCATGCTCCATACGGAACTGGACGACGAGCGGTTGATACGCCTGCGCCTGGAACGCCTCCTGTGCTGGCGCGAATGTCCCGAACGCTGGTCTTCCTATCAATATATGCTGCCGGTGCTGATAGTGGCCGACTCAGCTCGTCAGCGCGACCACTGGCAGCGCGCGGTCGAGGCTTCGGCGCTGAAGCTTCGCCTTGACCCGCTTGCTGGTGCGCTGACCTGTCTTCTTTCGACTGAAATCGCGCAGGTGAATTCCTGGCTGCTCACCTGGCATATGCTCTCAACTGAGGTACCCTGCCACCTGCAGGACTTGCTGAAACCTCTGCCACGTGCGGGGTTCCCGCCCTCGATGTGGCTAGAGGAAGACAAGGAGGAGGAGCGCGACGCGCGGCCATTAGCGAACGTTTCCGCTGCCATTGTTTCCACCGGGACGCCCAACCGGCTCCGTCGTCTCATCGTGGGAGACCTGGCGAAACGCGCTGCAGACGTCAGGCGAGATGGGCTGGAGGAACGGGAGGTGGTCGCCCTCATGGGGCTGTGCCTGACCCCCTGCCAGTGGGGCATCCTGCGCCTGTTGCTTGCGCACCCGCTCCTCTCCGATGAGGAACTGGCGGCGTTGCTGGTCCTCCAGTGGAGGTCGGTGCGCTGTTCGCTGTATGCACTCCACCAGCTGGGCTGCCTGGAACCGATCCTGACCGATGTGGGGAAGCGCTGGCACCTCTCTGGGCGAGGGTTGCGCCTGATGGCCGCCGCGAACCATATGTCTATCCACAACATTGCAACCGTGCCTGACGAGGTGGCAGGCGTAGAGGCGTCACATTTTGTGCGGAGGGGAGAAGAGTGGCTCTCGCGGCATATCCAGCACACCGCGGGGATCTATGGTTTCTTTGCTCGCTTTGCGCAGGCAACAAGAGAGGAGCCTGGACAGGCGCTGTGCTGGTGGGAGACAGGTGCCATGTGCGAGCGGCGCTACCGGGTGGGTGAGCAGTGGTACAATCTGAGGCCCGATGCTCTAGCGGAATATCGTGTAGGGCAAGAGCTAGTCCGTTTCTGGCTGGAATGGGATCGCGGCACCATGAATGTGCGCGATCTGGTGATCAAATGCACTTCCTATGCACACTACATCGCCTCGCGCGAGTGGGCGCGGGACTCATCGAGGCTGCCGAGGCTCTTGTGCGTCGCGCCGGATATCGCGCAGGAAAGGCGGGTGCTGCGTGTGGCTCAGGCCACACTCACGGCTACCCCCGGATTGGTGTTCTGGACGACCACGGAGGGATTGTTGAACGAGCAGGGGCCGCTAGCACCTATCTGGTTGCACGGTCTCCCCCAGCCCAGTCAAGCAGCATGGCCGGACGGTTCGCTGAGACAGGCACTGTCTGAAGCGATGCAAGGAAAGACGGCACGTGCAGAGTGACAGCGGTTGCTTCTATTTGAACGAGCTGCCTGGCTCCACGACGATGAGAGATGCCGCATGTCCCCTCTTCGTCGGAGCGCTCACGCACATCTGTCGCGCGTGGATGAGCGGCAGCGACGTGGAGCATTAGCAAGGCAGCGTTCAGGAGGTTTTGCTATGGTAACGATCGTCGCGGTCATCCCGCTGGCTGTAGCGCTCGCGCTGATGACGCTCCTGCAGCGAAACAGTCGCCGGGCTGGCCTGGTGACGCTTATCCTGGTGTGTGCCATAGCGTGGGTGGTGCCCGCCTTTCACCTGTCACCCTTGCACCTCCTCCTCTCCTTAGGCGAAGGAGGGGCAACGGCTCTGAGTGTCCTCACGGTCCTCTTGCCCGCTCTGCTCCTCTACCATCTGCAGCGAGTGACAGGGGGCATGCACGTCTTCACACAGCACCTTGCTCGTCTCACAGCAGACCGTGACCTGCAGGTCTTGCTGCTTGTCCTCGGCTTGAGTCCGTTCATCGAAGCGCTGTGCGGGTTTGGGGTGGGGATCATCGTCATTGCGCCGATGCTCCTCGAGCTACGCCTGGGTGCTGTGCGCGTAGCCGTCTTGAGTGTGTTGGGCCAGCTGACGACGGCCTGGGGCGCCATGGGCGTTGCCGTGGTGCTGACCGCCTCGCTGACCGGGCTTCCTGTTAAGCAGGTGGGCAGCCTCACCGCGCTGTTGTCGCTCCCGACCGCGCTCGTCTTGAGCCTGGTCTGCTTGCAGGTCAGTGGCGGCAACGCTGCCGTGCGCAGGTGGGGGGTGCTGGCGCTGGCTGCGGCCGGCATCCTGACGGGTGGAGCGTGCCTGCTCAGCCGCACGGTGGGCGTTGAGCTCATGGGGCTCCTGTCCAGTACGCTCACGCTCGCCTTGCTGGGTGGCGTGGGGGTACTTATGTTCCGCAGAGCAGCGCATGCGCGGGCAATCGCAGACAAGGGGAGGAAAGGAGACGCGAAGCAGGACTCGTTCTGGCTGGCTGCGACCCCGTATGTGCTCCTGACGTGCTTGCTGCTCCTTTCTCGCCTGGTCCCTCCCCTGCGCGCCTGGTTGCAAACGCATGCGGTGCTGGAGCTTCCCGCAGTGCAGCTGAGCCTCCCACTCCTGTATCTTCCCGGGTTCTGGGTGTCGCTTGCACTGCTGATAACCATACGCATGCGTGGCACTCCAAGGCATATGGCACGAGATGCGCTGGGCGCTGCCTGGCGTCAGTTCACGCCCAGCGCCCTGGCCATCCCGCTCTTCCTGCTCAGCGCCCAGGTCATGCAGGCCAGTGCCATGACGGCCTCGCTGGGAGCCGCTGCGGCTGCTCTGGGAAGCCAGTATGTGTGGATCGCGCCCTGGTTAGCCGGTCTGGGCGCCTGGTTGACCGGTTCTAACCTGGGAGGGACGGCAATGTTCGCGCTGCTGCAGAAGGCAGCGGCCAGCAGAACAGGGCTTTCCTTGCTCTGGTTGGCGGCTGCGCAAAATGGGGCTGGTCAGCTGGCGCGCATGCTCTCTCCAGCCTGCCTGCTGCTCGCGGCTACCTCGGCTGGTCTCAACGGCCAGGAGGGACTCCTGCTCAGAACCTGCGGACCGCTGGTGCTTTGGACGATCGCGCTGCACATGCTGCTGCTCGCTGGTCTGCTGACCCCCTCTCCGCTCGTGCTTGGGGTGTTGGTTGTCCTGCTACTGTTGCCCTGCGTGCCGAGACTGCGCCCGATCTTGTTGGCGCTGCCTGCGCGGTAAAGCGGGCACGTCAGCAGGTCCTTCCCCCGGAACAGCTCTCCTTCGAGGTGGAGGGCGTCTACTCTGGGGAGGCGGCCAAGGAGCGTGCTACACGAGCTCGTCAGCTCACAAGGCTGGAGAAACCTGCGTTGCTTGCGTCAGGCTATGGGTGACTCCATGCCCAGCGTGTACCGGCGGTTCCTCCTGTTAGACGCCCGCGGACAGGGACGACGCAACGAGAGGAGGCCTCGCTTCTGTGCACATGCTGCTGTGCAGCCCTCAGCCGTGAGAGAGCGTGGAGAGCGGCAGAGAGTGCCGAACTCCTCCTCTCAGACGGACGCAATGGCTTACCAACCTCGTCAACCAGCCGGCTTCCTGAAAACGTGCAACACCGACGGTTCGGTGTTTTTCCAGGAGTCGCCAGGAGCAGCACATCGAAAAGCGCACGGTGTTGAAAAACAGACGCTTTCATGAGGTTGGTAAGCTCTACAGACGTAGCGCTACAGTTTCCAGGATGACCGGTTACTTTCTGATTGTGGAACGGATATGCTACGTAGCCATTACAGCCATCGATGTGATGTATTACGAGAACGGCGGCATTCTGCTGACGGTGATGCGGCGGCTGATGAAGGCGTAGTCTATACCGCTTCAGTCTCCGCCTGCTCCACCAGCTTCACCTCGCTCATATCGAGCGGCAGCACCTGGCAGGCCTCCGACGGGAAGGTCATTACTAGGTGCTGGGCCACAAAGAAGTCGCGCGCCTGCTGGCTGGGGATGTCGGCGGTGAGGGTTGTCTGCTCGTTCACGCGCACGTGGAAGCGGGTGAACGGCCCCAGGAAAGTGCGCAGCTCGATCACTCCTGCGATGTGGTTGTCGCCGTGATCTGTGTCTGCATCGCTTGCCGCCGTGCCCTCCTGCAACATAACTTCTTCGGGGCGCACCAACACGAGGACAGCATCGCCATCATGCAGCGCTGTTGTAGCAGGCACATGCAGAAGCTGCGACCCTACATTACACAGGCCCTGCGAGGCCGACTCCAGCACGCCCTGGAACTGGTTGCTGCTGCCGACAAAACTGGCGGCGAAGACGGTGCGCGGGTTGCTGTAAATCTCCTCCGGCTGGTCAAGCTGCTCGATCCGGCCTTTGGCCATCACCGCGATCCGGTCGGAAATCGCCAGCGCCTCCTCCTGGTCGTGTGTCACATAAATGGCTGTCATCTTGAGCTGCTGCTGGATGCGGCGGATCTCGTTGCGCAGGCTGACGCGCACTTTAGCATCGAGAGCCGACAATGGTTCATCAAGCAACAGTACTTTGGGTTCAACAGCTAGCGCGCGCGCCAGGGCGACGCGCTGCTGCTGCCCGCCCGAGAGCTGGTGCGGGTAGCTGCGGCCCTTATCACCGAGTCCAACCAGCTCGAGCAGTTCTGTGCAGCGCCGTTTGATCTGTTCCTTCGGCAGGTGTTTGATGCTCATGCCGAATGCGATGTTCTGCTCGGCGGTCAGGTGAGGGAAAAGCGCGTAGGATTGGAAGACCATGCCCATCGGGCGTTTGCTGGCAGCGCGGCTCGTAATATCATCGCCATCCAGCGAAATTACTCCCTCGCTGGGAACCTCGAAGCCCGCGACCATGCGCAGGATGGTGGTTTTGCCACAGCCGCTTGGGCCGAGCAGCGTCAGAAATTCGCCCTGCTCGACGGCCAGGTTGATATGATCGACAGCGGTGGTGCGCCCGAAATATTTTGAAATGTCCTCAAGTTCAAGAAAGGCCATACCTACCTCCTTTATCGCTATCTCGTGCCTGTGATTTCAACCTGGCCTCCAATCCCGCCAGTCCCACCCCGCCGGAAGCGCACAAGTACAATAATAGCCAGCACGCAAATGAGCGTGAATAAGAAACTTAATATCGAGAGCGACGCAGCTTGATGTGGGTCGTTCTGTCCTACCGAGTTCAGGAAAATGGGGAAGGTATAGATCGTGAACAGGGTGGCTAATGTGAACTCACCCATCACGGTTGAGAAGGTGAGCAGCGCAGCGCTAATCACGCCGGGCCAGATATTCGGCAGGATCACTGTCAGGAATGTGCGCCACCAGCCGCTGCCCAGGCTGTACGCCGCCTCGGTGAGAACAGTCGTATTGATCGAGCGCAGGCTGTTATCAATGGCGCGATAGACAAACGGCAACGCGATAATGACATAGGCGCATACGAGCAGCGGCGGCGTATTGATGATGTTGAACGTATTGTTCAGGAATGGCACGAAACCCAGGGAAAGAATGTTGATAAGTGGTCCGCTTGTTCCGCTGTACTCCTGGAGCAGTCCCACTGAGAGGACGATGGCGGGCATGGCGAAAGGGACGAGCGAGAGGAATTCGAGCAATGGACGCGCCCTGGGCAGGCGAAGATGCGTCCAGTAGACAGTCGGTGTGACCAGGACGATCATAATGATGGTCGTTGCCAGGGCCAGTTCGAGGGAAGTGAGCAGCGTCTGTCCAAAATCTGGGTTGCTGAAGGTACGCTGTAGCCCAGAAAAGTCGATGCGGGATCCACTAGTGATGCCGAATGCCAGCGCTGCGCCCAGGGGGACCACCAGATAAAGTACCACCAGAATCAGCACGACCTTACTCAGACTAAAGCCGCGCCCTGCCTTGCGAGACGGGCGGCCCGGCTGATCGGGCCTGGTATAGACATCTGCTGTCGCACGCGCCGTAATATTGCTGGGGCCTGACTGTGACATAACGTTTACCTCCCCTGCCATCTGCTGACGCGGCGCAGCATGGTCGTATAGAGCGAGACAGCCACCAGCAGGACGACGATCATCCCTACCGCTAAGGCGTTGCCCAGGCCAAAGTCAACGGTCACATTGCCGTTGACGACGTAATCCATCTGGATTGGTACCAGGTTAATGGCTCCCTGTGCCAGGGCATACGCGGTGGCAAATGCGCCGAATGAATTGGCGAACAGCAGCATCGTCGCGCCGATAAGTGAGGGAAAGAGGATGGGCAGCCCCACGCGCCGCCAGTAGGTGAAGTTCGACGCGCCCAGGTTCGTCGCGGCTTCGCGCCATTCGGGACGCAGCGCGCTTAAAGCAGGCAGCGTCACCAGGATCATCAGGGGCAACTGGAAGTAGACATAGACGAGTACCAGTCCCCAGAAGCTATAAAGGCTGAAGCCGAGATTGTACAGGTTAAAGTGCAGCCAGTTTTGTAGGGCCGCCGTCACGAAGCCGGTCACACCCAGCGTCGCGACAAAGGCAAAGGCCAGCGGCACACCGGCCCAGTTGGCCGCAATGCTGGAGAAGCCGATCAGCAGGTTGCGCAGCCAGCCTGTGCGCAAGTTATAGACGCCGTAGGCTGCCAGCGCTCCAATGCCCCCCCCAATCAGGGCAGTCACAAGCGAGATGGAGATGCTGTTCTGAAAGGCGTGGATGTTCTCCGAAGAGAACATGTGGCGATAGTTGTCCAGGGTAGGTGCGCCGGTGGTATCGTCGCTGAAACTGCCCTGGATGATGATGATTGCCGGGAGAATTTCAAAGAGCAGGCAAAATAAGAGGAATGGCACCAGTCCCAGCCAGCTTGTGAGGGTATAGCTCCAGCTTCTTCCACCGCCGCGCCTCGCTCTGGCTGCCGCTTTGAGCGATTCGCCGGCGGATGAGGATGTTGCTCTGCCTCGTGCCACCTGTTGTTGCATCAGGCCACCTCCTGGTATGTGTATGTCAGGACAGGTAGAAAAGGGCGCGCTTCGCGCTACCCGTCTATAGTAGCACATCTATCGCGCCCTGTCTCTGTCTAAGCGCCGGTGCCGTATTTATCATGGATCCTCGCGGTCGCCGTGTAGTCGCGCGCTGCTACCCCCCCAGCACCTGCGGACCCCAGTTATTCGCTACGATGGTCGACGCAGCGTTCAACTGGTTCAGACTGGGGAACTTGACGTTCGCGTACTGCGAGGCTGGTGGCAGCTTGGCTGCGAGGTCGGATGGCACCTTGTTTGCGGCGACGAGCGCCTGGTAGCGCGCCGGGTGCGCGTAGCCCTTCAGATAGAAGAGCTGACCCTCGTCCGAGAAGATGTACTCCATCCACAGGCGTGCGGCGAACGGGTGCGGCGCTGTCTTGTTCACGATTGAGACATACGGACCGGCAATCGAGGCGTCTGATGGGATGACGACCTGTATGTGCGGCTTGCCGGCCAGCTGGTCGCGGAAGCCCAGACCCAGGTAGTCCCACATGACGGCGATGGCCACTTCTCCCTTCGTGATATTGGCGATGCTCGAACGCGCGGCGGTAAAGCTCCCATTTTTCTTTAACTTGGCAAAGTAGTCGATGCCGGGCTGGATGTTATCCAGGCTGCCACCATTGGCAAGCGCCGCCGTGAAGACCGCCAGGAAAGCATCGTTCGCCTGCCGGGGGTCGCCATCAATGCCGACCATGTTCTTGTAGTTCCCACTCATCAGTTGTGCGAAGGAGGTCGGTGGGTTCTTGACAAGGTCAGTGTTGATGACGAACGCCTGCGCGCCGTAATACTCCGTACACCAGTTCCCATTGGCGTCCTTCAAGCTCGCGGCGATATCGCTCCAGTGAGAGTGGATGTAAGGCGTTACCAGGCCTTGTTGGACAGCAGTCGGGCCAAATTTAAAGCCTACGTCGCCAATGTCGCCGTGCGGATGAGATTTCGAGTCCTTGAAGACTACCAGCTCTTGCGCGGAAGAGTATTCCGCCTCGACTTTGTACGAGATGGGAATGCCATAATGGCTGGTATACCCAGCCAGAATATCGGCATAGTCTGCCCATTCCGGCGGTATACCAATAGCCTGCATCTGACCTTCTTTTTTCGCGTTGGACATCAGGGTCTGCATGTTAATCGGACCTGTCATGTTCACTGTGGACGTTGAGCTTGCGCCTCCAGTGCTGCTGCCACAGGCATCCAGGAACGCGGCGAGCGCGGTGCCAGATAGACTCAAGGCGCCGGCGCGCTTCAGGAAATCACGACGGTTATGTGGAGAAAATACCTTGCCAAACAACTCTTGCTCCTGGCTATTCATAAGAAAATACCTCCCTGTACCTGAACCGGGTAAAACGACTGGCAAGAACGCACTGCATGGACGACTCACGTTGAATTGGCTGCTAAACCCATCCACGTATAGTACGTCACGAAAAGCCAATATCTAACCGACATTGCTGGAATGAAACAAAGATTATTTGCAGAGAGATCTGTGCATCTACTTTTATTATTGTAGAGTATCTTGTGCGAGTATACCCATACAAGAAAAGCGATAGCAATGTCCATACTGTACACCTGTAAGCAAGTGCATGTGGATAGAGCAAATATGGAGTATGCTACAAGAGAAGAGGTGGACTCACGGTCACCGTTGAACCAGAGGTTAGTGGCGGTCTTTGCCAAGGACATGAAAAGAGCGTATGCTCGTAGATGAAGAGAACGAGCATACCACGAAGGGGCTTCGCGCAACAACCCTTCTCAGAAGCCTACAAACCGGGGAAAATCCTGGCTCTCTCTGCTCTTGAAACCACCCTACATACGCTGGCTGATTGGAACGGCGGGCTGCTGGTTCCTGCTGGATATCGTCTACAACGGGACGACCATTTCCAGCCCGCTCGTCCTCAAGGCGCTCAATTCCCATGCCTCGCTGACCACGAATATGCTGTATACCCTGCTCATCTTCGTGGTTGCCGCCCTGCCTGGCTATATCCTGGACATCTTCACCATTGATCGCCTGGGACGCAAACTGATCCAGTGCCTGGGCTTCGCGCTCACGACGCTGGTCTATGGCCTCATCGCCTTCGCTCCAGGACTCTCGACGCTGACGCTGCCCTTCCTGCTGGTCTACGGCGTGAGCTACTTCTTCACCGAGTTCGGGCCGAACGTCACGACCTTTGTTTACCCCGCGGAAGTGTTCCCTGTCATGATCCGCACGACCGGGCACGGTATCGCCGTGGCCCTGGGCAAGTGCGGCGCCTTCCTCGGCGCGTTCATCTTCCCATACCTGCTGGGCACCTTCCATCTATTGGGGGCCATGGGTTTTGCTGCCATCGTCTCCGTCCTGGGCCTGCTTCTCAGCATCTTCTTCCTCCCTGAGCCGAAACAGCGCTCATTGGAGGAGATTTCGAACGAACGCGAGGTGCTCAACACCCGCGCGGTACCCGTTCCCGTCAACGCATGAGATGGGAAGGCTCTGCATGCTTCGGATGGACTCTCAAACAAATATGCGGACAGGTGGAAGCATCTCCTCATTTTCACCCCGAACGTGCATAGGCTGACTCCTACGGGCCATCCAGAGGAACGAAGACCTGATGGGAGTGGGCAAGAGCAACGGCGCGAAAGGGAGAGGGAGCAAATCGTGCTGGCGCACTCCTTCACAATGTGCCAGCACGACGAAGGGCTTAGCCTATGGGTCCGACCAGATCGCTCATGGGCGGCACATTGGCCGTATCGCAGGTGAAGGCCAGGCAGCCGAGCTTCCACCCGTCCTCGATGGTGGCGAGCATCGAGTAGTGGTTATAGGCCACGCTGGAAGTGCGTGCCGAGTGGTCCGAGTGCGAGATGGTCAACGTCACCACGTGACCGCCCCCATCGCCCGCAGGCGAATCGCAGCAGCCGCTGGTGTCGCCGAAGCCAAAGGGGCCAGAGCCGGTGAAGTCGCTCTCGTCCCAGGTGATGAAGATCACCGAGTTCCCTGTCCAGGCGTGGGAATGCATAATAGCGCTCACCGTTGAACTCAGAAAGGCATCACCGGTTGCGATCAAGCCCTGCACATTGCCGAAATTACAGGGATCGCTCGATGGGCCGGCGCGTCCATGCATGTCGTTGCACTGGTCCGGGCTGATCCACACATAATCCGGCACGTTGTTGCTCGCCAGGTCGCTGGAGAACTGGCTCAAGTCCACGATGTGCGCCATGCGCGCCGGGCTGCTCTGTACATCCTGGTACGAGACGAATGGATCGTGCTTGCGCTCGTAGAGCTGGTTCCCGCATGCGTGATCCAGCTTCGTCACGCACAGCGACAACGACTGCATGTAGGCCCGCCAGGTCTTGCCGTTGGCCTCAAGCTGATCCACGATATTGGGCACGCTGATGGTGATGTCATTGTCATCGGGAACGCCATTGGTCGAGCCGGAGGTAGCTGCGATGTAGTTGGGCTGGCTCGGGTGGGTGACGCCATAATAGGTTTTCGCAAGTCCATACCTTGCCGCCGCGTTGTTAATCCAGGGCGCATTGGGATTGCCGATCAGGCTGTCGTAGCCGGTGTTCTCCATCATGATGATGAAGACGTGTTGGAAGTTCTTGAGGCTTGAGCGATCTGCACTGCTTGCGCCAGCCGACGGCGCCATCAACGCCATCAGCGCCAGGATCACCACACTTGAAATACACAGACGCGCTCCCAAAGAAACACTGCGCTTGCTGTCCATGAAATACTTCCCCTTCATTGCAGGAATGGTCCACAGGTACGGATGCGATACAAGGCCGCGTTACGAGATCAATGGTTGAGATGCTGTATTGTATCACATGCACTCATCCCCACGGATAGGTTTTCTGCTCATCTCTCCTCCTCAAGATATCCATGCTATAATAGATTTCATCTGCTGTTAGAAGGAGGGGTGAGGTGGCAAGAACCACTTTAGATACCCAATTGCATGAGATCAGGACGAGGATCATCCGTCTAGGCACGTTGGTTGAAATGGCCCTCGAACAGGCCATTCAGTCGGTGCAAAACGGTGACCAGGCCCTGTGTGGGCGAGTGATTGCATCGGATGGTACCATCGACGAGGTGCGTTCCGAGGTGGAGCGGTTGGCCTTTCAGTCGCTCACGCTCCAACAACCCCTGGCAGGACACGATCTGCGATTTCTTTCGTCCGCCCCTTCCATCGCGGGAGACCTGGAACGGATGGGAGACAACGCGGCAGGAATCGCGAAGTTGCTGGTGCGTATGGCCCCGCGGCATGCAGCGGGCATGAGTCAGGCCCGAAGTGCTTCTTCGGGCCTGGTTGCCCAAGATCAGAAACCTCCATTGGATCGCGTAATGACCGAAGCATCCATTGTGTCCGGGATTGTTGATCTTGGGCAAGAGGCGCGTCGCGTGTTGCTAGGAGCGATGGGTGCTTTTGAACAGAGCGATGCGCATGCAGCGCGCTTCATCTGGCAAGAGGACGACGTAGTCGATGTGCGCTACCATCTGGTCCGCCATGATTTGATGACGATGCTGACTGACATCCATGCGATCCCAGCACTGCAGCAGGACTCGCGCATCATGCAGCGCATGACCTACTGGCTCTGGATCGCGCACAATCTCGAACGCATTGGAGATCATTGCACCAATATCTGCGAACGCCTCGTCTTTATCCTTGAAGGTGATGCGACCATCAAGCCCACGGATGATGATTGATGGTTAGCCTCACGGCGATAGCTGCCGGAGAGCCGGAACAGGTGACCTTATGAAGCTTCGATGCTCCATCGTCATCGTGAAGTTCCTTCCTGGCGCTCTCGCTAATAGCAAGGGGCCTGTCGTTTACGGGTGGTGTACCAAACAGTCATTGCCTGCCCGAAAGGTACTAGCATGACCGGTTTCAAATCAGTCGGATATCAAGAAGAAGGCGGCGTCTGCAGAGACGTACGTGATAGCCTGGTGAGAGCAGATGGAACTGCAGCAGAAGCAAGCATATGATTTCATCATCGTTGGAGGGGGAACTGCAGGGTCAGTCGTTGCGGCACGGCTGGCGGAACAGACACACTTCACCGTCTGCCTGATTGAAGCAGGACCTACAGACGAGGGGAGGTCGGAAATTTCAGCCATCAAAAATTGGCCCAACCTGCTGGGAACGGAACTCGATTATGATTATTCCATTGAGCATCAAGCCCGGGGAAATTCCCGCATCCGGCATAGTCGCGGACGCGTATTGGGAGGATGCAGTTCTCATAACTCTTGCATAGCCTTTCGTGCTCCTGATTACGATATGGATAGGTGGCAGCACTTAGGATGCGAAGGCTGGAGCGCTCATGAAACAAGCAGATACTTTACGAAAGTATTCGAGAGGGTCTCGCTTGAGAAACTCCCCGCGATCAATCCCGTCAGCCGTGCATTTCTCGAAGCAGCTCAACAAGCGGGATTTGATCGCATCTCCTTTAATAGGGATGGGATATTACGTGAGGGAGTGGGAATTTTTGAGTTAAATGCTCAGAATGGTCTCCGTCAGTCCAGTTCTCAAGCCTACCTCCATCCAATGCGCCACTCGGCCAAAAACCTCACCGTGCTCACTGGTACCTGTGTGAACAGAATCGTGCTCGATGAGAGCAACACGGCTCGCGCCGTTGAAACAGCCGACTCGATGATCTATGCAACGCGAGAGATTGTACTTTGCTGTGGAACGTTCGATACGCCGAAATTGCTGTTATTATCAGGCGTTGGCCCACGCCAGCACTTGCGTTCGTTCGGTATCCCTGTAAAAGTAGAGTTAGCAGGGGTGGGAGAACACCTCATCGATCATCCGGAGGGGGTGATTTACTGGGAAGCCAAACAACCTGTTCCAGAGGAAACCACCCAATATTGGGAAGTGGGACTCTTTAGCAAAATAATCCCTGCCTCGCCCCTTCCCGATCTCATGTTCCATTTTGGAGTTGTTCCTTTTGATTGGAATACAGTTCCACTGGGGTATCCAACCGCGCCATATGGATTTTCGATGACACCCAATGTCCCACGGGCGAAGAGTGAGGGAGTGGTCCGTCTCCGTTCTGGCAATCCGATAGACGCCCCTGTCATTGATTTTCGCTACTTTACCGATCCAGAGGGATATGATGAGGCTATTCTGCTGGAAGGAATGAAGCTGGCCAGAAAGATTGCAGAACAACGCGCCTTAAAAAGATGGATCAAACGAGAACTGGCGCCTGGGAGGGTAGTGCAAAACGATCGAGACCTCTCTGAATATGCACGGCGGACTGCAAATACGGTGTATCATCCCGCAGGCACTTGCAGAATGGGAGACAGGAACGCTCCATTCACCGTTGTCGATGCGCAACTGCGCGTCAAAGGCGTTCGTCACCTGAGAGTAGCTGACGCCTCCATATTTCCGACCATGGTTAGCGTCAATCCGTGCATTACCTGCATGATGATTGGCGAAAAATGCGCCGATCTTCTGAAAAATGCACACGGAGAGGGTCAAAGTCTCAGGTCGTGAGCCTGGCATCTGTGTCAAAAGTGAGGGAGGGGGCAACCTTAGCCCGAGCGGAGAGGCCGCTGTTGCATTTCTGATGCGTTCGCCAGTGAGCAGTAGGAAACTCTGCCCGAACACCCCAATCCCTACCAAGGACATCGGCAGGCGTCGATGAACAGACGTAATGCCCCCCTTTATTGGAGCCATCTCGCCAGATGAGATGGATCACTGATAAGAATAGTTCCGCTTGATGGCAGACCTCAAAGCCAAATAGGGTCAGCTTTATCCGGGGCGTGAGGAGCCTAGCCGAGGAAGAGCAGATCTTCACCTTTCACGAGTTTCCTCAGACCATTACACCGCTATATTCAGAACGACCACTACCACCGAGAGTCCGTGGAATCTCGCCAGTCAGTGCAAATCGCCTCCGAAGGGGCCACAGAGTCCACCCGAAATTCCGCCGGTTCTGTACACGATTGGGCGCGGGGTGCTGATTGCCCTGGCGGTGCTGTTCGTGCTGCTGTTGATCCGCGCCCTTCTCAAACGACGTATGGTCGGGGGCCACGACGAGGCGGTCAAAGAGGTGCGCGAGGGGCTGGATGCGCGCTCGCTGCTGGGCCAGAGGTGGCGCGAATGGTGGAACCGGCGCAGGCGGGCAAACGGTGCTGCACCAGCGCTGGAACTGCTTGATCCCAATTCGGGGCGCGCCCGCTACCGCGAAATACTGCTGGCTGCGGCTGAGGCGGCGAATGACCTGAGGCGCCGGCCAGCCGAAACCCCGGCAGAGTACCAGGCGCGCCTGCATATGCACTTGAGTCGGTCAGCCACGCTTGCTGCGACGCATGACGAAGACGACAACATAACCCGGCCAACCGACACTTCGATCCCTGAGGAGTTGACCCTCGCCTACGAGCGCGAGCGGTACGGCGGTAAGCGCATGGATGAAAGGAAACGCACGCAGCTGCGCGCCTGGGTGCCACAGCTGCTGAGGCGGCTCGTTGGCGTCTATCGCGGCCATCCTGAGGCGGTGCATGCGGTAGGATGGTCACCCGATGGAAAATATATCGCCTCGGGGAGCGAGGATAGCAGCGTACAGGTGTGGGATAGCCTCATAGGGCAGATCATCTCTACCTATCGTGGCCATGTAGCCCAGGTGAATGTGCTGGCATGGTCACCCGACAGCAAACGTATCGCTTCTGGAAGTCGTGATAAAACGGTGCAGGTGTGGGACGCGACTACTGGGAGCAACGTCTTCACCTATCAGGGTCATATCATTGGGCTGGTGATTTTTGTAGAAGCCGTGGCGTGGTTCCCCGCTGGCACAAGCATTGCCTCTGGGACTGATGATGGTACAGTGCATGTCTGGGCATTTTCCTCAATTCCTGTTTGACGCTCCAAGCACGGTGTGATATGTATATTCTAGAGAGTAATATTCTTACAGCGATGAAGCTCGCTTGATATGCCGAAGTCTTCGGCTGATAGCTTCTACTCTGACGAGAAGGACCATCAAGAGGTTCATGTACGGGTAGAAGTTTTTTTCTGCTCGCGCATGATCCAGCAAGAGCAAAAGCGAGTACGAGCAATGGATCAGCCTGGCGCTGTAGCGAAAAAGAGCACGATCATTGAGGACGTGGCTGTACGTGCATGTGAACTGCGCCTGGAGCGACGTTCACTCGATACACATGGAAAAGAACGGGTGGAATATCTCTGTGGAGCGAGTGGAGGTCCTGAACATGGATATGTCTTGGGAGTGGCCAGGGAAGACATTTCCGCGATGGTTGCCATCTGCAACGCCTGCCCTATTCCTGATGCCCTAGAGGCTTCCCGATCATGCTTGAACCTGGTTCCTGTGCGTCGCTTTCCGGGTGGGAAGCGTAGTCTGCCAATGCTTCAATCGTCCATGCAGACGCCTCAGAGCAGCCAGTCAGCAGATGCATATTTCCCTTGTCACTGGTTCTATACACTGTATGGACAGCATCAGCCACGTGATACCACGGTATGTCGATCCTGTACGCATTGGTTCCCTCGTCCTCCGAGAGAACTCAACCCGATTACTGGCCTACAACGCAAAAGATGCTGCGGGTCGTCAACGGTGAAGAATCGACGTTGGGACCCCCAACCGGATTTAGCCCTGGTGCTCGGGAAGCTTCCAGTAGAACCTGGTGGCGGCGCATCCTGCAGAAGATACACCTGTGAGTAAGCAGCGTCTATAAATGGTCATGAGGAGATTTTGCTGACTGAGGTCATTTCTATCAGGAGATGCTTCATGTGGGGAAGACAAAGTTATGTTCCAATTCAGCAAGCGACCAGGTTTGATGCGAGCAAAATTCACAGGATGTACTGATTTGCGTGCCCACATGAGGATCGGTAGAGTACCCCACAAATAATTTTACTTTTCTCGACAGGTGAAGATCAATAGCGTTCAGCCAAAACTTCTCTAACAAGTTGTAGAAAGGTCTCTTCCGAGAAAGGTTTGGATAAGTACCTATCTGCGCCTTGCCGCAATCCCCAGGCCTTGTCCATAGATGTGTTTTTGACACTCACCATAATAATCGGAAGCCGGTGTTGTGGATCCTGCGCCCGCAGCAGGCGGCATAACCTAAAACCGTCAATGCCACCTGGCAAGACAACATCTAGTATCATACAATGTGGATGTTCCTGAAGAGCCTTTAGCCATCCCTTGGCTGCATCGGGGACTGTTATCACCCGATACCCCGCATTTTCGAGAGCGTTGGCCATGAATAGACGTGATGTGTCACTATCATCAATGATGAGGACTTTGAAGCCATTTGTCACGGGTCGTACAACCTTCTTTCAACCAATACGACTGTAAGCAAGTAAAGGATAACCACAATACTACTCCTCAGTATTTCTCTCTTCTAGACATAATAATTTCGTTTTGTCTCCTTGCTCTATACGGCATGTCGGGCAGTATAACGGCGAGAAGTAGCGTGATGAGGCCCGCAATACGTATCAAATCTCCACCACGGTCGAGCGCATCATTCGGATGAATGTACTTGGGGATAATGATCGAGTATCCGAAACAGAGCAATAGGAAGGCAGCGCCCATCAGGAAGCTAAAACGTGTCTCCTTCTCCATAAAGGCTATAGCATAGTAGTAGAAGATGATAAAGCAGATCAAACCGCGTGAGCCGCTCAAGATGGATTTCGTCACAGCAGGATCTGGAAATTCAGGAGGTAGAACGGGTGCCAGCAGCATAAGTATCAGGAGCAGTGCGGAGGCGGCGATATGCCAGCGCATCAGGTTGCGTAAATATGCATCCGAATCTTTGAAGAAACTCAGCAAAATGAATATGAAGCTCACCGTTTGTCCAATGTAGTTGAACCAATCGACATTGAGGCTTATGCTTGTCACGTTATCTCCAGCAAAACCCGCCACTGCTGTTAGTGAAATCACGCCCATTGACAAACTTAAAATAAAAATACGGCGGCTACGCGACCGTATATAGAGATAGAACGCACGTATCGCAATAAAAAGGGAGACGAAAAACAATGTGAGCGAGAGTAAGTTAGGAACAAAATTCTCATCCATACGTTATATTCTCCTTCTGAGTAGTTCACCGAAGATTTTCAAGCAACACAGAGCCATCCACCAACTGCCCCCCCGGGTCGTAAAGCTGAATGCGATGCTGAGCCAGCAGCACCCGGAGGGCTTCGTAGGCCACTTTCAAGTCCATGCCGATCTGCGTGCAGATTTCCTCTACATTCTTACGGCCATCTATGGCTACGAACAGACGTCGCGCCTGTTTATCCGAAATGACTAAGGAGCCGGCAAGAGGATTGCTCGACTTCAACAAGTCAGCGTCCTCAATCCTTTGAGGAACAAGGCCACCCAGGCTAAGTTGAGCCTGTTGCTGAAGCGAGTTATTTGTTAATGAGGGCAAACGGCCCGAGCCGGTACTGGCAGGGAAGAGCAGTCTGCGGCTAGCAGCAACCGCTATGGACTGCTCTAAAATGAGATTGATGGCTGATAACTCATTCTGAGAGACGGGTTGTCGTAAAAAGAGCAGTATCGCTACAGTCAACGGCATCGGTATTTCCGTTGCAGGCGCATTGTATGCAGGAGGTAGTAGCTTATCATCAATCAGAACATAGCAGGCACAATAGAGAAGTCCATATCGTTCAAGGAGGGAAGCCTGGTAAGAGGGAAACAGGCTTTCCACCGTCTGCAGCCCGTAGCTACTCTGCCCCTGCAGTATCTGACCGGCCGTCGTTGCAACCTGATTATTCGCAATAATATGTTCGGGGAACAATTTCTCCTGGTAAACCATGCGCCGTAACTGGACAGATATCTGCCCCGTACGACTGGCTTGAAGCGTCCAGACCTGTGTTGCCTGCACGTCGAAGTTCGCTACAATTACATCGGCGAGCCACTGAAACATCTCATCAATGTGGTACATACTGGTAGCAGCTTTATATAATTGTGCAGCAATCACCATCGGGCGTCTGCCTGCATGGGAAAGGTTGTTATCCGCGCTGTAACTGCTCATCACATTAGCTCCCCCATACTTTGACGTTATCCGTTGCGTTCAGATGCCTGTGTTCTTCCCAGCGCTTGCGAGTTGCGTCGCACATTGTTTAGAACATCCCCGGAATCTACCTATATGATAGGATAGGTATGCTAGACATGAGATATCTCATTACGGCAGGCAGTTCGCGAGTATTTTTCCCCCACTATAAGCTGCTCTATAAACAGCTCCATTTCGTTATCTTCGCACAGGATAACACTAACTGTCTCTAGATGTGATGTCAAGAAAATAAGGTGGAGATAGGTAAAAATGTCTATACTGCACGCAAGGCATCCAGGTGCGAATAGAACCATCATTACTGCCCGCTTCCTATTTTCTTCGATCAACAGCACCAAAATATCTAATGAAGTTTGTGCACTAACTGATCTTTATGTTGTATACTATCAAACAGTCCTGACCCATATTTGTTGTAGAGTTTAGCTTCATTTAGGAGGTTTTTGCATGTCCGGAACGCCTATCCAAAAACATAGGTGGATTTTTAGGCGTGCCCTACTGGGCGCGTTCGTCGCGAGCCTCGTACTGGGGTTGGTGGTCGAGGGACTTCACTCGGTCGCTCATGCGCAAAGTGTGCCAGCCAAGTACGCCTTTATCGTCATTATCGATGGTGGCCACCCAGAGCTTTACAATGCCACTAATACCCCTTTCCTGACCAGCCTGAAAGCACAGGGCGCCAGCTATACGAGTGCCCAGGCACAGGTACCGGCCGACTCGATCACCAACAACATGGGGCTGTTCACCGGCACTGACGCGTCCCATCACGGGCTTCCTTACGAAACCTTCTGGGATCGTCAGTATAATCACCTGATTGAGCTGGATGAAACCCCGGTGTTACCTCCTGGAATTACCCAGGACCGTGACGTTGGCCGGGCCTGCACACTGTTTCAGGCCGCCAAGGCAGCGGGCTTGACGACAGCCTTTATCGCGAAATATCCCGCTTATGATGTCTTGGATGGGCCAAGCAATTGTTCTGTATACAGTGGGCGGGGTGTGGATAACCTGCAGACTCCCACCTTTGCCAACTTCACCGGGACACCGCAGCAGTATGACCAGATGAACTTTGACACCGTGCGCGCTGAGATCAACTCAGGTGCCAACCGCCCGCACGTCTTTGGTCTGTACGCTGTCGCGCCAAATAGCATCATGAAGCAATACGGCATCGACTCGCCGCAGGTGGCTCAAACCATCCAGTTCGAGGACAGCCAGATTGCTCAGACCGTAGCGCTGCTCAAGAGCGTTGGTATCTACAATCAGACCGAGATCGCAATCGTCAACGATCACGGTAATACGGCACTGACCGAGGCCATTCCCGATCACGGACCGGGTAGCATCGATCAGTATTTGATCGATCACGGCATACCGACCGACCAGACAACCACCGATCGCGTGGCTCTTGTCTGGTTGCAGAATCCCTCTCAAGCACAGATGGCTATCAATTTGCTCAGCACGCCACAGAACATGACGCAATTCGGTATTCAGGCCATAACACCAGCCTCGGGTCTGGGGGCCTATATGGTTACTCCCAAGTACCGCACGCCTGACTTCATCGTATGGCCTACTGATGGGTCCAATGGCACGCAGGCAGTTGTCTATGACACTCCACCACTGAGTAAACTAGCCGAACATGGAGGACGCGGTGCTGCCGATCAGAACATCTTGATGATCCTGGAAGGTCCCGGTGTCCAGGCGGGATACACCACTAGTCAGCACGTCTGGCTCATGCAAGTCGGTTCGACAGTGGCAGCCGATATGTGCCTGAAACTGGCCAATGCGACGTATTCCGCGCTTCCTGGAACAAGAGCTGACAATAACAATTGCCAGTACATGGCAAGTCCTATCTAATTCCTCCTGGTAGTGTGGACCGTTGAAGTCCACACTACCATTTTTTTCAAAACGCTACGGTACTGCCATCTGAAGCTATTTCTCCTGGATTATATGTTCCCCGAAATCAAGCCCATGTATATCAGGGATTTCAGGTGAAGGGACGTGTAATCAATCCCTTATATGGTATAATGGCAGGTAAACTACTATGCTTTAAGGATAGGCGAGCAACAGTATAGAATGAAAATTCACTATGGGACACTCCACGACTGTCTGGTTTTAGCAGGGAGGGTATGCCGGGATTGCATCGGAAGTATCAATCAAACTCTCTTTCGATCAGTAGCAGAACTCAGCAAGCTCCCTCACCTCGAGTTCATGCCCTGGGACATGATCCAAGCATTGGTTTCTTATGCTCCATCGATGCTTGAAGAACACGCGCTCATGGAATACGATAGGGGTGTGAGAGACGACGCATTGATCTATATGGAGTCACTCTCACTTGATACACCTGCCATTACGTTACATACAGTCAGCAGAGAGTCAGTCTAGACAGAGTGCTCCGTTTCCACATACATCTACATCAATGCAAGCCTCCCTTTGCTCTCGTTGTGTGGCACTTTTGCCGTTCGTTTACAACCTGTGTTATATATTGCATGTGCACTTGGTTATATAAGTAGGCTACTTGTACTCGCTGTGTCTCCGAATAACGATATTTGTGCAGTATGTACAAGTAGCATCCTTTCACCAGAACAATTCCTCATGACATCTCCAGAGCCACTCCCAATGAAATTTAACCTAACACTAGTTCCCGTTCTTCATGAGCAGTCCTGGCAGCATGTTCATCAGAGATATCTTCCAGGGAGCGTTGATTTGGCTCAGGCAGGGTGAACAGGGTGAGTAGCAGACCAGCGAGCGAAATGACTGCAGCAACCGCCATCGCCCCAGGAAGGTGGAAGTTGGCCAGTAAGTAGGGGAATGCAAAGGCACCAATGAAAGCGCCAACTTTGCCCACTGCCGCAGCAAGCCCATGCGCTGTTGTACGTACCATCACTGGAAAAATCTCTGCTGGATAGACAAAGGTAGTCACGTTCGGGCCAAACTCCGTGAAGAAGTAACTCATACCGTACACCAGCAGGAACGGGAGCGTAAGAGTAGTTAGAGCAGGGGCTATTGCAAGCAGCCCATATGCTAATGCCATCATGGCGAAGCCAAAACACTGAATCCACTTTCGACCTAAGCGGTCAATTGTTAATGCCGCCACAATATAACCGGGTAGCGCAGCAACTACAAAGATGAGCAGCGTATAGAGCATGTTGGTCACCAAACTAGAGTGCGCGTTCAGCGATTTAAGGACCAGCGGGCTGGATATCGTTGTGCCATAGTACGCGATGTCGAGCAAGAGCCAGGCTCCAGCAGTTCCAATGAGCCAGCGCAGGTAGGGGCGCTTGAGCAACAGAAACGTCCATGATTTTACTTGAACTTTTTTGCTTGGAGCGCTGCTGTTGCTTCCCGTTTGATCGTTTTGTAGGAGTATGGTTGGAGACTTTGCACTATTACGCTCGTACTGTTTCTTCGTAACCATCTCTACCGTTTGTGCGGCCCCAGCAAGATCACCTTGCATAGCAAGTGTAAAGCGAGGCGTTTCGGCAATTCGTAAACGCAGGTAATAAGTCGCGAGCGCTGGTACTGCGCCGAGAGCCAACATAATGCGCCATGTCAATTCATGATTGATGCCGGCGAGCAGCAATGCAAGCGCGACGAGTGGCCCAAGAATCAGACCAACTGCCTGCATTGAGAAAACCAGGGTGACGAGCTTGCCGCGATCGCGGCGATTGGCATACTCGCTCATCAGCGTAGCACTCAACGGATAGTCGCCACCAATACCAAGGCCCAGGATAAAACGGAAGATCAGGAGCCAGACAACGTTCGGCGAGAAAGCCGAGGCAATAGCGCCAATCGCCAGGACGATCAGGGTGTGACCGTAGATAGACTTACGACCTAAATGATCTGCCAGGCGACCGAAAATGACCGAGCCAAATGCCGCAGCTATCAGCGATGTACTACCAAGCAGCGAGATCTGTAGCGCATTGAGATGCCAGATGGGGGTGAGGATTGCCAGGACGACTCCAATGATAAACAGATCATAGGCGTCGGTGAAAAAACCCATGCCGGAGGTCAGCATGGCTCTCAAATGGAAACCGGACAGCGGACTATCATCGAGCGTGGTTAGAACGGATTGCGCAGTTGAATGTATACTATTTTCTCCAGACAAATGACTTGGATGGTGCTCTTCGCTTATCATCAATGATATACTCCTAGCTTTAAGGATAGGTTTGCTATTCGTAGCATAAACTCATTAAAATCGTACGCTGTGAATGTTAATCAAGCGTTAACAAGTTGTTATAGGAAGGTTAACAATTTCTTTGAAGAGATGGTGCCTCGCGGCATGCTTTGGCAAGACAATTTGCAGAAAGGCCTTATCGTTCTGCTTGCTCATGAGCGCATACTCTGCTATAATAGTATTTAACATTCTCTTAACATTCTCTTAACATTAGCTTAATATTTCTGCCATGAGGCTGGTGTTTCTGCCGCGTTGTTCGGCTGACAGCTTCTACCAGTATCCCCATACTAAGGTTCCAGGTGAAAGTTTTTTCTTATGCATCGTAGCTGATAGTAATCGGAGAGAGGTGAAGCTGTTGCTGGTTGCTCCCACTAACCCGACTGCCGTCCTGGGCCTGCTCCTGGGTGGCGTGCTGTTGCTCCTCTACGGCATACGAGTGGTGACGGATGGGATGCAGCGTGTGGCAGGGGCACGCTTACGACGCGCTACCATGGCACTTGCACGCCGTCCGCTCACAGCATTTGGTATTGGTGTGCTCGCCACCGCCTTGACACAGAGCTCCAGCGCCACTTCTTCGTTGTTGGTCGGGTTGGTAAGTGCGCAACTCGTGGAACTTCCAGCTGCGGTCATCATGGTACTGGGAACCAATGTTGGCTCTACACTGGTCGTACAACTGCTGGCGTTTCACATCACCGACTACGCCGTGGTGCTCGCAGGAGCCGGCGCTGCCGCTGCCATGGCCACGCGTCACACGGCTCTACGTGATGGTGGTCAGGCGCTCTTTGGATTTGGCCTGGTGCTCCTGGGTCTAGCGGCGCTTCAGACAGGGAGTACGCCCATCGCTGCCAGCCCTGTCACCGCCGAGGTGTTACGGACGCTCACAGGTGCACCGTTTGTGCTGGCACTGATCGGGGTCGTACTAGCCATCGCCTTTGCCTCTAGTGCTGCGGCTATTGGATTGGTCCTGGTGCTGGTGGCGAGTGGAGCCCTGCCACTGGTGGCGGCGCTGGCGCTCATGCTCGGTGCCAACGTCGGTTCCACAGCC
>Ga0209647_1000755_pt1 | contig 29551 bp, 28 predicted proteins | sample GraSoi_2013_60cm_FD_185827 | JGI IMG/M metagenome (GOLD analysis project Ga0209647, IMG submission 185827) | Grasslands soil microbial communities from the Angelo Coastal Reserve, California, USA - Sample 9_17_2013_60cm (SPAdes) (version 2) | ecosystem: Environmental > Terrestrial > Soil >... | reverse complement strand
CTCCAGCACCGCGGTCTTGGAGGAGTAGGGGGCGATCGCCGAGGGGCTCGACTGGGCGAGGGCGCTCCCCGCCATGACCATGGAAAGCGCGAAGCAAGCCGCCGTGAACGCGGTCCGAACATCGTGTAAGCGCATGGAAGCTCCCCGGGAAAATCCACTATTCCCCAGGGACCATCCTATCTCCTTTTGATGCCAAGGCCGCAAGGTAGATGCAAGGAATCCCCAAACCCGTGCGGGACATGATCCGAGCCTCATTTCCCTTGTCGCCTCGGGCACTAAGCGCGCCGTCCCTGGTCCCACTCCCTGACCATGGCAAACCCGCAGAGCGGCAAAGACCAACTCCAGCGCATTGCCCATGACGCGATGCTGCAGCGCGGGCTCGCGCCGGACTTTTCCGCCGCGGCGTTGCGCGAGACCGGGGCGATCGCGCGGGCTGCGCAGGAATCGGGGCCCGCGATTCGCGACCTGCGCGCGCTTGCCTGGGCGTCGATCGACAACGACGATTCGCGCGACCTGGACCAGCTCTCGGTCTCGGAGCCCCTCGCGGGCGGGGCGGTGAAGATCCTGGTGGCGATCGCCGACGTCGACGCGCTCGTGAAGAAAGATTCCGCGATCGACGCGCATGCGCATGCCAACACCACTTCCGTGTACACCGCGGCGCGCATCTTTCCCATGCTGCCCGAGAAGCTTTCCACCGACCTCACCTCGCTCGCCGAGAGCGAGGAGCGCCTCGCCATCGTGATCGAGATGGCGATCACCCCCGAGGGCGCGGTGACTTCTTCCGATATCTACCGCGCGCGCGTGCTGAATCGCGCCAAGCTCGCCTACAACTCGGTCGCCGCTTGGCTCGAAGGCGCGGCCCCCGCTCCGCCGAAGCTCGCGGCCATGGCGGGGCTCGAGGAGCAGCTGCGCATTCAGGACCGCGCCGCGCAGGCGCTGCGCCAGGTGCGCCACGCGCACGGCGCGTTACAGCTGGAGACAATCGAGGTCCACGCGGTATTCGACGGAGCCGCGCTCGCAGACCTGGTGCCGGACGAGAAGAACCGCGCGAAAGAGCTGATCGAGGACTTCATGATCGCCGCCAACGGCGTCACCGCGAGGTTCCTCGATTCGAAGGGGCTCGCGTCGCTGCGCCGCGTGCTGCGCACGCCCGAGCGCTGGGATCGCATCGTGGCGCTCGCCGCCCAGGCGGGCGAGAAGCTGCCCGCCGCGCCCGACGCCGCGGCGCTCGACGAGTTCCTGGCGAGGCGCCGCGAGGCCGATCCGTTGCGCTTCCCCGACCTGTCGCTCGCCGTCATCAAGCTGCTGGGCTCGGGCGAGTACGCGCTGGAAGTGCCCGGCCATCCGTCGCCGGGGCATTTCGGGTTGGCGGTCAGGGATTACACGCATTCCACGGCGCCCAATCGCCGCTTTCCCGACCTCATCGCGCAGCGCCTGCTGAAGGCGGCGCTCGCGGGCACGGCATCGCCGTACACCCAGGGTGAGCTCACGGCGCTCGCGGCGCACTGCACCGAACAGGAGGACAACGCAGCGAAAGTGGAGCGCCAGGTGCGCAAGTCCGCCGCGGCGCTGCTGCTGGCCTCGCACATCGGCGCGCAGTTCGACGGCATCGTGACCGGCGCCTCGGACAAGGGAACCTGGGTGCGCGTGACCGGGCCCGCCGCCGAAGGCCGCATCGTGCGCGGCTTCGAAGGCCTCAACGTCGGCGATCGCGTGCGCGTTGTGCTGGCGCGCACCGACGTCGCGCGCGGCTTCATCGACTTTACCGCGCTCCCGCGCAAGCCATGAGCATTCCCGATCCCGCGCGCATCGAGCTTGCCTACAAGGACGAGGAGTTCCTCGACAGCGAGGATGCGCGGCCGCTGCGCATCCTCGCCGAATACCTGGCGCCGATGCACGCATTTCGGCGCGAGCACATCTCCGACACGATCGTCTTCTTCGGCTCGGCGCGGCTCGCGCGCGAAGGTCCGCTCGGTGCGTACTACGAGGCGGCGCGCGAGCTGGCGCGCCTGGTGACCGTCTGGTCGAAGAACCTCCCGTCGCACGCGCATCGCTACGTCGTCTGCACCGGCGGGGGCGGGGGCATCATGGAAGCGGCCAATCGCGGCGCCTCGGAAGCGGGCGGCAAGACCATCGGCCTCAACATCGGGCTGCCGCACGAGCAGCGGCCCAATCCGTACATCTCGCGCGAGCTCAGCTTCGAGTTCCACTACTTCTTCATGCGCAAGCTCTGGTTCGCGCTGCCGGCGCGCGCGCTGGTGGTGTTCCCGGGAGGATTCGGCACGTTGGACGAGCTGTGGGAGATCCTCACGCTGATGCAGACGCGCAAGATCGAGCGCCCCATCCCGGTGATCCTCTACGGCTCGAGCTACTGGAACGAGGTCATCGACTTCGAGGCTCTGGTGCGCCACGGCATGATCGAGCGCGCGGATCTTTCCCTGTTCCGCTTCGCCGACGATCCGCCGGCCGCGCTGGCGCTCCTTAAGGCGGGGATCGCCGCGGAGCAGGAAGCGACGACGCCGGCCCTCGCGCACTCGAAGGCGCCGCAAGGCTGATGGATCCGGTCCACGGCGACAGGGTCCGATCCGACGCGCTGGTGCTCTTCGGCGTCACCGGCGACCTGGTGCGCAAGAAGGTGTTCCCGGCGCTCTATGCGCTCGTCAAGCGCGGGGTCCTCGAGGTCCCGGTGATCGGGGTGGCGTCCTCGGACATCCCCATCGCCGAGGTGCGCAAGCGCGCCGAGGCCGCGATCCGCGAATCGGGAAAGCTCGACGACGCGAAGGCGCTGCGCCGCTTCCTCGCCCTGCTGCGCTACGTCCACGGCGATTACAACGATCCCGGCACCTTCGTCGCCCTGAAAAAGGCGCTCGGCGACGCAAAGCGTCCGGCGCACTACCTCGCCATTCCTCCCGCGCTCTTCGCGACCGTCATCCGGGGCCTGGGCGCCGCCGGCCTCGCCCGCGAGGCGCGCGTCATCGTCGAAAAACCGTTCGGACGCGACCTCGCCTCGGCGCACGAGCTGAATCGCATCGCGCGCTCGGTTTTTCCGGAAGACTCGATCTTCCGCATCGATCACTTCCTCGCCAAGGAAGCGATCATGAACATCCTCTACTTCCGCTTCGCCAACTCGTTCCTGGAGCCGATCTGGAATCGCAATTACGTCGCGAGCGTACAAGTCACGCTGGCGGAAGCGTTCGGAATCGAGGGCCGGGGCGCCTTCTACGAGACCGCCGGGTGCCTGCGCGACGTGATCCAGAATCACCTGTTCCAGATCGTGGCGCTCCTCGCCATGGAGCCGCCCACGACGCGCAGCTTCGAAGCGGTACACGGCGAAACCGCGGACATCCTCCAGGGGATGCGTGCGTTGAGTCCCGATGACCTGGTGCGCGGCCAGTACGCCGGCTATCGCAAGGAGGCCGGTGTCGCGAAGGATTCCGACGTCGAGACCTTCTGCGCGCTGCGCCTGTTCATCGACACGTGGCGCTGGCAAGGCGTGCCGTGGTACCTGCGTTCCGGCAAGTGCCTCGCCGAGACCGCGGCCGAGGTGATCGTGCAGCTGAAGGCGCCGCCGCAGGGCCTTTTCGCCGACGCGGTCGCGGAGAATTGCGACGCCAACTACATCCGCTTCCGCCTCTCGCCCAACTCCGCGGTCGCGCTCGCCGCGCGCGTGAAGCGCACCGGCAAGGAATTCGTCGGCGACCAGCGCGAGCTCTACCTCATCGACGAGCGCCCGGGAGAGGAATCGCCCTACGAGCGCCTGCTCGGCGACGCGATGGCGGGTAATGGCGCGCTCTTCACGCGCGAAGACGCGGTGGAAGCCGCATGGGCCGTGGTCGATCCCGTCCTCGTGAAGCACCGCCAGGCCATTGCCTATAAGCGCGGCAGCTGGGGACCGATGGAAGCCGACGTACTCATCGCGCCCGACGGATGCTGGCACAACCCCAGGCTCGACCATGCCGCTCGCGATTGAGGACTATGCGCTGATCGGCGATTGCCATACCGCCGCGCTGGTGGGCCGCGACGGCTCCATCGATTGGCTCTGCCTGCCGCGCTTCGATTCCGGCGCGTGTTTCGCGGCGCTGCTGGGAGGGCCCGAGCACGGGCGCTGGTCGATCGCACCGGCCGACAAACCGCTGCGCGTCGCACGCAAGTACCGCGACGGCACGTTGATCCTGGAAACCGAGATCGAGACCGGCACGGGCGCAATTCGCATCATCGACTGCATGCCGTTGTCGAGCGAGCGCTGGGACGTGGTGCGCATCGTCGAGGGCCTCCACGGCAGCGTGGCGATGCGCATGGAGCTGGTGATCCGCTTCGACTACGGCTCCATCGTGCCGTGGGTGCGCCAGGTGAACGACACGCTGGTGGCGACCGCGGGGCCGGCGACGCTGGAGCTGCGAACCCCGGTCGCCGTGCGCGGCGAGAACATGAAGACCGTGGCCGAGTTCGAGGTGAAGGCGGGCGAGCGCGTCCCGTTCTCGCTCAACTACCGCTCCTCGTTCAAGGCGGCGCAGGAGGCCGTCGATCCCGAGCGCGCGCTCGCCGATACCGAGAGTGAGTGGCGCGCATGGACCGAGCGCTGCGCCTATCGGGGGCGCTGGCGCGAGGCCATGGTGCGCTCGCTCATCACGTTGAAGGCGCTCACCTACGGGCCCACCGGAGGCATCATCGCCGCGCCCACCACGTCGCTCCCGGAGCAGTGGGGGGGCGTGCGCAACTGGGACTACCGCTACTGCTGGCTGCGCGACGCGACCTTCACGTTGAACGCGCTCCTGCTCGCCGGCTATCACGAGGAGGCGGGCGCCTGGCGCGAGTGGCTGCTGCGCGCCGTCGCCGGATCTCCGCAGGATCTGCAGACGCTCTACAGCGTCACCGGCGAGCGGCGCCTCGACGAGCACGAAGTGGGGTGGCTCCCCGGCTACCGCGGCGCGGCGCCGGTGCGCGTGGGAAACGCCGCGACGCGGCAATTCCAGCTCGACGTCTACGGCGAGGTCATGGATACGCTGCATCTCGCGCGCGCCGCCGGCATGGAGCCGGAGCCCTTCGCATGGCGCATCCAGGTCGCGCTGCTGAAGTTCCTCGAGTCGCACTGGCAGGAGCCCGACGAGGGCATCTGGGAAATCCGCGGGCCGCGCCTGCAATTCACCCACTCCAAGATGATGGCGTGGGTCGCTTTCGATCGCGCCGTGAAGGACGTCGAGGCGTTCGGCCTCGAGGGTCCGGTCGAGCGCTGGCGCGCGCTGCGCGACGCGATCCACGCGCAGGTGTGCACCGAGGGCTTCGACGCCCGGCGCAACACGTTCGTGCAGTCCTACGGCTCCGCCCACCTGGATGCGAGCCTCCTCCTCATGCCGCAGGTGGGCTTCCTGCCCGCCGACGATCCACGCGTGCGCGGCACGCTCGCCGCCATCGAGGCGAACCTCGTCGTCGACGGGCTGGTGAAGCGCTATTCGACGGCGACCCGCGTGGACGGGCTTCCCGCGGGCGAGGGCACGTTCCTGCCGTGCTCCTTCTGGCTCGCCGACAGCTTCGCGCTGTGCGGTCGCCGCGACGAGGGCGAGGCGCTCTTCGAGCGCCTCATCGCGTTGGCGAACGACGTGGGACTCCTTTCCGAGGAGTACGACGGGCAGGGGCGGCACATGCTCGGCAATTTCCCGCAGGCGCTCACGCACATGGCGCTCATCAACACGGCCCGCCTGCTGTCGATTCCCGTGAGCGAGGCCGAACGCGCCGGCGCGCAAGGCGAACGGCCCGCCGCCGCGGCTCGAACATCGTGACGCCGGCGCTGTCCAATCCGGTCGAAGTGGTGTTCCTGCTCGATTGCGACAACACGCTGCTCGACAACGACCGCGTGCAGGACGATCTGCGCGAGCATCTGGCGAGCGAGTTCGGGCCCGCGAATCGCGATCGCTACTGGGAGATCTTCGAGGGGCTGCGCAAGGAACTGGGCTATGCGGATTATCTCGGCGCGCTGCAGCGCTACCGGTTGGGCGCGATGAGCGACCCCCGCGTGCTGCTGATGTCCGCGTACCTGGTGGACTATCCCTTCGCCGAGCGCCTCTACCCGCGCGCGCTCGAGGTGCTCGCGCACCTGCGCCGGTGGGGTCCCACGGTGATCCTGTCCGACGGCGACGTCGTCTTCCAGCCCCGCAAGATCGAGCGTTCGGGATTGTGGAAGGCGGTCGAGGGCCGGGTGCTGATCTACATCCACAAGGAGCAGATGCTCGACGACGTGGCGCGGCGCTACCCGGCGCGGCGCTACGTGATGGTGGACGACAAGCTGCACATCCTCGCGGCGATGAAGGCGCTCTGGCGCGAGCGCCTCACCACGGTTTTCCCGCGCCAGGGACATTACGCGTTCGATCCGAAAATCGTCTCGAGCCAGCCCGCGGCGGACGTGACGGTCGAACGCATCGGCGAGCTCATCGATCACGACTTCCAGGAGGCCACATGAACGCGGCACGACAGCTTCACGACCTGGGCCAGAGCCTCTGGCTCGACAACATCACGCGCGCGCTCCTCGCCAGCGGCACGCTCGCGCGCTACATCGACGAATTCGCGCTGACCGGGCTCACCTCCAATCCCACGATCTTCGACCAGGCCATCAAGAGCGCCGATTCCTACGACGAGGCGATCCGCAGGAAATCCCGCGCGGGCAAGTCGGGCGAGGCGCTGTTCATCGAGCTGGCGCTCGAGGACCTGGCGCAGGCCGCGGACCTGTTCCGGCCGGCCCACGACGCCACGGGCGGGGTCGACGGCTGGGTCTCGCTCGAGGTGTCGCCTTTGCTGGCCGACGACACCGCCGGGAGCATCAGGACCGCGGCGCAGCTGCATGCCCGCGGCGCGCGCCCCAATCTCTTCATCAAGATTCCGGGCACGCCGGCGGGCATTCCCGCCATCGAGGAATCGATCTTCGCCGGCGTTCCGATCAACGTGACGCTGCTTTTCTCGCGCGAGCAATACATCGCGGCGGCCGAAGCGTACCTGCGCGGCATCGAGCGGCGCGTCGCCGCCGGCCGCGATCCGCACGTGGCCTCGGTGGCGTCGATCTTCGTCAGCCGCTGGGACGTGGCGGTGAAGGACAAGGTGCCGGGCGAGCTTCGCAATCGCCTCGGGCTCGCCATCGCCGGGCGCACCTACAAGGCCTATCGCGAGCTCCTCGCCGCGCCGCGCTGGCGCAAGCTGGCGCAGGCGGGCGCGCGCCCGCAGCGCCTGCTGTGGGCGAGCACCGGCACCAAGGATCCGGCGGCGCCGGACGTGCTCTATGTCGAGGCGCTCGCGGCGCCCGATACCATCGACACGATTCCGGAAAAGACCCTCCTCGCCTTCGCCGATCATGGAAAGGTGGGCGCTCCGATGCCGCCCGACGGTGGCGATGCCGAGCTCACGCTCGCGCAATTCAAGCGCGCGGGCATCGACGACGCCGCGCTCGCCACCGCGCTGCAGCGCGAAGGGGCGCTCGCCTTCGCGAAATCGTGGAGCGACCTGATGGCGGTCATCGCCACGAAGGAGGAAGAGCTCGGTCATGCCTGAGGAGCTCGACCGGCTCTGCGTCGATACCCTGCGCTTCCTGTCGGTCGATGCGGTGCAGAAGGCCAATAGCGGCCACCCGGGCCTGCCGCTCGACGCGGCACCCATGGCCTACGCGCTGTGGATGCGCGTGCTCAAGCACAACCCGCGCAACCCCTCGTGGTTCGATCGCGACCGCTTCGTGCTCTCGGCGGGGCACGGCTCGATGCTGCTCTATGGCCTCTTGCACCTTACCGGCTACGACCTGCCACTGGAGGAGATCAAGCGCTTTCGCCAGTGGGGCAGCAAGGCGCCGGGCCATCCCGAGCGTGGGCACACGCCCGGAGTGGAAACCACCACGGGGCCCCTCGGGCAAGGTTTCGCCAATGCCGTGGGCATGGCGATCGCCGAGGCGCAGCTCGCGGCGCGCTACAACCGCGCGGACCACGCGGTGATCGACCACGCGACCTACGTGATCGCGAGCGACGGCGATCTCATGGAGGGTGTGGCCTCCGAGGCGGCCTCGCTCGCGGGGCACTTGCGGCTCGGCAAGCTCACCTGCCTCTACGACGACAACCGCGTGACGCTCGCCGCCGGCACCGACATCACGTTTTCCGAGGACCGCGCGCGGCGCTTCGAAGCTTACGGCTGGCACACGGCCGCGGTCGCCGACGGCAACGACCTCGCGGCGATCGACACGGCGCTCGCCGCCGCGCGTGCGGAGACGACGCGGCCCTCGCTCATCCTCGTGCGCACCCACATCGGCTACGGCTCCCCCAACAAGCACGACAGCTTCGAGGCGCACGGCTCCCCGTTGGGCGCGGACGAGGTGCGCCTCACCAAGCGAAGCCTCGGCTGGCCCGAGGACTCGCAGTTCCTGATTCCCGACGCCGCGCTCGCGCACTTCCGCGAGGCGCTCGCGCGCGGCGCGCGCGACGAAGCGGCGTGGAGCGATCGCATGAGCGCCTACGCGCGCGCCTATCCCGCCGAAGCCGAGGAGCTGCAACGCGCCGTGCGCGGCGAGCTCGCACCCGGCTGGGACGCGGACATCGCGCCGTTTCCCGCCGACGCCAAGGGCATGGCCACGCGCGCCGCATCGGGCAAGGTGATGAACGCGCTCGCGCCGCGCGTGCCCGCGCTGACGGGGGGATCGGCCGACCTCGATCCGTCCACCTACACGGCGTTGAAGGGCCTGGGCGATTTCGAAGCGCCCGCGGGGGACGGGCTCGACATGCAGGGATCCGCCGGCGGCGGCTGGAGCTACGCGGGGAGGAACCTGCATTTCGGCGTGCGCGAGCACGCGATGGGCGCGATCGCGAACGGCATGGCCGCGCATGGCGGAACCATTCCGTACGGCGCCACCTTCCTCATCTTTTCCGACTACATGCGCCCGGCGATCCGCCTCGCCGCGCTGATGGGCCTGCACGTCGTGCATGTGTTCACGCACGACAGCATCGCGCTCGGGGAAGACGGCCCCACGCACCAGCCCGTGGAGCAGGTCGCGGCGCTCCGCGCGATTCCCAACCTCACCGTGATCCGCCCGGGCGACGCCAACGAGACGGCGGTCGCATGGCGCGTCGCGTTGGAAACGCGCGATCGCCCGGTGGTGCTGGTGTTGAGCCGGCAGAACGTGCCGACGCTCGATCGCACGCGCTTCGCATCCGCCGAGGGGCTGCGCCGCGGCGCTTACGTGCTGAGCGACGCTCCGGGCGCGAAGCCCGCGTTGATCCTCATCGCGAGCGGCTCCGAGCTGGGCCTCATCGTCGCCGCGGCCGAGCGACTGCAGGCGCAGGGCATCGCGGTGCGTTGCGTGTCGATGCCGAGCTGGGAGCTCTTCGAGGCGCTGCCAAAGGAGGAGCGTGACGCGGTCCTGCCGCCCTCGGTGGGGGCGCGCCTCGCGGTCGAGGCGGGCGTGTCGCAGGGCTGGGAGCGCTATGTGGGCGCGGCCGGCAGCGTGCTGAGCGTCGAGAAGTTCGGCGCTTCGGCGCCGGCGGAGGTGCTGCTGCGCGAATACGGCTTCACCGTCGACAACATCTGCGCTCGCGCCTTGGCCTTGCTGCGCTAGTTCTCGACGCCATCCATCGAGCTCGGGATGAAGCTCGACCCGGCGCGATCGTTCCGCTAGACCATCACTCGTAATGCCGTCACCGTCGAGAAGTCTCGGTCGTGCGTCACGAGAGCGTCGGCGCTTACGGCGAGAGCGCTCGCAACTTGAACCGCATCCGCAAGTCTCATCTTGAGACTTCCTCGAATCCGTGCGGCACTTTCAGCAATATCGGCGGAGAGTTCGACAACCTGCCACGACTCCATGACATCGCGGTAACGACGCGCAAGCGCCTCTTGCCCCTTGCCGAGCGGCCCAGCGAGAACCTCCGCCATTGCAATCGTCGTCACCGCAAAGACGATCTCACCGGCCGCTTGCCGATCAAACAGCGGCCGGAATCGTGCAGCGAATCTCGGGTGATGTTCGAGAAGGTAGATGATTGGCGCGCTGTCTACTAAAACCAACGCGCCCCCGGGCAGCGCAGCGCTGTCTACCGGCTCCACTCGTCACGCAGCCGCCGTAAGCGGTCGCTTCTCGCCCACATCCCTTTTCCGGAGCCGATCAAGTCGATCAGCCCCTTTTGCCGTGGACGCCCGAGAAGATCGTCGATCGGAACCAGCGCAGCAACCGAGCGACCACGACGCGTGATGATCGTCGTCCGCCCCCTCGCGGCGTCTTCGAGCAGAGAGGGGAGCTGGTTGCGCGCCTGCTCAGCGCCCCTGTGTCGCGGTTTGGACATATTGTCAACCGTACACTCTGTACGGTTCAGCGTCAAGCGCACATATGCAGATCGTGGTCCGCTACTCCGGCAAGTACGCTCCGCACGCGAACACCAGATTGGCGTGCTTTTCGAAGTACACGCGCTTGGGCTCAATCTTCTTGGATACGGGGTTGAAGAACTTGATGTCCTGCCAGCCCTTACCCTGCTTTTGCGCCAATTCCATACGATCCCTGACGATGTACTTCCCGTCCGGGTCGCGCAGTTCCGTCAAGTCCTTGCCGATCAACCGGGGGTTGATGTGCGCCAGGGGAACCCCTTGCAGGGTATATACGGTCACGTAGAGATCACGATCGACGAAAGGACCCGGCGACCGGGAGAATTCCGGCATGGACTTCTCTTTGCCGTGCTTGTCGTAGTACACGATTGCTTTCTTCACCATCGCTTCGGCCTCCTGCAGCGAGCCCTGATCGCCGGCGGCGCCGGCCTCAAGCGAAAGTATTCCAACGGCGAGGAGCGCGAAAAATGCGAATAGCTGCTTCATTAAGATCTCCAAGAGTTCGGAAGGGCACGCGCGATCTATCGACGACTTAGGTCGCGGTTAGTCGCCACAATAGGCGGTGCACGGTGCGGATTCTGTGAGAAGCCGCACAACACAGAGGAGTTCGCACCGATGGCACCTTTACATCCGTAGCCGTTCCAGGAACGATCGCGCCGGGTCGAGCTTCACCCCCCACTTCGAATGAGGCGACCCTAGCCGCTCACTCCTTGCGAATCGCGTGCCCGCCGAACTGGTTGCGCATCGCCGCGAGAAGCTTGTCCGAGAACGAATCGGCATCGCGCGAGCGCAGCCGCTCGAGGAGCGAAAGCGTGATGACGGGCGCGGAAACGTCGAGGTCGATCGCCTCGGCCACGGTCCAGCGCCCCTCGCCCGAGTCCTCGACATAGGGCGCGATGCCGCTCATCGACGGGTTCGCCTTCAATGCCGCGGCGGTGAGGTCGAGGAGCCACGAGCGCACCACGCTCCCCTCGCGCCAGATCTCGGCGACCTGGTGCAGGTCGAGGCCGAATTCGGCCTTGTGCTGCAGGATCGAGAAGCCCTCGGCATAGGCCTGCATGAGGCCGTATTCGATGCCGTTGTGGACCATCTTGGTGAAGTGGCCCGCGCCCGCCGGGCCCACGCGGCCCCAGCCGCGATCCTTCGCGGGCGCCAACGTCTCGAAGATCGGCCGCAGCCGCTCGACGGCCGCCTCATCCCCGCCGATCATCAGGCTGTAGCCTTCGGCGAGGCCCCATACGCCGCCGCTGGTGCCGCAATCGACATACTCGATTCTCTTCGCGGCGAACGTCGCCGCGCGGCGCGCCGTGTCCTTGTAGTTGGAGTTGCCGCCGTCGATCACGGTGTCGCCCGCGGCGAGGAGCCCCGCGAGGCTCGCGAGCGTGGCTTCGGTGACGGCGCCGGCCGGCACCATCAGCCACACGACGCGCGGCGCGGGGAGCTTCGCCACCAGCGCGGCGAGCGAATCCGCCGACTCCGCGCCGAGGCCTTCCAGCGCCTTGCGCGCTTCCGGCTTGGGATCGAAGCCCACGGCTTGATGCCCGCCGCGCATCAGGCGCTGCGCCATGTTGGCGCCCATGCGCCCCAAGCCGACCATGCCGAGTTTCATGAGGAACCCGCGTTAAGTTTGAAGACAGTTTGACGGACTACGCTCTCTCGGAATTCAAGAGGAGGATCGCGATGAAGAGCTTCCTGGTGATTTCCTGCGCGATGCTGGCATTGCTGGCCCGCCCCGCGTCGGCCGGCTCCGAGGACGAGGTGAGGGCGACTTTCGAAAGATTCATTGTCGCGCAAAACGCGCACGATGCCACGGCGCTCGGCGATCTCCTCGCCGATTCCTCGAACTTCCTCTGGATTTCCCGCGGAGCGCCGATCTGGGGTCGAGAGGCCGCGCTGAAGCGGTTCGAGGGCCTGTATCAAGGCACGTGGAAACTCGCCCCGGAGATGTCCGCGCTCAAGGTCATCATGTTGAGCGACGCGGCCGCGCAGATTTTCGTTCCCATCGTATTCAGCATCGGCGCGCCGGGGCAGCCCGCTTCGGATACGGCGTTCCTCATGAACCAGACGCTCGTGAAGGGGGCCAAGGGATGGCGTGTCGCGAGCATCCTCCCGATACCGGCGGCGGCTCCGGCAACGACAAAGTAAGCACTACTGGTTACGCCGCGATTCCCAGCAAGCGGGCCGCGGTGCCGCCCAGCATCGCGATCTTCTGCGCGTCGGTGGCCCGGGGCGCGTTGAGGATGACATCGACCGCGTGGTCCTCCCAGGGATACGGGTAGTCGGAGCCGAGCATGATGCGGTCGTAGCCGATCTCGGCATCGAGGTGGCGCATCGCCTCGGGGGTGAAGACGATGTTGTCCACGTAGATCTGCTTGAGGTATTCCGTGGGCTTCTTCTTCAGCACGATCCTCTTGTCGCATTGGTCGGGGAAGGTGAGGCAGCCGTGGTCGGAGCGCGGGCCATAGGAGCCTAGGTAGCCCCCGCCATGGGCCGCGCAGATCTTCAGGCCCGGGAACTTGTCGAGCGTGCCCTCGAAGATCAAGTGCGAGAGGGCGATCGTGGTATCGAGCGGATTGCCGATCACGTTGGATAGCAGCCCGTTGCCCTTGAAGCGATCGCGCAGCTGGGGCGTGCTCTGCGGGTGGATGAAGACCAGGATCCCCAGCTCTTCGCACTTCGCCCACACCGGATGGAACTTCGGATCGGCGAAATCCACGCCGGCCACGCTTCCGCCCACGGCCACGCCGCGCAGCCCCTGGCGCTTGATGGCCTTCTCCAACTGCGCCACGGCAAGGTCGGGAAATTGCAGCGCCACGGACGCGAAGGCGAGGAAGCGATCGGGATGGGCGGCCGAGAACGACGCGAGCCCCTCGTTCTGCATCGCGATCGCCTTCTCCGCGACCTCACGCTCGAGCGAGTACCAGATCGGGTTGATGCTGAGCACCTCCATGTCGATGCCCTGCTGGTCCATCGCCTTCATGCGCTCGGCCGCGACGTCCAAGTTGAGGCCGGGTTGGCGCGTGGTCACCGGGCCCGCGGCCGCGACGGTGGCTTCGCCCATGACGGCGAGGGCTTCCGGGAACATGCAATGGGCGTGGATGTCGATGGTGCGGGCGCGCTTGCCGTTGACGATGACGTCGCGCCGTGGGCTTCTTGCCTGGGCATGCGCGTGGGGAAGGTGCGTCAATCCGCAGCCGACGAAGCACAAACCCGCGGCCGCCGAACGTTGCAGGAACTGCCTGCGGTTTGCCATCGCTCGCTCCTTCATTCGACCTTGATGTTGGCGTCCTTCACGATTCGTTTCCACTTGGTGAGATCGTCGCGGATGTAGGCGGCGAACTGCTCCGGCGTGCCGCCCGTCGCTTCCGCGCCCAGCTCGGCGAATTTCTCGCGCGTCGCGGGCTGCGCGATCACCTTCTGCGTCGCGGCGGCGAGGATCTCGACCACATCGCGCGGCGTGCCCGCGGGCGCGATGAGGCCGGTGACGTTGGTCGCCTCGAACGCCGGGTAGCCCGCCTCGCTCGCGGTCGGAACGTCGGGGAGCATCGGCACACGCTGCGGCGCGGTGACCAGCAATGCCTTGAGCTTGTCACCCTGGATGAAGCTGATCGCCGAGGTGATCTGGTCGAAGTGAAGATCCACTTGCCCGCCCATGAGGTCGGTGAGCGCCTGGCCGCTGCCCTTGTAGGGGATGTGCGTGAAACGCGCGCCGGTGATTTCCTGGAAGAGCTCGCCCACCAGATGGTTGGAGCTGCCCGTGCCCGCCGAGGACATGGTGAGCGTGTCCGGCGCCGCCTTCGCGCGCGCCACCAGCGAGCGCGCGCTCGCGATGGGCGAGGCGGCGTTCACCACGAGCACGAAGGGCGCCGAGGCGATCATGATCACCGGCGCGAAATCGCGCTGCGGGTTGTAGGGGTTCTTCGGATAGAGGCTCGGCGCCACGCTGAACGTGCTGTTGGAGCCCATAAGCAGCGTGTAGCCGTCGGGAGCCGCTTTCGCGACGAAGTCGGCGCCGATGGTGCCGCCCGCGCCGGGCTTGTTCTCCACGACCACGGGCTGCCCCAGCACCGAACTCAAGCCCGGTGCGACCAGGCGCGCGGTGATGTCGACGTTGCCGCCGGGCGCGAAGGGCACGATGATCTTGATCGGCTTGGTGGGATAGTCCTGCGCCAGGGCCGGCAATGCGACGGCGATGGCGAGGAGGGCGAGCACTTGCCACTTGAAAGGTCTCATCTTTGCGCCTCCCGCGGGTTGCGAACCGTGCTTGCGTCAGCCCTTGTAGTTCTCCACCACGTTCGGCGGGCGAAGGTGCGCGTCGGCCGGATCGTGGCCGGTTTCGCGCGCGGCGCGCCGCTGGCGCAGCAGGTCCCAGCACTGGTCGAGCTGCACCTGGAGATCGGCCAGGCGCTTTCCCTGGGCGTCGGTGCGCGATTTCAGCTCGAAAAGCCGGTGCTCCTCGGCGACCAGCTTCTGGATGTGGCCCATCGCGGCTGTGTCTTTCTCGGGGTTTTCCATGGCGCTTCCTTCCGTCGTCGTCGATCCAGCTTCTTATGATCGCATGGAGCGCGAATAGGTCCGAGGGGCGCGCCGCAAGCGGCCGCCGATTTCACTGCGAGTATCATCGTCTCGATGGAAATCATCGCGAAAAGCGGCCGGGCGATTGTCTTCGGCGCGCTCTGTGTTTCGTTTCTGTCCGCGCTTGCGACACCTGCCGCGGGAGCCGCACAGCGCATCGTGAGTGGAAAATGGGAATCCGCCATGACCACCGATGGCGCGACCCGGACGGTGAGCTACTGCATCAGCGCCGAAGAGGCGGCCAGCATCAATGGCGACTCCCGGAGCGGGCGCGAGTTTGCCGAGAAAAAAGCGCAGAAAGCGGGTTCCACCTGTGCGATCAAATCCTACGAGATCAAGGGCGACACGGGGTCGTATTCCCTGGCCTGCGGGTCCCGGACGATTACCGACACCACGACCTATCACGGCGAAACCTCCGAGGGTGTCAAGACCGTGAGCAACGAGGGCAAGACGGTCACGACCCGCCTGAAGTCGCGGCGCATCGGAATGTGCCCCTGACGTAAAGACGAGAGGCTAGGGCCGCTCCACCTTGCGCCAATGCTCGGCCTCGGCGCGCCGATGCTGCATCAGGCTCGCCCTCATTTCGTCGAGCTTTCGATGCAGCTGCTGGATCGCGAACTCCGCCTTGATGTTCACCTGGTAGTCCTGGTCGGCCTGCAACCGGTCTTTGGCCGCCTGGCGGTTCTGGCTCATCATGATCACCGGCGCCTGCAGGGCGGCGATGCAGGAGAGGATGAGGTTGAGGAAGATGTAGGGATAGGGATCGGGTGGCGCCGCGAGGATCCATGCGGTGTTCACGATCATCCACAGCGCGAGGAACACCCAGAACGAGATGATGAACGTCCACGAGCCGCCGAACCGCGCGACGACGTCCGCGATCCGCTCGCCCACGGTCATCTTCTGGTCCGCGAGCTCGTTGATGTTGCGGATATTGCGCGAAAGCATCTCGTCGGCGCCGCGCAGGCGTTCGATGATGATGCTCATGAACTGTTTCGCCGCGGCCGGATGGCCTTCGATCAGCTCGGCCATCGCGGCGAGCGGGATGCAGATGACGCTGGTGTCGGTCGCGGCGCGGGCGGTCGCGGTGCGCGGCTGGTGGTCGAATACCGCGAGCTCCCCGAAGAAAGAGCCGGTCTCGAAGCTCGCGAGGGTGACGTCCTCGGACATCGTCGGCAAGACGATGTCCACGGCGCCCTCCTCGACAATGTACAGATTGCTGGGGATGTCGCCCTGGCGGAAGATCGCCGCGCCGGCCTTGTAGACCTGGCGGATCGCGGCTTTGCGCAGCGGTTCGAGCTGACCCGACGGGACATTCCGGAAGATCGGCACATTCTCGAGCTGGTAGGCGTCGCTCATGGGCACCCCTCATGACGTGGCGCGATTTGGCGCGGCTTTCGGCCGCTCGTCAACCCCGCGCGTTCGAGAAAAATTCGTTGGTATGATCGAGGCCCTCCCATCCCCGCCGCGCCACATGGCCTCCCCCTTCCCGAAATTCGACGTCGGCCTGAAGATCGCCGAGATCACCGCGATCCCGACGTCGTTTCCTCTTCCAAAGGACAGCAACGTGCGCCTGGGCATCGGCCGCGCCGTCAAGCGCGACGCCGTCATCGTCAAGGTGAGGACCGAATCGGGAATCGTCGGCTACGGTGAATCCCACGCGGGCCGGGCGCCGGGCGCCGTCGCGGCGCTCATCAACACCACGCTTCGCACGCTGGTGCTCGGCATGGACGCGACGGATGTCGTGGGCGTATGGAACCGTATCTATTCGCGACAGTTGGCGAGCCACGGCATGGGCGCGGGATGCTCGCTCGCCATGAGCGGCCTCGACATGGCGCTCTGGGACATTCGCGCGAAAGCCGTAGGCTGGCCGCTCTACAAGCTCCTGGGCGGCGCGCAGAAGCCGATCCCCGCCTATGCCGGCGGCGTGTCGCTCGGCTTCCAGGATCCGAAGGACCTCGTCGCGGAAGCCAAGGCGCACGTCGATGCGGGCTACAAGGCGATCAAGCTGCGCCTGGGCGACAACGTGAAGGACGACCTGCGCAGGGTCGAGGCGGCGCGCGACGCGTTCGGCGACGACCTGGAGATCCTCACCGACGCCAACGTCGGCTACACGCTGGAGGACGTGCGGCGCGTGATGCCGGTGCTGGAAGACCTCGGCGTGCGCTGGCTCGAGGAGCCTTTTCCGGCGCACGACTACCGCAGCTACGCCACGGCGCGCACCTTCGGCTCGCTGCCGCTCGCCGCGGGCGAGAACCACTTCACGCGCTTCGAGTTCTCGCGCTTGATCGAGGAGGAGAGCGTGGATATCATCCAGCCGGATCTCTCGAAGAGCGGCGGCATCACCGAGTGCCTGCGCATCGCGGCCATGGCCTCGGCGCACAAGCTCGAGATCCACCCGCACTCGTCGATGACCGGCATCAACCTCGCCGCGAGCATCCATTTCCTCGCCGCGCTCGACAACGGCGGCTACTTCGAGGCCGATGTCTCGAAGGGGAACCTCTTCCGCGACGAGCTCTGCAGCAGGTCCTTCGAGATCGCGAAGGACGGCACCGTGCGCCCGCTCGAGGCGCCCGGCATCGGGGTCGAGGTGAACGAGGATTTCCTCAAGTCGCATCCGGTGATCGAGGGGCCTGGGTATGTTTAGGCGTGTGTTGTTTTTCCTGGTTGCCTGGATTCCCGTCTTCACGGGAATGACCGTGTCGGCGCAGTCGTATCCCGCGAAGCCGATCCGGATCGTGGTGCCGTATCCGCCGGGGGGCTTCAACGACACGCTGGGCCGCACGCTCGCGGCGAAATTCACCGAGTCCTGGGGCCAGCCCGCGATCGTCGAGAACAAGCCGGGGGCGAACACGCTGATCGGCTCGGACTTCGTCGCCAAGTCACCTCCCGACGGCTACACGCTCCTCATCGTGGCGTTTCCCTTCGCCGTGACGCCGAGCTTGATCAAGAACATGCCGTACGACACGGTGAAGGACTTCATCCCCGTGATCCTCGCGGCGCAGTCCCCCAATATCCTCGTGGTGAATCCGGAGCTCCCGGTGAAATCGGTGGGCGAGCTGATTGCGCTCGCCAAGTCGAAGCCCGATGGCCTGAGCTACGCCTCGACCGGCAACGGCTCGTCGAACCATATCTCCATGGAGCTCTTCAAGAGCCTCGCCGGGGTGAAGCTGGTGCACATTCCCTACAAGGGCAGCGCGCCGGCGGTCACCGATCTCCTCGGCGGCCAGGTGCAGGTGATGTTCGACAACGCGCCCAACGTGATGCCGCAGGTGAAGGCGGGCAGGCTCCGAGCGCTCGCGCAAAGCGGGCTCACGCGCTCGTCCATCGCGCCGGAGCTGCCGACGGTGGCCGAGGCCGGCGTGCAAGGCTACGAGGTGACGGTGTGGTTCGGGCTCGTGGCCCCGGCGGGCACGCCGCGCGAGGTGATCGTGAAGCTGAATATCGAAGTGCTGAAGATCCTCGCCATGCCCGACGTGCGCGATCGCTTCCTCGCGCAGGGCGTCGAGCCCATGGGCAGCACGCCGGAGCAATTCGGCGAGCACATCCGCGCGCAGATGGCGAAGTGGGGGAAGGTCGTGCGCGACGCCGGCGTGCAGGCCGAGTAGCGAACCGGTGCGGTTGCTGTTTTAGCTAAATCGGCATATAGTTTGGCGGATGGAAACGGTCAACGCGACGCACCTGAAAAACCGCCTCGGCGAAGTGCTCGCGCGAGCGGCGTCCGGGCCGGTGGCCATAGAGCGCCATGGGCGGGTGGTCGCATACCTGGTGCCCCCGCCGTCCGCGAAGCCGCCGCGCCGTCCGCCGCGCAGCCGCCCGAGTCTCGGGCGCCGCGAGGAAGAGCGGCTCCTCGATCTGTGCGCCGGCGGCGACTTGCGCCTGTCCCGCTGGCGGCGCGCCGGCGATCCGCAACTCATGGCGGGCGTAGCCGCGCTGCTGGCCGCCGTGGGCATCTTCGACCGCGACAGGCTGTTCGCGCTTGCGGAGAGGCTCCACGCAGGCATGGCCACGAAGGCCGGCCTTGAACGCTGGCTCGCGACCGGGCCCGTTCGAGCGGCGAGGTTCGTTCCGATGTTGCGCGCGCGCCTGGGGTCTCGGGCAGGGGCGGCATGAAGCGCGCGAGCGCTGCGCCATTGCGGTCGGATCCGCGCTACCTGAAGGCGTTTGGCGAGATCATGTCGCGGATCCAGGAGTCTCTGCGCGGTCGCAAGAAGGCGGTCGCCGTCTACGTGGCGGGCGGCGCCGCGCTTCATCTGTACACGGGAGCGCGCTTCTCGGGCGACATCGACGCGCATATCGAGGTCAACCGTTATCTCGTCCCGGACAACCTGGAGGTCGTCTACGAAGGGCCCGATGGCCGCCCCCGCGTGCTCTATTTCGACACCTCCTACAACGAGAGCTTCGCGCTGCTTCATGAGGACGTGCACCGCGACTCCATTCCGATCGACGTGCCGGGAGTGGATCGGCGCATTCTCGATGTCCGGCTCTTCTCGCCCGTGGACCTCGCGGTTTCCAAGCTCGCGCGATTCGAGACCCAAGATCAGGAGGACATCAAGGCGATCGCTCTGGCCGGGCTCATGACCGCGGCCCAGTTCCGGCAACGCGCCGAGGAGGCGCTCGCGGGCTACAGCGGCGTGGTGGAGCGAGTGCGCAGCTCCCTCGAGATCGCGTGCAAGGTGCTGGCGAAGCTGCCGGCTTCGCGGCCTACGCCTTCTCAACCACCACGCGGCCGTCCTTGACGTACACGCGGTAGCGGTTGCCGTCCTTGCAGGTGGCGACGAAATCGTTGTCGCCCTTCGCGACGTAGCTCACCACCTCGCCGCAGGGCTTGCCCTGCAGCGCGATGACCGCGGTCAGGTCCTGGCGCTGCTTCGGATCGTCCGCGGCGATGGCGACGAGCGACGCGCACGCGACAAGGATCGATAGGGCGGTGGTCTTCATCGATTCACCTCAAGTATTGGCGAGGAACTTGTTGCGGTCCGCGAGCACGCCCCAGATGTAGTCGCGCGAATCGTGCAGCGCCTTGGCGAGCGCCGGGTCGTGGTCCTGGATGAGCGCCAGGACTTTCATGAGGAGGAGCTCGTACGGCTGGCGTAATTGCGCGAGCGTGGGCGGCTGGTGCCCCTCGTGGAAGGCGCGGAACTGGGCAACGAGATCGTCGACCTGGTTCTTGAGCGAGAGCTTGGTCATCACGCCGATCGCATTCGAGTCCTTGAGCTTCTGCTCGAGCGCCTTCAAGTCGATGGGTGGCGCGGTTGGAGCGGCGGCAGCGACAACGGGCGGCGCCTTCGGAGCGGGCGCCGGCTTCGCGGGCGCGGCGGGCTTCGCGGGCGGGGTCGCCGCCTTGGCGTCCCTGGGCGGCGCAGTCGCCTGCGACATCGGCGCGGAAGGTGGCGGCGCGGTCGGGGGCGCAGGCGAGACGACTGCGCATGAGCCGAGCATGGACGTGGACACCAGCAGCAGCTTCAATCGTAACGAAGACATCCCACGATTATCCTCCCGCCGCGGCACTTTTCAGGTTGGATACAGGTTGTTACCTCAGTGTGGGAGCCGCTTCGTAGAGCGAACCGCTATCATTGCGCCTCGAACCCGCAAACATGAACACCGTTCCTCCATCCGGAACTCGCCATCGCCGCTGGCCGTGGATCGCCAGCGTGATGGTCATCGCCGCCGCCGTCGCCGCGTGGTGGTGGTTCGGCGCGTCCAAGTCCCAGGAAGCCAAGGGCGCCAGCCGCACCAGCGCGCCGGTCGTGGTGGTGACGACCAAGGCGGAATCGCGCGACGTCCCGGTACGCCTCAAGGCCAACGGGACGGTCACCGCGCTGCAGTCCACGGACCTGCGCGCGCAAGTCACGAGCACGGTGCGCGACGTGCACATCCGCGAAGGCCAGAGCGTCGCCAGGGGCGAGCTCCTTTTCTCCCTCGATGCGCGCGCCGAGGAAGCGAACCTGCGCAAGGCCGAGGCGCAGATCGAGAAGGACAAGGCCGACCTTTCCACCGCCAGGCGCAACCTCGAGCGCCAGCAGGAGCTCTTCCGCCAGAAGTTCATCTCGCAGGCCGCGCTCGACACGGTGCAGAACTCGGTGGACACGCTGGTCGGCCAGCTCGCCGTCGATACCGCCGCCATGGAGTCGTCGCGCGTCTCGCGCGCCTACATGGAGATCCGCGCGCCCTTCGCGGGCCGCACCGGCGTGATCGCGCTCCGCGCGGGGAGCCTGGTGCAGCCGGGCGGGGCGCCGCTGGTGACGGTGACGCAGATCGACCCCATCTCGGTCGCGTTCACGCTGCCGGAGAAGGAGCTGCCCGCGCTGCAGACGGCGCTTCGCGCGGGCGAGGTGCCGGTCAGCGCCACACCCACCGAGGGCGGCGATCCTTTCCGCGGCAAGGTCACTTTCGTGGATAACGCGGTGGACATCACCACCGGCACGATTCGCGTCAAGGCCGAGTTCGCCAATCCCACCGCGCGGCTCTGGCCGGGCATGTACGTGAACGTCGAGCTCGCGCCGCGCACGCTCGCCGCTGCCACGGTGCTGCCGACCCAGGCGGTGCAGACCGGCCCCAACAACAAGTTCGTCTACACCGTGGGCGAGGACAAGAAGGTCACCTCGGTGCCGGTCACGCTGTCCTATATCGAGGAGAAATTCGCGGTGGTGCAGGGCGTGTCCCCCGGGACGCGTGTCGTCGTCGAGGGCACCCAGAACGTGCGCCCGGGCAGCACCGTCGCCGAGGCGCAGCGCGAAGGCGAGAAGTCCGAGTCGGCGAAAGGCGAGGGCAAGGGCAAGAAGAGGGCGACATGAACTTCTCCGAGATCTTCATCCGCCGCCCCGTCATGACGGTCCTGCTGTCGGCCTCGGCGGTGGTGGCGGGCGCCATCGCGTACAGCGACATCCCGATCGCGGCGCTGCCGAAGTTCGAGACGCCCACCATCCAGGTGACCGCGGTGCTGCCGGGTGCCAGCCCCGACAACATGGCGTCGTCGGTGGCGACCCCTCTCGAGAAGCAGTTCGCCACCATTTCCGACGTGAACGTGATCAGCTCGTCCTCGACGCAGGGCAAGACGCAGATCACGCTCGAATTCGACCAGGACCGCGATATCGACAAGGCCGCGGTGGATGTGCAGGCGGCCCTCCTGCGAGCTTCGCGCAGCCTTCCGATAGAGATGACCTCGCCGCCCGCGTACCGCAAGGTCAATCCCGCGGACGCGCCGATCCTCTTCGTGACGATGAGCTCGCCGTCGATGTCGCTCGCGGAGCTGAACAGCTACGCCGACAACCTCATCGTTCCGACGCTCTCCACGTTGACGGGGGTGGCGCAGATCCAGGTGGGCGGGCAGAAACGCTACGCGGTGCGCGTGCGCATGCGCCCGGATGCGCTCGCCGCGCGCAACCTCACCATGGACGACATCGCGACGGCGCTGAAGAACGCCAACGCCAACACGCCCGTGGGCACGCTCGAAGGCACGCGCCAGACGCTCACCATCCAGGCCAACAAGCAGATGACGCGCGCGGCGGAGTTCGCCAGGATCATCGTCGCGACGCTGCCGGGCGGCAACACGGTGCGCCTCGATGATGTCGCCGACGTGCAGGACAGTGTCGAGAACGTGAAGACGGCGAGCTGGTCCTCGGGCGGCGAGCAGATCATCAACCTGCAGGTGCAGCGCCAGCCCGACGCCAACACCGTGGCCACGGTGGACGCCATCCGCGCGGCGATGCCCGGGCTCATCGCGCAGATGCCCGCGTCGATCAACATCCAGATCCGCAACGACCGCTCGGTCTCGATCCGCGCCGCGATCCACGACGTGAAGGTGACGCTCGCCATCACCGCGGTGCTGGTGGTGCTGGTGATCTTCCTTTTCCTGCGCCGGCCGTCGGCGACCATCATCCCCACGCTTTCGCTGCCGATCTCGCTCATCGGCACGCTCGCGCTCATGCGCGCGTTGAATCTCAGCCTCGACAACGTCTCGCTCCTCGGCATCACGCTCGCCGTGGGGCTGGTGGTGGACGACGCCATCGTCATGCTCGAGAACATCGTGCGCCACGTCGAGGGCGGCATGGAGCCCTTCGAGGCGGCGGTGCTGGGCGCCAAGGAGATGGCCTTCACCATCTTCTCGATCTCGGTGTCGCTGGTGGCGGTCTTCATCCCGATCTTCTTCATGCCGGGCGTGATCGGCGGGCTGTTCCACGAGTTCGCGATCGTGGTGTCGCTCGCGATCATGGTGTCGGCGGGCGTGTCGCTCACGCTGGTGCCGATGCTCGCCAGCCGGTACTTGAAGCACGAGAAGGAAGACGACTCCGTGATGCGCTGGACCGCGTGGTTCGAGCGCGGCTTCGAGTGGACGCTCGCCCGCTACGAGCGCGGGCTCGACTGGGCGCTCGCGCACCGGCCGGTGGTCCTCGCCGTGGCCGTCGCGACCCTGATCGCCACCGGAGCGCTCGCGTGGTTCATGCCCAAGGGCTTCTTCCCCACCGAGGACATCGGCCAGATCTCGGTGAACGTCGAGGCGGTGGAGGATATCTCGTTCCCCGCGATCAGCGAGCTCATGCAGCGCGTGGGGCGCGTGATCATCGAGAACCCCGCGGTGGAATCCTTCGTGATGGGCGCCGACGAGACCAACAACGGGCGCATGTTCGTCATGCTGAAGCCGCGCGGGGAGCGCGAGAACATCGAGAAGGCGCTCGAGGGGTTGCGCCGCGACGTTCGCAGGATTCCCGGCGTCAACGTGTACTTCAACCCCATCCAGAACCTGCGCATCGGCGGGCGCGTGTCGAAGTCGCGCTTCCAGTACGTGATGAAGAGCGTCTCGCCCGGCGACCTGCAGGAAAACTCCGACCGATTGATGGCGCCGATGCGCCAGGACCCGATCTTCCGCGACGTGACCAGCGACGCGCAGCTGAAGGGCCTGCAGGCGCAGTTGAACATCGACCGCGACAAGGCCAACTCCCTGGGGGTGAACATCCAGGACATCCGCACCGCGCTCTTCTCCACTTTCGGCGAACGCCAGGTGTCCACGATCTACACGTCGGTGGATTCGTACCAGGTCATCCTGCAGGCCGCCGATCCGGACCGCCGCGACGAGAGCGCCTTCACCAAGATCTTCGTGCGCGCCCGCGGCGGCGCGCTGGTGCCGCTTTCCAGCCTCGCCTCGGTCGAGCGCAAGGTGGGGCCGATCGCGATCAATCACGCCGGGCAGCTGCAGGCGATCACGGTGTCGTTCAACCTCGCCCCCGGCGCCTCCCTCGGCGACGCCGCGAAGAAGATCGAGCAGTACCGCAAGCAGGTCGCCATGCCCGAGTCGATCCTGGTGAGCTGGGGCGGCGACGCGGCGGCCTTCCAGTCGTCGCAGTCGACGCAGATCTGGCTCATCGTGAGCGCGCTCCTGGTGATCTACGTGCTGCTGGGCGTGCTCTACGAGAGCTACATCCACCCCATCACGATCTTCGCGGGGCTGCCTTCGGCGGCCGTCGGCGCGCTCCTCGCGCTGTGGCTCTTCGGCATGGATCTGTCGATCATCGCCACCATCGGCATCCTCATGCTGATCGGCATCGTGAAGAAGAACGCCATCATGATGATCGACTTCGCGCTGCACGCGCAGCGCGAGCAGGGCCTCGCGCCGCACGACGCGATCCGCAAGGCGTGCCTGCTGCGCTTTCGCCCGATCATGATGACGACGCTCGCCGCCGCCATGGGCGCGGTGCCGATCGCCGCGGGCCTGGGCACCGGCGCGGAGCTGCGCCAGCCGCTCGGCCTCGCGGTGGTGGGCGGCCTCCTCTTCTCGCAGGTGATCACGCTCTTCATCACCCCGGTGATCTACCTCTACCTCGACCGCTTCTCCGGCAAAGGCCCGGTCACCGACCAGGCGCGCGCTGCTCCCACCAGCACCGCTCCCGCTACCGGCGACTGAAAACTGGTGTCAGGTACCGAGTAGGCGCTCACTCGGTACCTGACACCAGTTTTTAAGTTGTACCTGACACGACTTTCGGGAACACAAGGGTGACGAAGAACTCAGGTCACGAGTGGTCGTGGCGATGGTGTGAGTCCGGATAATGGGGATGCGAATGCCGCATCGGCTCGTGCTTGTGGGAATGCGAGTGGCGCTCGCCCGCGGCGAGCGGCGGATCATGCCGATGCCGGTGGTGCTCGTCATGCTCATGGTCGTGCTCGTGCGTGAGCGCGACGTGGCGATGCCTGTGCTCGTGACGCTCGCTCAGGTGCAGCCATACCCCCGCGGCCATCAGCAGGCCGGCTATCGCGAGCTGCACGGTCATCGGCTCGCCGAGAAGCAGGAGCGACAAGACGGCGCCCGCGAACGGCGCGGTGGAGAAATAAGCGCCAGTGCGTGCCGTTCCCAGCTCGCGCAATGCGAGCACAAAGAGCGCGAGGCTCAGGCCGTAGCTGAGGAATCCCAGCACCGCGGCCCCCGCTGCCGTCGCCATCCCGGGAAGCTTCGCGCCCGCCAGCAACGCGAGCGCGATGTTCGTGGTTCCGGCGATGAGGCCCTTGGCCATCGCGATGAAGGTCGCGTCGTTGAGCGCCACCTTGCGAGTGAAGTTGTTGTCGAGTCCCCACGCGAAGCAGGCACCGACGACCGCCAACGCCGGCAGCGCCGCGCCGAAGCGCGCCTCGCCCGGCCAGCTGAGCACGATGGCTCCGGCAACGATCAAGGCCATGCCGAGCGCGATGCGGCGGTCGAAGTTCTCCTTGAATGCGAACCACGCCAGGAGCGCGGTGAAGGCGCCTTCGGCATTGAGGAGCAGCGAGGCGCCCGACGCCGGCATGCTCGAGAGTCCGAGCATCAGCAGGGCCGGGCCGACCACGCCGCCGGAGACGATGGCCGCGCCGAGCCACAGGGCGTCGTTGCGCGACATCGCGACGCGTGGGCCGCGCACGATGCGCCGCAACACGAAGAGGCCGACGCCCGAGCCCGCGTAAAGCAATCCCGCAAGCAGCCATGGATCCACGGCTTCGAGGAGCTTCTTCGCGAATGGAGTTCCGCCGCCGAAAAGGAGCGCCGCACCCAGTGCCGCCAGAACTCCTCGTTCGTGTAGCGCTGCGATCATCGATCACGCCTTCTCGCGCACCGCTTCGAGAACTCCCTCGGCAATGCGCCGGGGACGCTCGCCAATTCCACTCACCACGGCTCCCGTCTTTCGAGGATCGATCTCGACGATCTTCGTGCCGTGAGTGACCGCCACGCCCGGCCGGGTCAGGCCTCGCACGAATCCCGTGAGCGGCGCGGCCACGGCAGTCCCCGACAGGTCGCCCAGAATTTGGCCGGTGTCGACCCAATCGCCGATTCGTCGCTCGGTGTCGAATACACCATCGGCGGGCGCGTAGACAAAGCGCTCTCGGCCGAAGCCTCCGATGTCATGCGGCTCGCCCATCAAGGGCAGTGTCTCACCGGACGTGATGACCTTGCCCAATTGGGGTCCCCAAGCGGTCTCCACGGCCAGATGAGTCGTGACCGTCGCGATGAAGTTCGGCCCGAGGCCAATCGTCAGCGGGGCGAGGTCGATTTGCCGCTCGGGCACCGCGCGCTTCATCATGCGGGCATCGACCAAGACATCCGGTCGCATCGCTTGCAAGAGCTCGGCAAAGCCATCGGTCGAAATGGGAAGCGCTTGACGGCAATCGAGCATATGGGCGATGGCCGATGTCCGGGCTCGCTTCGCCAAGGTTCCAGCCAAGACCGCCGAGCCATCGAAAATCGCGTCGACAAAGGCCATCCCGCGGCGCCCGTACGTGGGCGCGGGAAGATCATGAACGGCGAGCCGGTATCCCGCCGCGAACAGGGTGTGCGCTACGGCAGAGCCAACGTCTCCCGCGCCGCGGACGAGAACGATTTGAACCATCCGACTATTTGGGCGCCTCGGCTTGAAAGTCGTCGAACGCGGTCACGCTATCCGCCTTGGTCCACACGCCCGCGGCCCCGGGTCCGACGATGTGGGTGTCCTGATAGTCGATGTACTTGTAACCGTCCAGCAGGACCTGGACGCGCGGCCCGGTGAACTCCACGATCAACTCATGCCATTTGCCCGCCTGCACCGGTGCGTCCACGTACTGGAGAGTGTTCCGTGTGCCGTTGCGCGTGTAGTAGAGAGAGACATTGTTCTCCAGCGCATTCGCCCGCGCGACGTAATAGTTGTCTCCATCCTTCCAGCGCCAGACCAGGCCACCCGCTTGGTCTTCACTTCCCGAGATGGGCTTGAACTTGACCCTCACCCGGCCGTCGGTGAGAGCGACCGACTTGTTCACGCACCAGGGAAACGTCGCTTTTCCGGACTGCCTCAGGACATTGGGCGGCGAGGGTGCGTCGGAAGCAGCCTCGACCAGCCACTTCGGCGACCCCTTGCCGGTTGAACCGCACGTCCAGCCGGCGGGCGCCTGCCCAGCCGTGTCTGTGTCGAAACTGGCGAGTTGGGAGAAAGCAAGCGGTGCCGCTGTGACCAGGGCCACGCCCAGCAAAGCAGATTTCATGGCTACGTCCTTTCGATTCAATTCAATTCGATTCGACTTCGACCTCTATTTATCGCGCAACACGCCCTCTGCCACGGTCACTCCGTCGCGGCGAAGCTCGACCCGGTCCTTCAGGAGCCAGACTTCGAAGCAGTCCGTGGCCGTGCCCTTGCGTTCCTTGCGGGTGAGGCACAACTCGTCGCCCTCCAGCTTCCACGATCCCGTCTTCGCCTTGCCCATGTCGAAGGACTGCATGCTGCCGTCGGGCAGCAGGCGATCCGACCAATGGGCCTCGTCCGTGATGACCATGCCTACGACACGGGCGCGAACCTCCTTGGAGGAAAGCCGCTTGAAGGCCTGGCCAAATGAAGTCGCCGGCCACGCCAGCAGCACACACAATGTCGCAGCCAATCCAGCGCTCAATCCGGGAAGAGACCTGCTCACGATCGCGAATCCGGACATCAGGCGCGCCTTACCTTGGCACGAAGCAGCAGCCAGCGAATTGCGGCTAGGAACGTGAGAAATCCGGCAGTCGCGGCGACACTCCAAAGGGGCAATGAAAAGAACAGCCCAAGACATGCGGCAATGCCCAGCCAGGCAATGACGGGCGATGCAAATCGTTGTTTCTTGTTCAGCTTCAACGCCGCGAAGTTGGTTGCCGCGTACCAGACGAGCGTACCGGCGCTCGCCACCGGCATCAACTCGCGCAGCGGGACGAGGTAAACGAGCGCGACGCCGACGAGGGTCAACGTCAACAAGGCCCAGTGCGGGCTCCTGAATCTGTTCGTGGCGGCGAGCCCATGCGGCAGCTCGTGGACCCCGCCCATGGCATGCTCGACCCTCGCCGTGGCGAGGAGGTCGCCGACCATCTCGCCAAAAAACGACAGCGTCGCCAGGGCCAGGATCATCGTGCCGCCCCACGCGCCGATGACCTTGACCGCGCCATCGAAGAGGGGAATGTCGTTTCGGCCCATGGCCTCGACGCCGAGAACGCCGAGCGTCACCCCCGCGACGACGATGAAGATGATCGCCACGATCGCGATCCCGCCCACGATGGCGAACGGTATCGTCGTGCGCGGCTCGCGGATCTCGTTCGCCATGATCGCCGTGCGTTGAAAACCTCCCCAGGTCCAGAAAAAGACCGCCGCGCCGGCCAGAACGCTCATGGTCCCGTCGCCGAAGACGGGTGTCAGGCTCTTCGCTTCCACATTCGGCACGGCAAACCCGACGTACAGCGCGAGGAAAACGACATTGACGAAGAATATGCCGATCATCACCTTCGAGGCCGGGGATATCCCCAGGACGTTCAATCCGGCGACGACGACGAGCGCGATGCTCGCGGTAAGCGCAATCGGCAGTCCCGGAATGACCTGCGCCGAGTAGGTGGCGAACCCCAGGGCCACTATGGCCAGGCTGAGGATTCCCTCGAGGATGTACGAGCATCCCGCGATGAAGCTCACGGTCGGATAGCCGAATTGTCGGGTCCAGATGAACGCGCCGCCCTCGACGGGGTAGTTGATGCCCACTTGCGCGGCGCTGATGCCGGTTGCGACACAGATCAGCCCGCCGACGATCATCGCGACGAGGAGCCCGCTGCCGGCCTTCGCCGCCGTTGCGCCCAGGGACACATAGAGGCCCGTGCCCAGGATCATCGCGGCCGTGAGAAGCGTCGCAGTCGCCTTTCCAAGGGCCCCCTTGCCGGAGCGCGCCGGCCTGGACGTCTTTCTCGAAGCCGTCACGGCTTCGCGACGGCGGTCTTGTCGAGCGCCGCGCGCAGGCCCCTGGCGAGCTTCAACGCGTCGTCGTTCGCCCAGAAGTGGGTGAAGAAGAGGCGAGGCCGCTCGGTCAGCATGTGGCTGTGGATCGCCGTCACCTCGATGCCGTTCGCCCGCAACGCCCGGATGAGCGGATTCACCTCGTCGCCCGTGATCACGAAGTCCCCGGTGATCGCCGCTTTGCCCGCGCCGGTCGGCTGGAAGTTGATCGCGTTCGCCGAGCCCATCGCGGTGGGAACGGCCATGCCGCCCTCGGTGATCGGGTCGCGCCGCGGCACGTTGAACTGGTAGACGCCTGCGTTCGCCGCTCCCTTGGCGCCGATGATCTGGTCGAGTTGCGCCGTGTCGAGGTCGATCGCGGGAGCCGGCGCCGGCGCCGCGGGAGGACCCATCGGAGTCTTGCTGAGCGCCAGCGCCGACCG
>Ga0209647_1000753_pt1 | contig 29566 bp, 24 predicted proteins | sample GraSoi_2013_60cm_FD_185827 | JGI IMG/M metagenome (GOLD analysis project Ga0209647, IMG submission 185827) | Grasslands soil microbial communities from the Angelo Coastal Reserve, California, USA - Sample 9_17_2013_60cm (SPAdes) (version 2) | ecosystem: Environmental > Terrestrial > Soil >... | reverse complement strand
CTACTTTCACTGAGTCCCTCCGGGACAAAATTCCTCACCGCACAATCCTAGCCCTTAAGTTGACGCGCATGGGCAGCCGCCGGACCGCTACCAAAATCGCTGGCGCGGAGCACAGCACGGAATTTCGGACTGGGTTCCCGAGCCGCGAGGATCAGGCTACGTTGCGTCATCCGTCCTGGGAATCGCTCATCGCGCGGATCGCTTCCTGATACACCGTGACAGATTCTGTCGGTTTCCGGGTCAATGCCAGGTCGGTGTCCAGGTCAATGTGGTACAAGCCGAAATCGCTGTTGCCATCGAATTTCAGGCCCCACTCTCGGTTGGAGGTAATACTCCAACAAATATAGCCACGAACAGGAATTCCCAGAGCCCGAGCTTGCTTCAATTGGTCGAGGTGAGAACTCAAATATTGGGGTCGAGTGAATCCGTCGGCTGATTCAATGCAACCATTCTCGATGATCAAGATTTCTTTCTCGGGAAACCAACGGTGGAGCCGCCGCAGCACTCGCAACAAACCCGGTGGATCGACTGGAGCGCCGAAGAAATTGCTTAAGGAAGCATCGATCAGTTGATCCATGCGATGCAATTCGAGGGTGCTGATTCCCCAATAATAGTCCAGGCCGACAAAGTCCTGGGTATCGACACATTCAGCGGGACACAAAAATTCCGGAAGTTTGCCAGCCATTCCTAAATGCCACCAGTTGCTGTTGATCACAGTGCCAACAACCGTCAATGGCTTGAGCAGCGACTCGAGAAATCGTGCGGGTGTCGAAAGGGAGGCTACTCGCTCATCAAAGTTAAGCTTTTCAAATCGTACATTTTCGGAATTCCCAAAAAGGCGAGCGGCGAGTTTTGCAGCCAGATCGAGTTCTTGCTGACTGACTTCGTCGGGCGCTCCGGCGCTCGGATCATGGCTTATACCGACGCGCAGATAACCGCGGTCGCGAATGCGTTTTACTAGTTTGCTTCCGGTCGGATGTTGGATCGACGGAGTAGGCTGTTTTGCTAACACCGCATTCACGATATTCAAAAGGTCAGGATTGCCTCGAGCCACACCCACTGCATACAGCGATCGAGCGAGGGGATCACCACGCATTTCCAAGTTGGGAAAATCTGAAAGGCAGGGAACGCACGTATCATCGCCGATAAATCCTTCGATCTGTCCAGCTGCGAGGGCTTCGAGGCCGAGACGATGGGTCTGGAAAGTCACCAACTTTGTAGCTGGAGCACGACTTAACACGTTTTTACGGGCGGTTGATCCGCTGACGATTCCCACCAATTTTCCATTGAGCTCGTCAGCACCGGCGATGATGCTCGCTTTTTGCACGACTAACCGCTGCGCTCCCTCCGCATACACTTCAGAGAACGCGACTCGGCTCCGGCGACCGGGAGTCGGCGTAAAACGCGCTATGACCAGGTCGACCGGTGTCCGTGCGAGTATTGCTTGTTCCGACATCCGCCGATTATTCCGGTGGAAGGATGATCTGTCCCGCATCCGAGTCGCTAACCAATCGATGAAATACTGGAGCAAAACTGGGAGTCCGAGAACGAATGGATTAGCTCCAACTTTTGCTTGCGGATTCTTGGTCTGAATGATTTCGCGCGCTGATCTGTGGCTAAGAAACAGGTTTCGAATCAGTTGTACCGAGCTGTCGAGTTGGCCGGCCAGACTCGTCCCGACCGCGGTACCTGGCGGCACAAGAAAGAATGGTTGCCACCATGGCTTCACATATCCGTAAACCAGCAGATTAGGTTCATTGAAAGTGATCCAATACGGCACCAATTCGCCGAGGCAGTTCGCCACTTTCGTCGCGTAAGCCGCGTACCAATGAGGAAAATCCTCTGTCGTCATCCCTCCTCTTTCCTCGACGTGGATTGGCCAGGTGAAATGGTGGAGTGTCACGAGCGGCATCATTCCGGCTTTGCGAATTTCAAGAGCAACCGAACGGTAATGTTGCAGCGCTGCTTCGTCCCATTCGCCCGGCTTCGGCTCGACCCGCGACCAAGCAACCGAAAATCGAAAAAGCTTGCAGCCCAGCTTACGGGCTAACGCAATGTCCTCCGGATAACGATTCCAAAAATCGGTGGCCCTACCCCGAGGGGTTTGTTTTTGCTGCTGTTCCCAAACATCGCGATAGTCGGGTCGCGCCGGATCGAAGCTCTCAAATTGATGATCGGATGTTGCGACACCAAACAGGAGCTCAGGTAATTGCACGACGATGGATGATAGAGGCTGGGCTGCAAATCGAATAGCTAAAGGTCATCATGCGTCAATAATTAATTGCAGATGAAACCGCTCCTCCTGGCCGTAGCACTATTGGGTACCGCATTGTTAGGTACCGGATTGTGCGCTCCGCCGCAGCCACCACCCAGAGCCGTACTCGCCCCCCATCCTTCAAATTCGAATTTTCCGCATCCACATTTCCCGCGTCCTACTTTCCCGCATCCCAACCGTAATTGGGATCACGGATATTGGCGGGTTCACCGCTATGGATATTGGAATCACCACCGCGGATACTGGACCGTTCAACATGGCAGGCATGTTTTTGTTAATCACGACTAAGCAGCTCGCCGACACGATCCGTCCGTTGCTCACGTGGATCACAATCTACCCACCAGCTTGAATCCAAACCCGGCTGCTATTCGATATCGACGAGCGTGCCGATAGGGGTCTGGTCGAAAATCGCTTTGGCGACATTCTGTTCAGCAACTCGAATACAGCCGTGGCTAGCCGGCCGGCCCGGATCGTGGCCTTCATGGATCCCGTACTCACTGAACGAAAGTCTCAGAAAATAGGGCATCGAAACTTTATAGATAGATGATCTTCTTTCACGCTCCTTGTCCGTGACGAGATAATGCCCGGGCGGAGTATCGAACCCAGGCTTCCCGGTGGAGATCTTTCCCTTTACCAGCGCCAGACCATCCTTGTATAAGATCACCATCTGCGGGCTGAGTTCTATTTTGATATTGAAATGAGTCGCCAACGGATCGGACTCGATCAAGGTGCTCGCTAGTTCGGGGAATCCACACCTGGCGGCGTATTGAGCCGGCACCCATCCCCAAGCAGATGCTCGAAACCGCTCGGCACCTCGTTGAACCAGCACCGTGCAAAGTTCCTTTTCACCGAGTGCTGCGGCCAAAATCAGCGGTGTCGCCTTGGATTCTTCGCGAAAATAGTGTTCGAGGCGAGTACTCACCCTGGCCAGAGCTGTCAATCGTTCGGGAGTCAGAACGATCGGGCTGTTGAGATTTGCGTGCGCATCGATCGCAGTCAGCGTTGCTGGCCGATCATTAGCCAACACTGCGTCCGCGAGCTGATTCTGCCGGAAGACCGCTGCTTGGCGCGCTAGTTCCGGACTCGAGCTGTGCAGAAGCAAGCAAAAAGCAATGAGCGACGGCAGCATAAGTTCTATAGCGGCACAAATCCGCCGCACTTGAGAAATTTGAGTTTCCAAAAAAGAGGCCTACCCGCAGTGCAAGTCGTGAGTGGTACATGGATCCAAACCTCCCGGGTATAAAGCGCGAAGCAACTGCTCATTGGCGCTTGCGCATTTCTGCGCGGCACCCGTCGAGAGTCCCTCAGTGTATCCATTTTTAACTAAGCCTATGCCCTCTGCGCGGCGCTCAATCTAACACGTTTCGGAAGCCCACTTCAACCGCTCTCATTCTTGAGAGTAGACGTCGAAGCAGCGTTTGCTTGCAGCTTATTTTAAAAACGGCCATGCTGGACCCTAAAAATTGGGATGAAGGCTTTGGCAAAGCTTTTATTAGTTACTTTCGGCTTGGTGGCACCGGCGCTGGCCCAAGAGCCTTCAGCGACACCCAACAGTGTCGATGAACCTGATCTTCCAAGTTCGAAGCCAGAGATTCCGCATCCGCCGTCGACCGGCTTACTTCCCGAATCGGGCGCACTCCCGAATCCCACGTCTAGTCTGACACCGCCCATTTACTGGCCACTCAAAACAAAGAATCCGCCCGTCTCGACTTCGACCGTCAAACCGCCGTTGCGCCCAAAGACCAAGACACAAAAGCGATTTGAAGAGGTTCGATCGATCGCGATGCGAAGCTCTCATGTTGTCAACCTGCTCAAGCGAGCGAACAATGCTTCGACGGGTTCCGCCCGTCGTAATCTCATGCGTGCTTACTACTTGGCTGTGTGCGCTCGGATGCGTCTGTTGGAACCAGGGCTTGAAAATTCTATCAACGCCTACCAAGCCGAAAAAACCGGGAAATCAGCGACACTTAGCGATTCCAAGATTGGTAGCGCGAAAGTCCACGGTTCCCAAAAACGGTCGCATCGCTCAAAGGAAATCGGCACCCGAACAACGCATCATAAGCATGCCTATTCTCACAGAGCCTCCTATCCGAATGAATACGGTCCATACGAGCCGTACGGCCCCTACGGCCCCTATGGACCCTACGGCGGATACTAGCTGCGCCAATAGCCAATAGCAGAGGCCGGTTCCGACCGACGCGAGATGACGGCAAGCTATCGTCCGAAAATAATTAAAACTGACCAAACCAGAAGTCCCAGGATCAACGTCGCGAACACCCAGCGAAACCGAGGCAGACCATAATAAAGACCACACAAGGTGCCGAAAATGAGACCGCCAAAATGCGCCGCATTGGCGATATTGAGAAGCTTGAATTGAGTCAGGATCACGCACAGTATCGCCCAGCCGATTAACATCGCGGCGTTCTTCTTCACGAACCACAAGTAAAAACGGTTCACCGGAGCAGCACCTAACATAAATCCAAAGACTCCGTAAACCACTCCTGATAAACCGATCGCGGGCGGCCAGGGTTCAAAATAACGCTGGGAGAAAGACGCCATCCAGGCTAGCAGCAGAAGCAATATGCCGAAGCGAATTTTGCCGGCCGTTAGCTCGACTATCTGACCCAAGGCCAAGAAGGCTACGAGATTGAATACTAAGTGAGAAACTTCAATATGAACGAACGCGGTCGAAAACAATGCCCACCACCCGGATGGCAAATCGCGAATCGGTTCGACTAAATGTAGAAACATCCCTTCTCGATCAGCGGACGCCCAAGCGAAAATGAGAAGGCAAAGGCCCATCACCGCGTAGGTGACAATTGGTCGGCCGGGCCGGACCACGGTGGAGCCAGCACTGGCCGAAACGTTTTCACCGACTGGGGTTTCGTTCATAGTCTCGAGGTTGCGCCCCTCGTATCGCCCAGATCTCCTTTATTCGTCAAATGATCCGATTGGAGGAGGAGTCGTGCCGGGATGGAAAACGTGAATGGCGATACAATAGTTTGATTTGTCCGCGTTGGCACGCGCACCGGCTCGGAATTCAAACGCAATTCCCGCAACCTGGTCGACCAAACCTTCTTTGGGGCTTTTGTCCGAGCCGGGCGGTAAGCTCTCCTCCCAATCCTTGTCTTCTTCCGATTCAGAATGTGGATAGACCTTTTTGATCTCCGCGAGGCTGCTATTCACAGATATTCCCGAAGCGGTTCTAAAATAGGGTGAAGTCACCCGAATTTGAACGACCACCGTGGGCTCATGTTGATTGCCGCCGGCTCCGGGACCTTGGAAAAAGATCTCCAATTCTGCTTTTCGACCATCGGTTTTGCTGCCAAGCCCGGGACCGGAACGCCAAACTTCGAACAGCTTGCCACCCATAGCGGCATCCTGAGCTTGTGGTTTGCCTAAAGCGCGATGAACCTCCTCACGGCTTTCCCCGATTCGAATCTGTCCGACTCGCAATCCGGGTTCGATCAATGAACTGGGGGAGGCCCCGGCTCCGAGACCAACCGACATCCCGAATAGCCAAACAAGGCTCGCAACGACGCCGAATCGCTGAATGCCCCTCATGGCACCAGTTCAGAGGGGCCATCGCTGCTTTTCAAGCTCGAAATCAGCAAATCGTGACGGCTAGGTCGTTGAAAACGAGCCGGATCGCCGATTCGAACGCCGAATCCGAGCCAGCGAGCGGTAGGGCTGTCCGCAAACAACCGCCGTCTTCCAAATGCCCGCTCCACAAATGTTGGGCAATCCTCGCCAAAGTACGGCCGGGATTGAATGCTGTTGAGAAATTCAATCGCTTCCTTGGTTATTCGATCGTCGGCGATCGAACATCTGGATCGGCCGGATCAGCCAAGCGCCCAGGACGCTATGATTGTCGCTTTGAAAAATGATCCCTCGGAGCTCAATAACTCGACCAGCTGGACCGCCTCGATCCACGCGCGCCGGTCCACCGGCTGGTTGTGTCGCAGTCCGGACCCTTGCTGAATCCGCTGTCACAATTTTCGCCTTCTCGGTCTCCTTCCCGGACCGATCCTTTACTCTCATAAATGATTCTGAAACTATTTCGCGTGCAACGTCGGAGGTGGACGTCAACCAAATTGTATTATCTGAATCGTTGCACCCTGTCGAACAATCTCGCGGAAATCGTCGCTCTTGCGGTCTGGCATCATTGCGGCGGTGCCTCCGGCTGCGTTGCTCATCGGTTACGTATCGATTCAGATATGCGCTCTCTTTCCGCCAGTCCGGCTCGGACCGCCTTGCCGGCGGCCCATTTTGAACGCAACGCCGTCACCATAATATGCGAGACGGTACACTAACAACGAACACAACAGCATCAGACTGATTTGCACGAACGAAAAAAGCGGAAGGTAGTAACGTGCTCCGAAAGACGTGCTGAAACAATTGCCCAGAGCCATCAAGAATCCGGTCCCGACCATGCTCCAGGCATAACAAACGCCAGTCACGTTACTGAAGTTTCGGGGTGAACTGGCCAAAACCAGAATGCCGCCCGCAAGAGAAAGAAGGACGAAACCGCCCAACGGCACATTTTTGAATAATTGGAAATAGGCATTCCGATCGAAGAGCTCCTTGTAATGCCCTTGGGAAAATTGGAAGGAACCAAGCGGGCGAAGCCGGGCATAACGGGGAGCGGCAATTTCGCGCTGCAGGGAGTCGGTGAGGACCAACGGTTGCGAGGCCAGGTCCGCCTCGGTCAGAGACGGGATTCTCAACATTTCGCTTTTGATCGTGCTCAGCAAGGCTGGGTCGGGAGGCAAGAGAAATGCCTGAGCTACTCGGTTCAACTTTGAATCAATTTCAAACGTGTGCTGCTGGAGGTTCATCCGGCCGGATTGGGACAGGATTTCATCTATCCGATCGTACAAGAATCCGTACTCTCGATCCTCTTTTCGATCCATCGCCTGGATCAGTTCTCGGATTGCTTCCGTGACTACTGGATCGTTCACCCTGACACTAACCTGGTTCAAGATGGTGTTGCGCTGGTCCGCGGGCAACGTGTTCAGATAATCAAGGCGCCACTCGAAAGTCACCCCGAATGTGGATCGATACGGCACGCGGAACATCCAGCACATTGCTTGCTGCACGGCGATCGAGGCAATGGCAACAGCAACGCCAAGACCCCCGTAGACGAGTAGTTTCCTCCATCCATGGAAATCCCTGGTGGCTGGTGACGGAAACAAAATCTCTTTCGGAACCACCGTCCAGATGATTGCCGGGGCCACGAACGCCAATGGCACGAGACAAATCAACACCAGATTAATGTGACGGGTGAGAGCAGCCGCGAGTAGCAGCAAGAAAAACGGAATGAGCCGGCGCAGCTGGAGATCAGGAGTCCGCAAACAAATCCAGCCGTAACCCGCTATGAGACAAACCAGTGGGTTACTGAACGCTTCCGTTCCAACGCATTGAGCAAACAGATAAAGCCACGGAGTTAGCGCAAAAAAAATGGCGAAAAGCAGTCGAAGAAGAAAGAGATTGGTAATCGTTCTGATAACGAAGAACAACGAATAGATCAGGAACAGATGCTGAATCACCAACAGACTGTGAATTCCTACGTCACTTAACTCAGGAGTACCAATTGACAGGTAAGGTAAGCCGTGACCGCTCACCAGACTGCCGACGATTCCGGCCAAGATCATCAGCAGCCGTCCAACAAAACAATAGCCCGGTAGCCAGTGAATGATTCCTTTCGGAGCGAAGGTAGACGCAATTTCGTTGAATCCGTCCGTATCGCGCCAAAGCGGTGGAAGCGTGAACAGAATGTAGAGCGACGGAACGACAAGGACGATAATCCAAACGAGATCCCGAGTGGTAATCTTCTCTCCGATCTGTGATTCCGGTGCGATCTCGATCATGGCTCGAATTGCGCAACTATCGCCGCGAACCCGAAGCCGGAACGGAGCTGGTCTCCGCGATTTTGGATTCTCCGTTCTGATCGCCAAGAATGGGTCCTCCCAATGCTAATACCAGCAGGTAGTTCACTATCATTGCGAGGCTGAGAAGAAAACCGGGGGCATAACTCACTCGGTATCGCACGACATCAAGTGAATGGACAAGGGCAACGGTGAGGACGTTTCCGTAAGTAGCCGATAGCACCGCGACGATGGCGAATCCGGCAAGCCGCAAGGTTCGCCCCTTCCGGTTTAAGTAGATGACGATCATCGTCGCGAAAAAACCAGCCTGCAGCCAAAAGCTGCTCCAGGCGAGATAAGACGCCAATCTAGATAAAATTCGGAGGCCGAGTGGATGCGATAGGTTACCTTCAGATCTTTCCAAGATTTGGAGATACGATTGATAAATCTTCTGCGTGTCGGGCGAAAGTTGATCGTCGGGTAGAAAGGGCCGGGAAGCGGCCAATTCATGATTCAAGTCTACCGACTTCGCTGTCGTGTAGAAATCTCCGGCCCGAGGAAAGAGAAATACGCTAAACTGCCGGCCTAACTTTTGGAGCATTGACCAGGGAGTCTGAAGCCAAGCGCGAAAATAGGCGGAGTAACAGGCTACGGCCAGTTCACGGTCACTCCAGCCTTCCTTCTTCACGATACTGGAGAAAAACCCGGAGCGATATTGGATGTAATCCGTATCGAAGCCGAGAGCGTTGTAACCGCCCGGATTCTCCTTGGCCGGGCGCAGAGCCTTGGCCAGTTCCTCATAAAATTCGGCGTCCGGAACACCAGGATTGTGCGCACCGGGCGAGATCATATCCGGTCTTGTCTCTAATATCTGTTCGGCATGAATCGAAACCAGCGTGCAAGGGAGAAAGAGCTGAGCATCCTTCTGGAAGCCGAGCAATTTCGGAAGAAAGAAGAGGACCACAAATGCGGCGACACCTCCGAGCAACGGTCCAAAACGCATAAGCGGTGTCGCTTGGCCGAAGCCACCCGCCATCAAACACAAAAAAGAAAACCCCAACGCAAAGCCCCAGCTTGGTTTCAATAGCAAGACCGCATACGACAATCCGAGCGTCGCAGCTCCAAAGGCGATGGCCAAACCGGTTCGGCGCAATTTCCAGCGTCCGATAAAAAACGAAACGAGGCAATAAAGATAAGCCATTTCGAAAAAGGCCAGCATCCCCTCTGGGCGAATCGTGTTCTCCAGCAACGCCTGTTGTGGGCTCAGCGCGTAGAGGGCAAGCAGCAGTAGAGCAACCGCGAAGCAGATTCGGCGGGCAATGGGCCCTGGCATCGGCAGCAGCCGCAACCACGATCGCCAGGCCGCCCAAAAAATCAATATACCAGCCAGTCCTAGAAATCGTTGAGCGTAAGTAATTGCGTGAAAATCACCGCTGATCTTAAGAATTCCTGCGAGCAGTGCAGGATACAGCCAATCTCTCCCGTAAGTTTGTTGAAATCCGAGGCCACTTAGCCAATGAAGGGCGGGACGCAAGTATCCCCAAGTATCACCATCAGAAAGCGGCACGATTGGCAGCCAAAGCCGTACGATCAAACCTCCGATCATAACCCCGATGACAGCACAAACCGGTAACAGACCAGACGGAAACAATTGATTCAGACGTTCGCCGCGCACCATCGTGTAAACAGTCGCACCGTCGTACACCCTCCCCAATCTTTCGTCTAGAGCGGTTTTCAATCGTTGTTCACTGGCAGCGATTCCCCCTGGAGATTCCAAGTGACCACCAAAGCTTCTAGTGCACCAAGTCAGAGGGGTCTGGTAGGGCGGTCCGTCCCGGACCGCCGCAGCATGCAAGCGGTGCTCAGGCGTCCCAATACGGAACGCATGCTTTTATACTGACCCGGTCCCGGCGGGCACCGTTATTCCGGTCAGCGTAAGGCCGCTCCGAACACGGAGAGCACCACTCCCGCCCGGACCCGATGGACGTTGAGGCGGTCCGGGACGGACCGCCCTACCAGACCCCTCAGACTTGGTGCACTAGTAAATTGGCAGAAGTATTACCTGGATCTGATTTCTCAATTGAATCTGTTGACAACCCCTAAACTGCTAATAATAAGGGAGAAATTGATGGTTAGCCGATTGCGTAAGGAAGCCGTCCTAGGACTAACCACGTTTATCGTCTTAGCGCTCCCCTCACTCTTCTTCCTGCTCTGGGTTCCGCCGCTTTGGCGAGACTCCGATGGATTTTACCAGTTGGCAGATAAACCGAACGTGTTGCAAATTCTGCACTGGCCGCCACTCTATTGTTTTCTCGCTCGTATCCCCCTTCTCATTGGAGATCTCGCCTCTCAATTTTTTTCGGGCAGGCCAGCCCCGCCGATATCATTCGATAATCCGGCATTTACGGATACCGGAGTCTTCGTCCTTGTCTTGTTCCAACACCTGCTCCTCGTGGCGAGTTTATTTGTGGCTTGTTGGAAAGTCTGCCGCGTACCGATCCTGCGATTGGCTTTCGCTCTCTTACTGGCTTCGCAGGCATGGTTGTATGCGTTTGCGCACTGTATCGGATCAGAAGCTTTCGCGCATCCCTTCGTACTCCTAACCGCAGTAGCCACCATAGTATGGATTAGACAGGCCGAACCAAATAAGTTGGCCACAGTCGGCCTCTTTGTGCCGATGTTTGGCGCCATTCTTTGTCGTCAAATCAACATACTGCTTGCGTCTCTTCCAGTCGCTTCATTGCTGCTGCTTCAGCTAGCGAGGAGGGTTGTCCGAGTTCATTCTTCCGAACCAAAACGTCGGCCGTTTTTGGCCACCTTGCTGCGCGCGGCCGCTATCGGAGTGGCCGCGGTCCTCGGCTGCGGTATTGTAATGGGCGGTCTTTGTGCCTGGTACAAAGTTCCGTACCGTTCCCGAATAGGTTACGTGTTCCAATGGCGCCTTGACTATTTAGTCAGCATGTCCAGGGCAGATCGAGAACAACGGCTCTCCAACCTGAATCACGCTTTTCCTGATAAAGCGGTTTCTTATGGCATTCAGAAGTTCGACGAAAGCTTTACCGGCGACGAACATTGGCAACCGGAAGCACTCTCCCAGTCCATTTTCGATTGGCTCCGGCAGGAACCTGCATGGCCATTCCGAAAACAAGCTTACGAAACTGACCTCCGGCTGAACCGGATCGCGCGCTGGTTCTTATTGTCTGGAGACACTGCGTTGTACTCCCGGATTGGAACAGATTCATTGCACGCTTTCCTGTTTTCCCCGGCTGATATATGCCGCGAGCCTTTTCGCGACACTGATATTTTGCGCGGGATATTGGACCAGCCGAATTTCGGACCAGTGCGCGGACTGGCGTCGCTAAATGTTCCTCCAGGAACCTACGATACAGAATGGCGCAGTATGTGGTATTGCACACTCTACCAGAATTGGCCGATCTGTCTGTTCGGGATCGCAAGCATTGTCGTATCGGGGATCCATCTGCTGACTCGGCCTCGTAGCGTGAAAGCGGTGGATAGCCTAGCGCTATCGCTCGCTTTTTCCGGCGTAGCGGCGGGTTTTATGATCATGAACTGCTCTCTGACCTCGCTATTACCGCGTTACTCTGCACCCGGCTGCATCTTGCTTCTGGTGGCGCTCGCGCAGGCATTTGACCAAATGGTGGTCGATATTTCTGATCGCGAGAATCTCGTCTCCAGCGGTAGTGCTGATCCATAGGAACGATTCTATGACCGTAGGTGTCCTCGGGACATTTTTGTTACTAGTCGTCGCCCTTTTGGGCCGATGGAGCCGTTCGACTCGACTCACCGTAGACGGTTCGACTGAACGTTTGACTGAGCTCGCGCGGACGCCACTCGCAGCCGAAGACCCGGCTCGCGTTCGAGTGTTTCTGATCGCGCTGGGTGTCTCGCTCCTTTGGATAATCGGAGCGCGTTTCTGGTTGCCCCTTTCGCTCGCCTATCGCAATACGCCGAGCGCGCAGCTCGCCGCTTTTTGCATTGAGCACCTGCACCAGAGCCCGCCGGTTCCGGGCGAGTACATCTTGATCATTGAAGGGAGCAGCGTAACGACTAGAGGCGTCGATGGCGCTGCGCTCGAACGCTCATTACGCGCCGCTGGTATCCCAGTCACAGTGATTCAGCTTTCCTTGAGCGGCGCGAACCATCTTGAGCGATTACAACTCCTCCAGAATTTCGCCAACTCATTGTCCTCCAGCGATTGGCAGCGCCTTCGTGGGTCAAGACTAATTCTTGGTCACGAGGTGCAAGCGTTGTATGATCGCGATCCTCTACTTAACTACGGCAATAATCCCTTCACGCCGACAACATTAGCTTATTCCAATCCAGACAATCTGCCGACCCTGATAAATTGGATGACCAATCGGTACGACTTACGTGAACTCTGGAACCGTCGCTCCGAACTGCAACTGATTGCCACTCAATTCCTCTACAACGCGCTACGAATCAGTTATCTCCAGCTCTGGGACACAGCAAATCGTGCTGCTCTTTTCGCCGGGTTCCAGCCGGCGCCAAAGCGGGCCGACTTTCAACCGGTTGGATTATTGCCCATCGATTTTCCGCCAGACCCAATCTTGTCCGGCCGGCAAGCGTATCCGCGGATTACGCGCTGGACCGTTGCCCGGGATGCTGCGTTTCGCTCCATCTTCAAAGGGACCGTGCGTTCCGAGCTTTTCTTCTCGCTGCCTGGTTGGCTGTCGTATGAATTTAACTATGACAATTGGTGGTCGAACGCACATCCAACGCAACTGTTCTTCAATGGAAATAGACCGCAAATCCGCACCCGATTACGCGAACCGCGATTATGGAATGATCCCGGCCATCTAGCCAATTCCGGTGCCGAAATTTACACCGAAGAATTAGTCCAATTTCTGAAGGGGCATTGGCCCGCTCAACCTGGTTAGTAGCGCCAAAACCATGGCAGCGAGCGAGCCAGTTCGACTCGGTCAGTCCAGACATCATTCACATGCTGTTTAACTCGGCTTCTTTTCTCCTCTTTCTTCCGGTCGTACTTGCGGGTTATTGGCTATGGTCAGGAAACTTTGGCCGAAAACTCATTCTCGTCATCGCGAGTTGCTTCTTCTATGCAGCCTGGGATTGGAGGTTTCTTGGCCTGTTGGGCTTTGTCGTTGTAACCACCTTCGCCGCTTCCCGGCTGATTCTCTATCTTAAAGGACGAGGAGCACGCGTCCAGTCCCTGGTAATTCTCTGGATCGGTATCGGCGTACAGTTAGCAGTGTTAGCATTCTTTAAGTACTTCAACTTTTTTGAAGACAACCTAATCACTCTGCTAGCTGGGTTTGGCTTATCATCGGCCGCCCCGATCGTCCGCATCTTGTTACCAGTCGGAATTAGCTTTTACACCTTTCACGCGATCACCTTGGCCGTGGACACCTACCGCGGCAAAGTGGACACGCGAGTTTCACTCTTGGACGTTGCACTCTATATCGCCTTTTTTCCGCAACTCGTCGCCGGACCAATCGTACGGGCGATGGTATTTCTCCCCCAATTAGCAACAAAACGGTTAGTCATCGGCGAAGATCTGTTCGTTGCGTTGCAAGCCATCGTAACCGGATTTCTCTATAAGGTTGTTTTCTCCGACTCGATCGCTCCCTTCGTTGATAAAATCTTTGCACGGCCTGCGGACTATTCGGGCAGCCTCCTTTTGGCAGCCACTTTTGGGTTCTACTGTCAAATCTATTTTGACTTTAACGGCTATTCGCTGATCGCCATCGGTGTGTCCCGGCTCTTCGGATATAAATTACCGGATAATTTTAACTACCCCTATGCGGCTACCAGCCTGGGATCGTTTTGGCGCCGTTGGCATATTTCCTTGTCGAGTTGGCTTCGCGACTATCTTTATATCCCCTTGGGTGGCAACCGTCTCGGCGTCGCGAAACAGATGCGGAATCTTATTGTCACGATGTTACTCGGAGGAATCTGGCACGGTGCGAGTTGGAATTTCGTCATATGGGGAGCCGCGCATGGCACTTTGCTAGCGATCGAGCGATTCTGGCAACTACGCCCTGGAACAGTCTCCAATGAAAAAAATCGATCAGTCGCCGCGCTAGCCTCAGGCTGGCTGGTAACGCAGACTATCGTTTTACTCTGTTGGATTCCATTTCGCGCAAAAACGCTCGCCGATTCATTAGCGGTAATCTCTGGTATTTTTACCTGGCGAACTGTGATGGGGGTACCACCTATTTCAATCCCCCTTGCTCTGTTGGTGTTGCCGATTTTTTGCGACACCGTTTTTGTCCGGTTGCTACGATCTCAACCACGGAAGCCTCTACTTCGACCCGAATTTGGCTTCGGCCTTCTGGTCCTTTGTGCGCTGGCGGTCGGCTTAATTACCAAGACGGGATTGCGCAGCTTTATCTATTTTCAATTCTAGCCCGCGATTTTCGTTTGAGACTCAATCTCAGCGCTGAATCGAATAAACTTCGGGTTGATCGGCTAAGGTCACCATTAGTTCGTGGTACGCGCGGCGCGGAAGCCGAGTACGAAGGACCCAGAGTTCTCGATTATTCTCCACCGGACTCCGTTGGACCGCTTGGAGCGGGATTTCGAACTGTTCCAAGAGACTCTCTAACTTCACTTCGGCTTTGCCTTGACCTGGATTCACCACCAAGCGAGTCACCAAGTCGGTTGCGCCGGCCAATCTGCTGCGCTCCCAGCGATTCACAACCGTCAATACGATTCGTGCAAGCAGAGCAAGACCGATCCCGGCGCCCGCTTGACCTGCGCCAATAGCCATACCCATGGCAGCGACTAACCAGATCGTCGCTGCTGTGGTCACACCGTGGATGCTGGTGGTTCCTCTAATCAGCACACCGCCACCGAGGAAACCAACTCCAGTGACAATCTGGGCCGCGACCCGGCCGGAATCACCATTGGAGCTCGTGAATGCGTATCCGACCATGGTAAATGCAGACGAGCCAAGTGCGATCATGGCCATCGTCCGAATGCCGGCTGGTTTTTCTTTGCGCTGTCGTTCGATCCCCACCCAGGCCCCGCACAGTAGCGCAAGAATGCTGAGCGAGACGGATCCCCATGGATAAGGGAATAATGAGTGCCAATTATCGGTGAGCCATTGCATGAAGAAGAGTTAGAGGTTGGGCATCGAGAGTTACAAGATGCAAGTTGCGGATTGCGGGTTGGGAGTTGCGGGTTGGGAGTTGCGGGTTGCGGGTTGCAGACGACGCGATGGGGACCTCGGCGTCGCGCCTATGCGTGCCCCTGCGATTTCCTAAGCCTCTCTAAGCGCGGGAAAGATCTGGAGGATCTCTTCCAAAGTCGGTCGACGAATCGCACGAATCACGATCTTCTGCTCATGAGCGTTGATTTTTGCGAAAAATCGATCGTTCGGCTTACGTCCGAGCAAAACTGCACCAAGTGGTGAATTGTATGGTAGCGGTAGGATTGCACCGGAATCCGGCACCTGGTTATCGCGAGCACCCGCGATCAGAAACTGTTCACCGGCGCCGTTCAAATCCATCTCGATAATGGTTCCGATCTCGATTGTTTCAGGCGGCGCATCCGTGACCCAGGATCGTGGATCGACCAGCCGGTGGCCCTGGTTAATCAGGTGATTCATCTCACCGGTGAGTCGTCGCTGGACCCGACCCATCGTTCTGAATTTTTCTTTGGCTGCCTGATAGGGTGCGTTCTCGCTCAAATCGCCATCTTGCTTGGCGATTTTGGCTTCCCGCAGGGCCTCGTTCTTTTGTGCCTGGGTGGTTTCAAAGCGCTCTCCCAGTTCCCATGCGCTCACCGTGGAAAGAATGATCCTCCCGTCCATACCGCAAAAGATTAATAGCAAACAGCAAATAGCAAATAGCAGATTGACTGGACGCCAAAGAAACGGCTTGCCAACCCGTAACCCGTAACCCGTAACACCCTCTAACCAGCAACTCCCTCCGCCAGCCAGCGTTTCATCAGCTTTTGCGAAATGGTTTCGATATGTGGAAACCGAGCAATGTGCCGACGCAGAACCTCCTTGGTCTCCGCGATATCAAACCAGCGAACTTCGGCTAACTCGGACCCGCACACGATTTCAGTTGTGGCGGCGTCGGCGAAATAACCGAGCATCAACGATTGGGGAAACGGCCAGGGCTGGGAGCCAAAGTAGCGGAGATTGGTGATCTCGATCCCAGCTTCTTCTTTCACTTCTCTCACCACTGCTTCCTCCACGCTTTCACCAACCTCCACAAATCCGGCAAGAGTCGAGAAAATCCCTTCGGGCCAGCTCGGCTGCCGTCCCAACAGGCAATGCTCGCCGTGCTGAACCAGCATGATCGTCGCCGGGTCACTCCGTGGGAAGTGTTTGGTCGCACATTCCGGATTCGTGCAGGTCATCACATGACCTGCTTCTTCCGATCGCGTAGGGCTACCACAACGAGAACAAAAGTGCTGGCCGTCATGCCAGTTGATCAGGGCTCTGACATAGAGGAGCAACTGCTGTTCGTCCGGCGTGAGGAGTCCCCGGAATTCTCGAAGAGGGATGAATCCCGCCTGATTTTCCCGGAGGCCAATCGCGAATAGCGCTTCGGCTGCTGTTTTGGGCTCGGTCAGGCTGGCGGCAAAGGCTGGCTGATTGTCGGGACGAAGGCCAAGAAAAATCAGTGTAGCGGACGACGGAAGCGCTACGGCTGGTAGGACCAAAGGTCTCTTTTCTTCCGAAGTAGAAAAAAGATTTTGGCCACGCCACATTACATAGACCTCAGCAGAACCGGCCCGTTGCTCCTCCAACCAAGCTCCATCGGTACGCATATGCGCCTCTCGTTGCAGACCGTTACGGGGATAATGTTCCAGGAATTGATCATAAGGCATGGTCTCTGCTCTCCTTTGCTGATAAATTGTAAAGGATTTTCCGGGGCGACGGAGTTTCCAGAGGCGGTATGGGAACTGCAACTTGTATCCGATTTGCTGAACGCAAACACACCAATGTCCATTCGACCCAAAATATTAAATCCGAAAGAAAACGCGGATCTGGGTCCGCGCGAAATTCTCTTTCAGGAAACTCGGGGTTTCAAGCTATCGTTAGAGCCATTAGACATTGGGCTCTCGGTGTCCCGTGCGAAAGTCCGGCTCAAAGGGGATGAACCGCGAAAGCAGCCTTACTTTGCTTGTTGTTACGATGTTGGGACCCTCAAAAACGTAAACATCGTCGCCTTTATCTATTCGCTCTTGGCTGACTGGGAGGTAATGGATAGGCAACCTGAAAACTACCGGCGGCGAATCCGGGCGGCGTTTCGAGAGGAAATGATTCACGCTGTCCAAGTCACCGCTGCTCGCAATCGCTTCGAGAATTCGCCGGAGTTGCAAGACCGTTTTACCGACACCGAAGCATACTACGAGTCTTTGTTAGGGAGAATTATTGACGAGCTGGCGGTTAGCGAAGAAGGCCACGAAGCAGTGCTTACCGCGGCGAGACTTTATTATGAAGATTGGACAATCACCAATATGGAGGACCTTCGGCAAGTCGACCGAAATCGGCAGGGCAGAGACGGATATATGGTCAGCGAATTGGTTCGGCAATTGATTCAAATCAGGTTTGGTGAGCTCCTGAGCGAGGAGGCGAAAGGGAAGGCCTGGGACAAGAATCGGTTGTTCTCCCTCGGTGAATTCGGTACGACCGAAAATCTTCTCAATTCGATGGCTGGGACCTTACGAACGGCCGTTCCAAAATTGGTCAGTCTGAGTCCGACATTGGCGGAAGCTCTTGAGGAAATTGAGGGAATGATTCGTCGCATGCACCAGATGGACCCAAACAAATGAATTTGCCTGGACCCGTTACCGCCGAGCTCGCCGGCCGAGGCAAGATGCTATCTAAACCGTGCCACCAAAATCCGAGTCGTCTAAAGAATCGCTACTCCGCCGAATTGAAACTACGCTGGGTAAGTTAGCGCCAGAAATTTCGCGTGTCCGCCGACACCTGCACCGCCATCCCGAACTTAGTGGCGAGGAGGTCGCGACCACCCAGTTTTTGGCCCAACGCCTTAGCGATGAACGGATCCCTTACCGGATCGGGCAGGACGGAAAAGGGATTATTACTGAGACGTTTGCCGGTATGCCGAACGGACCAACGATTGCGCTAAGAGCCGATATTGATGCTCTGCCAATTCAAGAAGAGAACGGCGTGGATTACCGGTCCGCGCGACCAGGGGTAATGCACGCTTGCGGCCACGATGCTCATACCGCGATTTTGTTAGGAGCGACGATGGCCTTGCATCGAGCCGGACACTTGCCAGTGGGCTGGAGAAGCATATTTCAACCTTCGGAGGAGACTGGCCACGGCGCCCTGGAGCTGGTAAAACAAGGAGCGATCGAGGGAGTAGCCGCTATTGTGGCTCTTCATGTCGATCCGAACCGCGAGGTCGGCCACTTGGGGGTCACACCCGGACCTCGAACCGCGTTCTGCCAGGATTTCACCATTCAAGTGGTCGGCCGTGGCGGTCATGGCGCGAGACCAAGCGCTACCGTAGATCCAATTGCGATTGCCGCGCAACTGATCACATTGATTTATCAAGCGGTCCCAAGACAAATCGATTCTCGAGACCCGGTAGTGGTGACGATCGGAATGATTCAGGGAGGCCAGGCTCACAATGTCATTCCCGATTCCGTGACTTTGAAAGGAACAATTCGCGCTCTCAAAGAACCAGTTTCAGAACAAGCACATCTAGCATTAGAACGACTTTGCCATGGAACCGAGCAAGCCTTCGGCGCTTCCATTGCAATCGACTTCAGTGCTCTTCTCCGCGGTATGACGAACGATCAGACAGTGACGGAAATCTGCTTGCGCGCGGCTCGCGAACTAGTAGGAACGGATCGAGTAAGTACGGATGATCGACCGAGCCTGGGCGGGGAAGATTTCGCCGATTATTTGACTCGTGTGCCCGGTTGCATGGTGAGCTTGGGAGTCAAGCGTCCGGGAACAGAAGCTACCCCGTTGCATACTTCAGGATTCGATATCGATGAGCGCGCGTTATTGATCGGGGCCAGGCTTTTAGCTCGTATCTTACTCCGCTGGCCGGCGGATTTTGGCCACAGAAAATCAGACTCATGCTGATCAAGATTGGATACAACATCGCATTGCGACTCTTTACACCGACACCGGTCATTTTTGTGTTGCGCGTACATCCTGCGCGCAAAGCCGATCTGGTCGAAAGGGAAGACTTTCGGGTCGAACCCAGTCTACCGGTCGAAGACTACTTCGATAATTTCCAAAACCATTGCGGTCGAGTAAACGCGGCGAGCGGTGTCGTCCGATTCCAAAATAGCGCAATCATTCGTGACTGTGGTGAGCCAGACCTATCCGAGCCAGATGTCGGACAATCCGAAATCAACGATTTACCGAACTCTACATTGGCATTCCTGTTGCCTAGCCGCTACTGCGAAGTGGATAGCGAGCTCCTCAATTTTGCGTGGAACACATTCCAGAAAACCACCCCCGGTTGGGCACGAGTTCAAGCAATATGCGATTTCGTCCACAGCCACTTGCGTTTTGATTATCTGCAGGCTCGATCGAACCGGACGGCGTTGGAGACCTTTCGGGAAAGAGTAGGCGTCTGCCGAGACTTTACTCATCTAGCGATCACGATGTGTCGCTGTCTGAACCTTCCGGCTCGTTATGTGACCGGCTATCTTGGCGACATTGGTGTTCCTCCAGATCCTAACCCAATGGACTTCAGCGCCTGGTTTGAAGTTTTCCTCGGCCAGCAATGGTATACATTCGACGCCCGTCACAATCATCGCCGGATAGGACGCGTTGTGATTGGCCGGGGCCGGGACGCCGGAGATGTGCCAATCACAATGGTCTTCGGCCAACATATTCTCGAACATTTCGAAGTGACCACCCAAGAAGTGGAAGCGTAGCTAGCAGCCCGTCGGATTTGGAGTTCAACTCATGGTAGCAAGTGGGTCTACGTGAGAAACAAACAGGCCGTGTAGACGGGCTGCTAGGCGTGAAATCTGATGATTCCTTCAACGAGAAACCACGTGCCGATCAACGCACCAAACAATCCCACGAACCAAAACCATTTTCGCTTGGTCAGCACTGAAATGGCGCCTATGGCGATCGAGATCTGAAAAAACGTCACTCCGCGCGCGAGAATATTATGACTGCGAATATGCGCTGCCGATTTTTGTTGAGCTTTCTGCGCCTCATTCTTGATCTCCTCCTGTTCCGCCGAATACTGCCGAACCTTTTTCTCATCTCCTGGATCGGTCTCTTTGCCTAGAACGCGCTGGAGTTCCATCCTCGATGCGAGGATATTCGCCTTTATCCCTTTTGCCTGGTAATACGCCCATTGGTCGGTTGCTTTCATTTGTTCGATCAATGCTTCATCCGAGTGGTGTCCGGCCAAAAGGGAGGAAATCGCAGCTAACGCGGCAATTAAAGCCGAGCTCAGTGCAACGCCCAGCGTCCAACGTTCACCGGAGTGTTCCGCATGATGATGGATTTCTTCGTGAACAGATTCTAATGGCACATCCGGTTCTTCGGGCATAGGAATAAAAGATTGGGATACGGTCCTCTTCTAGGCGAAACCTGGTTCGTAATCCAGTCATCAAAGAGGTAGCCGATAACCGATAGCCAACCTATGCGGGCAAATCCAAAAAAGCGCATTGGGACCGATGCTTCAACGAATCCATTGACCAAACTAGCAGATGCCTTTCCAGAGATGGACCTGCCAGAAGGATCGGATCGGCCTCACTCCACGGACCAAACCACAGCACCGCTTTGGAAGTTAGGCCGAGTGGTGCTGCGTCGGGAAACCGCTCACCGTGGCGGAAAGACTGTCGTTGTGGTCGACCAATTCGCAACTCATCTGCCTCTTTCCGTAATTGAGAACGTCGCTAAAAAAATTCGGGTGAGCTGCGGTTGTGGAGGCTCCGTGAAAGGAAGAATAATTGAAATCCAGGGCGATCAACCAACCCGGATACGAGCGGTGCTTGAGCGGGAAGGATTTAAGGTCGATGGAATCAGGTGACCGGCTCAGATAAAATCGTCCTTCGGTACGTTCCAGTACCTTCTAAATTCTGAACTCTGACTTTTTTTTGCTTGCACTTTCAGCAGCTTTCCCGTTTACTGCTTGGTCCCGAAAGGAGGCAAGACCTGTTGAACTTTAAAATTTCTGTCCGCAAAATGATGCAGTCGTGGGCCAACACGGTTATTGCCCCGGCTCAGCTCGGTCACCGCTAAACCGCGTTCTCTTTCGAGAAAGCGTTATCCAGTAGTTGACTACCCGCTCGGTCGCCAAGGCTTAGCCGGCGTTTCTCCTGCGTCTTCTCGATTCGGTCCTGTTTCGGATCAAATCGGATTTTAACTGACTCAAGGCATTTCTATTAAGGCACTTACCACTATGACAACTTACGAAATACCACGCAGCATTTCGAAATCCGAACGTAGCTCTTGTGCGAATCAGCAGATTCCTGCGGCCAAGATAATCGATTTCTTTGCCGCTAGAGAAGCGTTGCGCTCGGAGGCTAGATTCGCTGCCCAAAGGAAGGCCAACCAAGCCAGACTGCGTACCTTGGCGCGTCAGGAGAAAGTTGTTTTCGATGCACTCGAAAATGCCCTGTTCCTGCTGTTGCTGGCGGCCTCAGCAGTCTTGGGTTTGCTGGCGATATCCGGCTTCGGGTGAGGATGACCCAAATGGATGGCATACCGACGCTGCTTGTTGTCGCCGCAAGAGCGCCGGTATGCCCAGGGATTGTCGGCCAAAGGGCGACGGACAGATCGCTGTGAAATGGGATGACTAACTAAGTCGTCCCATTTTTTTTGTTAAGAATTACGTTTTCGGCTTGCACCGGCCGCATCTTTTTTGTTCACTCCACGGTTCCGAAAGGAGGCATACCATGAATTCAGAATCCATCCGCACAAAAAAACAGCGCCGGACCGACATGGCTAATGCTCCTATTCGTATCGATCGCCGCTAGCTGCGGGGTTCTCGTTCGAAAAAAGCTTCGCCAGTAGTCGACTCCTCGCATTGCGGCAGCGTTTCGCCAACGCCCCGAGGCGCACTCCTCTCGCTCGGTCCATCGTCAGATGAGAACGATGGAATCCCCAGTAAAAACACGAAGACAGATATAAAGATGCTTACTAGCGATACATCAGAAGATGTTCAAAAATGCCAGGGAAACTCTCCTGAGGAAGGCGAGATTCCTTCTGGAAAAATTGTCGATTTCTTCGCTGCGAGGGAAGCGATGCGGTCAGATACCAGATCCGCTGCCGAGCAAGCCGAGTTTCACCAGCAAATTCGCGCGGCGGCGCGTGACAATAGGCGTATCCACCTATTCGATCCCTGGGAAGATGTCATGCTCCTATTGTTGCTCGTAGCCGCAATAGTCTTGGGCTTGCTGATAATTTCCGGCTTTGGGTGAAGGTAGTTGTGGACGTTGCCGGCCGGAAACCAAACGTCGAATCTCACTAAAAATTCCGTTTCGTGCGGTTACCCCAAAAGAGCCGCGATTCGACATTTCCAAGCCTCATTCATTCATTCGTAACAGACCCTGCGTCCACAATTTTCACGTTGTGATCCCGGGCTTGCAAAATCGTTCCGCACGCTGCCGCGGAGGAATTGATGGATTGGTTATGGCCAGGAAAGGGATCAGCGATCGAGCTGATGGACGTGAATGATCCGAAATTCGCCCTGAGAATTTTTGCGGATCCGAAGATAGAGGATCGCATTGCCATGGGCCTTGCGAGAACCGTCAGAAACGGTCCAATTGAATGGCTGGTACACGACAAACAGATTGGGATTGCTCGACCGCACGACTTTAGCCTCTCCGCGGGGGGCCCATTCCCGGATTGGCCACTCGTCGTGGTAATGCTGCGTAGAAGCCTCAAGATTCGATGAATTAAGGACACCTCTTCCGTAGAAATTGACCTGCTCCGCAAAGTACCGCCGCTGCGTTGACGTATCATTGTTTGCGACCGTTCGAAGATACCCGAGAACAAATTCTTTCAAGAACTCCTCTTCCCCGGAGGCTTCGGCACTTCGATCAGATTGCGACTCTGGAGGAGTAGATGTCTCGGATTCCTTGGTGGATGGCGAGGGTTTCGGAGAGACGTCTTTAGGCGGGTTGAGCCGGGCGTATTTTCCCCACTGTAGTCCGCCTTGCTTTTCTTCGGGATTAACCCCGATCATAAACCACGCAAAAGTAGCGTCGGTGCCAATCCTTGATTCCGAATTTCGATCGTTCGTCGCCGGAATTTTCCGTGCCCTTAGTGGAGTTGTAACCCGTTCGACAAGCCGGATTCCTCTAAGCTCGCTGGTCGCAAAATCTGCGTTTGCCTGGGCTTTTTGCGCCCTCTCTTGTTCCTGCCTCAGTTGAGCTTCCAATTCGCTAAGCTGGCTAGCCGCACGGTCCGCATTTGCTTGGACTTGCTGCAGCTTCACTTGTTCGTTCTTGACCTGAGTTTCCAGAGCGTTTCGCTGGCTAGTAGCCAGATCGACATTCTGTTGCGCTAGTTGCGCTTTCTCTTCTGCCTTCTTGAGCTGAGTTTCCAGGGCGCTCCGCTGCCTAGCAGCAAGATCAGCGTTCTGTTGTGCTAGTTGCGCTTTCTCTTCTGCCTTCTTGAGCTGAGTTTCCAGTGCGCTCCCCTGGCTAGCAGCAAGATCAGCATTCTGTTGCGCTAGTTGCGCTTTCTCTTCTGCCTTCTTGAGCTGAGTTTCCAGTGCGCTCCCCTGGCTAGTAGCAAGATCAGCATTCTGTTGCGCTAGTTGCGCTTTCTCTTGTGCTTTCTTGAGCTGAGTTTCCAATGCGCTCCGCTGGCTAGCGGCTAGATCGGTATTCTGTTGCGCTAGCTGCGCCTTCTCTTCTTGTGTTTCCTTGAGCTGAGTTTCCAGTGCGCCTCGCTGGCTAGCGGCTAGATCGGCATTCTGTTGTGCTAGTTGCGCTTTCTCTTCTTGTGTTTCCTTGAGCTGAGTTTCCAGTGCGCCTCGCTGGCTAGCGGCTAGATCGGCATTCTGTTGTGCTAGTTGCGCTTTCTCTTCGGCCTTCTTGAGCTGAGTTTCCAGCGCGCTCCGTTGGCTAGTGGCAAGATCGGTATTCTGTTGCGCTGCTTGCGCTTTCTCTTCGGCCTTCTTGAGCTGAGTTTCCAGGGCGTTTCGCTGGCTAGTAGCAAGATTGGCATTCTGTTGCGCTAGTTGCGTTTTCTCTTCTGCCTTCTTGAGCTGAGTTTCCAGTGCGCTTCGCTGGCTAGTGGCAAGATCGGCATTCTGTTGTGCTAGTTGCGCCTTTTCTTCTTGTGCTTTCTTGAGCTGGGTTTCCAGTGCGCTCCGCTGGCTAGAGGCAAGATCGGCATTCTGTTGTGCTAGTTGCGCTTTCTCTTCTATCTTCTTGAGCTGGGTTTCCAGGGCGCTCCGCTGGCTAGTGGCAAGATCGGCATTCTGTTGAGCTAGTTGCGCTTTCTCTTCTATCTTCTTGAGCTGAGTTTCGAGTGCGCTCCGCTGGCTAGTAGCAAGATCAGCATTCTGTTGCGCTAGTTGCGCTTTCTCTTCGGCTTTCTTGAGCTGAGTTTCGAGTGCGCCTCGCTGGCTAGTGGCAAGATCGGCATTCTGTTGTAATAGTTGCGCCTTCTCTTCTTGGGCCTTCTTGAGCTGAGTTTCCAGGGCGCTTCGTTGGCTAGCGGCAAGATCGGAATTCTGTTGTGATAGTTGCGCTAGTTGCGCCTTCTCTTCTTGGGCCTTCTTGAGCTGAGTTTCCAGGGCGCTTCGTTGGCTAGCGGCAAGATCGGAATTCTGTTGTGATAGTTGCGCTAGCTGCGCCTTTTCTTCCTGTGCTTTCTTGAGCTGAGTTTCCAGCGCGCTCCGCTGGTTGGAGGCAAGATCGGCATTCTGTTGTGATAGTTGCGCTAGCTGCGCCTTCTCTTCTTGCGCCTTCTTGAGCTGAGTCTCCAGGGCGCTCCGCTGGCTAGCGGCAAGATCGGCATTCTTTTGCGCTGGTTGGACCTCTTGCTCTCTGTTCTTGCTCCGGCTCTCCGCGTTGAATCGTTCGACCGCCGCAACCGCAGCGAAAACAGCCAAACCGGCGATAGCTGCTAACCCGATATTATCCCGCACCCAGCGGCGCCGTTTTTGCCTCGCAAGGCTCTTTTGAATATACTCGATCTGTCTTTCGCTTAATGACGACCCAAAATCTCTGAGCAAAGCCTCCGCTTCGGCTAGACCGATCCCACGGTGGAGCAGGTAATCGCTTTGGCGGTGTCGCCTAAGCCAAAGGTTCAGGCATGCGTCCAGCCGATCTCGCATCAGAAAAAAGTGTCGGTCCTCGGATAACCATTGCCAGACTCCTGGCCACCTCCGAAGCAGCGCCTCCTGGGGAACGCTGATCAACAGCTCTTTTTTCGGATTGGTATCGGCGCTCAACAGTCCCTCCTTGATCAAACGATCAACCAGGCCTTTAGCGCCTGCTCTCTGCCGCTGATCAAGCTCAGGCGATGAAACGAGATCACAATACGGGACGGTTCGACGGGCTAAGAGACCTTCTTCACTCCGGTCAAGCGCTACCAGACGCCGAATCACGAATCTAAGCGCTTGCTGTTCATCGCGTTTCAACGTTAAGAACACGGTCTCTGCGTGCTGGGCCAACGCATCCTGAAGTTCGCCCAATCCGCGATAATCAGACCAGAGTAGCAAACCATCTTTTCGATCAAGCTGTCTCTGGTATAACCGTGAAAGTATGTGTTCGAGCAACGGGAGCGGTTCGGGGCTGGCCATCGCTGCCTTCAGTAAGGCCTCGTCCAAGCTTCGACTCGTTTCAGGATCCCGCTCGAAGCGCAGACCGGCTGCGTCTGCTGGGAACCGGATCATGTTCCCGATCCCGCGTGGAGTCGGAGGTTGAAGTTCGTATCTTCCGCTCAAGGCGGTGAGTTCGACCAATTCGGGAAACTGCTCGTAATGCGGGTAGAAATCGCTGCGCAACGTCACGATAATAAATACCCCTTCGCACTTAGCCAAAGCACAGAGAGCGGCGATATATTTCCGCTGGAGCACCGGGGAAACCCCTGTAAACAACTCCTCCAACTGATCTACAACGAGCGCAAGCCGCATCTTCGGTTTTACCCGTCCCAGCCTCTTCGGTGTGATGGCTGCCTTGGAGTACTCAAACCTGGGCGCAAGCCTGACAACGAGATGACCAAACTCTTGCCGGGTGAGTTGATCCAGCACTTTCGCTATCCGGGCCGCGGCACCGTCCGGATCTTTTCTTAGTCGGGATGCTAGATTCCGCCATTCGTCGGGCGACTCTTCATCCTGAAGCTCTGGCAGTGCGAATTTGCCAAGCAGCGCGGCGGCAAGCGTATCGAAGGGATCCCCGGCGCCCCCACCGGCCCCTGGTCGGGCCACTGCACGCCGCCAAGGTCCATTGCCCACAGGTGTCCCACCCTGAGTCAAAAGAGGTAGAACGCCGGCCCGAACCAGGGAACTCTTTCCAGAACCGGTTGGACCCACCACCAGGACGAAGCGCTTTTTGGCCGTCGCCTGGTTCTTCAAAGCATCTAGTACTTCGCCGACGGCTTTCGTTCTGCCGTGGTAGAGAGCTGCATGTTCGAAATCAAAGAAATCTAACCCGCGAAATGGGTTAGATTCCAAATAACGGACCTTTCGCAGCGCTTTCCTCGAGCCAATTTCCCGATCCAACTGCCGTGCGAGGAAATCCCGAAAATGCTCTCGAAACAGATTTTCGAACTCTTCCAGGTCTTGATAGTCATGCCAGCATTCGCGAAACTCGGTTCCACCATTCTTTTCCCATGCCGCGCAAAACTCCTGCACCGCATCCCACTGCCGGCACAAGTTTTCCCGTTTTTCTTTCGGTTCGAGCGGCGCAGCGGAAGTCGCTCGATTCCGGTAAACGTGCAACCCCGGAAACCCAGGAGTTCGCTTCGACTGATCCAATACCCAGGCAACTTCGTAATCAGTTGCGGACCCCGGTCGACTGCCATCCGGCATGACACACTTCTGGGCCAGTGCGGTTCCAAGCTGGGACCAGAGAATACAAATGACAAGGTCATATTGGCCCGTGTTCGGAATCTGTTCCAGGAAGTCGTCTCCCTCCAACTCAGGATACTCCCAAAAGCATGGACACAAAACCAGGGTCGATTCGTCGCCGAAATCTTCACGCTCAAGGCTAATTTCGTCCTCCTCCTTCGATCCACGTAGTGGATTGGAGTAGGAGACGTTTATCGGGAGATTAAACTCCCCGGCAACCGAACGAATCAGTTGTTCCGCTACAGCACGTTCCTTTTGTACGTCTGCGGGAGAAGAAACGAATATGTCGATCGTTCTCATGTCGACGGGAGTGCCTCGATTCGCTTCAGTTCGCATAGAACAGAAATCCTTCCGAATTTGTGTTCTATCCGGCTAGAATGTCGTAAGAAACCGGTACCACCGGCCGCTATGTCTAAGCTAATTCGAAGGTCTCTCTTCGGAACCTCCCCATTTTTTCTTCTCTTCAGAATCGAAACCCGAGAAAAAAAAACGGGTATTTTCACAAAATTCGAACCTACCACATTCCAGGTGGACAAAGCGATAGCCTTGCACTTTCTAATATGCTGGCCCGTATGAATGGTCTGGATATTGTATTCGGCCCCGATACCTATAGCCGATTGCGAGCAAACTCGGGAGCCGGAGGGTGTTGCCGACTCAAACTTCCAAGCTTATTATCGCCACGCCTCAATCGAAAATCGAGCGTGCAATAAGGAATAGGCTTGCTCTTCGACTTCCCATCTGGTGTCGACCGATGCGTGATTGACCGAAACGAACGAAACTCGGGCCCCTACCCAACGGCCGGCTGCATCGCTTTCTTCTCGGATTGGCTACCGGCCAGCTTCGTCAAGAACTCGTCATGGGTCATCGGATGAGAAAACATCGGGAAATCATGTTCGAGCGCATTCTCATGCGCGGTTTGACTCACCGTCGCCGCGCAGTCTTTCAGCGTGACCACATTATATCCAAGTTCGTAGGCGGTACGCATCGTCGATTCGACGCAACAATTAGTCAAGAAGCCGGCCAGAGCCACGGTCTCGATCTTCCGATTACGCAAGATAAAGTCCAGATTGGTCGTAGCAAATCCGTCCAAACCTCGCTTCCCTTCGACGACGACGTCTTCCGGCTTCGGCTTGAGAGTGTCTACGATCTCCGCTCCCCAACTTCCTTTTTCAAACGTTTCACCATCCTTGATTCCCTTAAGGATTCCGTAGGGGAGTTCGCTGATGTCTCGGAAGCCGGGAGCGAACTGGATCGGTAGATGGACAATGGTAGCGCCAGCCGCTCGAGCTCGCTCTACGGTTTCTTTGGTGTTGTCCAGCATTCCGGTCGACTGCATGACATCCTGGACGGCTCCATGCAATTTACCTCCGGGGGTAGTGAAATCATTTTGGAATTCGATAAGAACAACAGCGGTAGATGAGGGGTTCATAGGTCGTTTGAGTTGGTCGGTAAACGTAGCGCACTCTCACGAGAGTGTGCAAAGACAGATTTTTGCGCAGGAGGTCTCGGTGCGAGGGAACCGCAGCCAAAATCGGACGGTCTTGCCCCTCGGCCATATGTCGTCTGCGATTTGCTGTTGGCTATTCGCGCGGCGCCGTAGAATGATGATTTTTATGGGCAACCTTCGAATTTCAGCATCCGCGGCGGCGATATTGTTGCTGAGTGGATGCGCTCACCAACCAATGACGGAAACCATCGCTGTCAGCGGCGGTCAAAATCTTAGGTTCACCCGAGTTGGCGCCGGCTTTGTCAAAGCGGAAAATGAGCGCTTCGTAGTAGATGAAGCGGGACTCACCACCTATCGAACGGAAGGGAAGAACTTTGTGCGTTGGCAATTTGCCATAATGCCCAAACGAGAGACCGCACTGCAGGAACTCAAGATCGAAGATGTGACCAACGATCATCCTGTCTTGATCCTCGAAGATCGCGCTCCCCGGATCGACGAAAGGCGGTGGAGCCGCCAAAGCGATCTTATTCGAGCCAACACCCAATCGATTCCTTGGTTATTCGAGTTCGTGCGAACCACCCGCGTCTTGCGTATTACCGTCCGGGAGACGAATGGAAAGACATCCGTTTTGTACCAGGCAGTATTGTTTACCCCCAAAGCTAAGAAAGATTTTCGCGCGCTAATGGGTCCGGAAACGTCTGCGTGAGGGAGCGGCCTTGGGGGATAGCTGCAGTAATTGGTGAGAGGTGATTGGTGGGGGTGATTAGCGATTGGTGATGGTTGGTGGTTGGTGGTTGGTGATAACGGCCTGCAAGTCTTCGGCATTTCATGGACCTATATGTCCTATCCGTCCTATCCGTCCTATATCTAGTGGAGACGCGAGCGACCCAAAAAAGACTAGCTGCTCATTGTTTCAGCAGATGCGAGCGGCTCTGGCTCGTCTCCCTGTAGATAGGTCTTGCCACGG
>Ga0209647_1000750_pt1 | contig 29621 bp, 30 predicted proteins | sample GraSoi_2013_60cm_FD_185827 | JGI IMG/M metagenome (GOLD analysis project Ga0209647, IMG submission 185827) | Grasslands soil microbial communities from the Angelo Coastal Reserve, California, USA - Sample 9_17_2013_60cm (SPAdes) (version 2) | ecosystem: Environmental > Terrestrial > Soil >... | reverse complement strand
GCGGGCTTAACTTGCGCCAGAGTAACTCGGCCTCTGTCGCCACGTGGCTGTACAAACGCTACGTCATCTCGAGCCCATTTTCATCCTTCGTTGTGGGCCCACAGAGGACCATGCCCTACTCGTAGCGCAACGCTTGCGTTGGCGCAATCCGGGATGCTCGTGGCGCGGGCACGTAGGCCGCCAGCATGGTTACCAGAAACAACGACGGCACGACGACGATATAAGCCAAAACGTTTACGCCGCCGGCATTGAACAGCATGGAATTCATGAGCTGCTCGACGCCGAAACCCATCGCCAACCCGATCACCGCGTATGCCAATCTCGCGGGTTCTGCGGCTCGGGTTGTACGCCGTGAGACTCGCTGTGCCATCGACAAGCCGTGCACTCCCAAACGAAGAGACAAATTGGCTCTTGTAGCAGGCCAATGTCGTGTAGAATTGGCTCTTAGGGGAGAGGCCATGCTTCCTGTACATCTCCAGCCCGAAAGCCACGTTCCTTTATATGTCCAATTGCGCGACCAATTGCGCGCGCTGGTGCATGCGGGGGATCTGCGTCCCGGCGACCGCATTCCCGCCAGCCGCGAACTAGCGGTCATGCTGGGCGTGCATCGCACCACTGTGGCGAATGCGTATGCGGAACTCGAGTCAGAGGGACTGATCCAGGGACACGTCGGCCGCGGCACGTTCATCCGGGGCAATGGAAACGGACTGAAGATTACGCCACCGGCGCCGCCTGTGCTGAATGGGAGCAACGGCATCCGTTGGGAACTGCTGTTCGCGGACGAGCGCGGGGAAGAGGTGTTGTCGCGTTTGACGGCAAGTGCTCCAGAAAACGCGCTTTCATTTGTATTGGCGCGGCCGGCGCAGGAGTTTTTTCCGATCGAGGACCTGCAGACTTGCGTCAACGCCGTGCTGCGCCGCGAGGCCGTCGACGTGCTCAATCTCGGTCCTTCGGATGGATATGCGCCATTGAAAGAGGCGCTGCTGGCGCTGTTGCAGGCCGACGGTATTCCGGCACGAGATGAAAATCTCATGATCACGGATGGCTGCCAGCAATCGCTCGATTTAATCAGCAAAGCGTTTGTGCGGCCCGGTGATTCCGTGATTCTGGAGAATCCGACATATCCCGGCGCCGTGGCCATTTTCAATGGGACGCGCGCGCGGTGCCTCGGCGTGCCTATACGCACGCATGCGGAGCCGGGAACTTCGCTGGGCTTGGACCTGGAGGCGCTGGAAGCGACGCTGGCGGCGAACCGCGTGAAGCTAATCGTGCTTACGCCGGATTTTCAGAATCCGACGGGAACATCGATGCCGCTGGCGTCGCGCAGAAAAGTGCTGGAGCTGGCTTCGCGGCATCAAGTTCCCGTGGTGGAAGATCACATTTATGCGCGGCTGCACGCGCGCGAGGACCGGCTCCCTTCGCTGAAGCAGTTGGATCGCTCGAACGTCGTCATTCACATCGACAGTTTTGCGAAAGTGGCGTTCCCGGGATTGCGCGTGGGATGGATCGTGGCGCCCGCCGCGGCCATCGAGCGCCTGCGCGTGGTGAAGCAGACGACGGACATTCACACCGACCAATTGGCGCAAGGCACACTCGCGGAATTTGTACGGCGTGGAATGTTTTCGAGGCATGTCGCGAGAATGCGCAAAGTGTACGCTTCGCGGCTTATGGCGCTGGATGAGGCGCTCCGCAAACACATGCCGGAAGAGACGCGCTGGACTCGTCCGGAAGGCGGCATGTGTTTGTGGCTGGAATTGCCGCTCGGATTTGATGCCAGCGAGCTGCTGATTCATTCTAAAGAGCGGGGAGTGCTGTTCGTGCCGGGGCGGTACTTTTACGCGCAGAATCCCCTTCCGAATGCGCTGCGCCTGGCGTTTGCCGGTTTGGATGAAAAGCAGATTGCGCGCGGGGTGACGACCTTGGCGGAATTGCTGCGGGTGGAGATGCGCAAGCGGCAGCGTGGCGTGCGGCGTGCAGAGCGCAGCCGAGTAGCGTTGGTTTGAGGCGCAAAGAAGGAAAAAGATTGAACACAGAGGACGCAGAGTGAAGAGCACAGAGAGCGCAGAGGAAACAAAGCCGGCGACAATCACGCTTGCGCCGAATCCCTCGAATCGTTGCTTCGGATGTGGCGGTGCTAATGACGACGGAATGAAGCTGACCTTTGTGCAAGACAACGAGAAGCGCCGCATCGCCGGGCGATTTGTTTTGGGCGAGCGGTACCAAGGCGGCGGGGGCATGGGACATGGCGGAATTATTGCCACGCTGCTGGATGAAGCCATGGGGAAGGTTTGCCGGTTTCGGGACGTGCGGGCGGTGACCGCGGAACTGACGGTCCAATATCTCAAGCCGGTCAGCGTTCAGGACGAGATCATCGTGGAAGGTTGGGAAGAAACAGAGCGGAAAGGGCGGAATTTGTTTCATGTCGGAGAGGTGCGAAACTCGGCCGGCGATGTTTTGGCTCGGGGCAAAGGGCGTTTTGTGATTCTCGGCGAGGCCAAGAAAGTCTAGCCACCGAGGCACAGAGAGCACGGAGTTCAGAAAAGGATTGCGGACAGGAGAGAGACATGGATGCGAAGAAAGTGAACGGCAGCGGAAACGGCAGCAACACTGCGAATGAGTGGCGCGTGAAGGTCGGCTTGGCCGAGATGCTCAAGGGCGGCGTGATCATGGACGTCACCAATGCCGAGCAGGCGCAAATCGCGGAGAAAGCCGGCGCTTGCGCGGTGATGGCGCTGGAGCGCGTGCCCTCGGACATTCGCAAAGAGGGCGGCGTGGCGCGCATGGCGTCGATCAAAATCATCCGCGAGATCATGAAGACGGTGACGATTCCGGTGATGGCCAAGGTGCGCATCGGACATTTTATCGAAGCGGAAGTTTTGCAGGCGCTGGAAGTGGATTTCATCGACGAGAGCGAAGTGCTGACTCCCGCGGACGAAGAGAATCACGTGTGGAAGCACGATTTTCGCGTGCCGTTCGTTTGTGGAGCGCGCAATTTGGGCGAAGCGTTGCGGCGCGTGGCGGAAGGCGCGGCCATGATTCGCACCAAGGGCGAAGCAGGCTCCGGCAACGTGGTGGAGGCGGTGCGTCACATGCGCACGATCGTGAGCCAGATGAAGCGGCTCACCACCATGCGGGATGACGAATTGATGCACCAGGCGAAGGAACTGGGCGCTCCGCTGGACTTGATTCGGCAAGTCGCGAAGACAGGGAAACTGCCGGTGCCGAATTTTTCGGCGGGCGGAATTGCGACGCCCGCGGACGCAGCGCTGGTGCGGCGTCTGGGAGCCGAAGCCGTTTTTGTAGGCTCGGGAATTTTCAAGTCGAGCGATCCGGAAGCGCGCGCGAAAGCCGTGGTTAAAGCGACCACACATTTTGAAGATCCGAAGGCGGTGCTGGAAGCGCACGAGGAATTGGGCGAAGCGATGCGCGGCTTGGATGTGCGGCAACTGGAAGAGAAGGATTTGATGTCGACGCGCGGGTGGTGACCCTGCTGTGAGGAGCACAGCCAGAAATGGCTGTGCCACGGGGACGCGCCCTTCGTTGCCTCAGAATAAACGGAGGCGCGCTCCTATAAACTTGGTGACGATGTGAAGATTGGGATCTTGGCGGTGCAAGGGGATTTTGCGGCGCATGCGGCGATGCTCGCCGGCATGGGAATCGAAACTGTCGAGGTGCGCACGCGCGAGGATCTCGAGGGCTGCGACGGTCTGATTTTGCCGGGGGGCGAGAGCACCACGCAGCTGCAATTCCTGCAAGAAGAGGGCTTATACGACGCGATCAAGAAGTTCGCTGCGGAAGACAAAGCTATCTTCGGCACTTGCGCGGGCGCGATTCTGCTGGCTACCGAAGTGAAAAATCCTCAGCAAGAATCGCTCGGCTTGCTGGACATGACCGTGCTGCGCAATGGGTACGGCCGGCAAGTTCACAGTGACGTGGTCAGCGGGCCTTCCACCTTGAAGTCTGAACCAATGGAGATGGTGTTTATACGTGGTCCGATTTTTGAGCGTGTTGGTCCCGATGTGGAAGTGCTCGCCGAGTACGCAGGCAAACCTGCACTGGTGCAAAAGGGACAAATCCTAGCCGCGGCATTTCATCCCGAACTGACGAACGACACGACCGTACATCAGCGCTTTCTCGAACTGGCTGCGGAGAATGCCACTCGGTCCGCGATGGCGGGCTAGCAAGACCTGAGGCGACCACAATCCCCGCACCTCCCACGTGAACCGTCCGTCGGCTTGTGAGAGACTTCAGAAGGCAAAGTCTCTTATGAAAACCCGGCGCGCTAAAGTGTTGTTTGTTTGCATCGGTAATTCCTGCCGGAGCCCGATGGCGGAAGCTATCGCGCGGAGGGACGCTTCGAAGGAAATTGAGGCGTCTAGCGCGGGATTGGCCCCGCTCGGGTTTGTGGCCGAAATGACCACGCAAACTCTCGTGAGAAACGGCTGTGCAGTCGAAGGGTTAGCGTCCAAACCGATCTCACCGGAGGCATGGGAAACCGCGAACATTGTCATCAACATGAGTGGCCGGGCAAAGGAATTTGCATTTCGCAACTTTCGTGGACACACCAAGGTTGAGGACTGGGAGATAGAAGATCCTTACGGTGACCCCGACAAATACCAAGGGACTTATGAAAGCGTTCAGCGGCGCGTGGCCGAACTAGCTCAACGCCTACGAAAAGAACCCGGAACGCCCGGGGATGGCGATGAAAAGACCAGCCGCGTCCGTTCGTAACGGAACGGAGCGAGGAGAATATTTTGCGGCGTGATAAAACCAGCGTTTCGCAGGAAGACTACCTCAAAGCCGTTTGGGAAATGCTTGAAGAGGACCAGACGCCGATCAGCGCGCGCCTGGCGGAAGAGCTGAATGTCACCCCACCAGCAGTTACAGCGGCGTTGAAACGCATGACGCGGGACGGGCACGTGCGTGTGGACCGCGAGGGCCGGATCGATCTTACGCGAAAGGGGCGGCAATTCGCGGAACGGCTGGCGCTGCGTCATCAACTTGCAGAGATGCTGCTGACGGACGTGATCGGATTGCCCTGGTCGAAGGCCCACGATGAAGCCGAGCGAATGGAGCACGCGATTTCCCCGGAAGTCGAGGCGCTGCTGCTGAAGCGCTTTGGCGACAAGAAAAGCTGTCCACACGGCGTTCCGATGCGCGGCGGGATCGCCAAGCTGCGCAAGCAGGGAGCGGTGCTGCTGTCCGATCTGCGCGCGAATGATAAGGCCGAGATTCTTTGCGTCTATGAGAAAGATGCGCAATTCTTGGAATTCCTGGAAGATTTGGAGCTGCGGCCGGAAACGCGAGTCGAAGTGAAGAAGCGCGAGTACGACGAAACGATGACCTTGCGCGCCGGCGGGCGAACGATGCATCTGGGCAAACCGGCGACGACCCGCATCTGGGTTCGGAGGATCGGAGCCTAGCCCGTATCTTCAGAAGGGCCTTGCATTATTCCCATATTGGCACTAGTTTAGGCACTCTCTCGCGGCCCTTAATTGCCGCAAGACTAGGTCTCGAGGAATGGAAATGACCCCGCGGATTGAGTTTTCCACAGAGCACCGAGCGCGCTGGCGCTGGCTGTTATATGTCGTGCTGGCTTTCGCGGGCGGGCTCCTGACTTTCGTGGGTGCGCGGGCGCAGCAGCGCGCCTCTGACGACGCCACGTTTCACAGGCTCATCGAAAGCTATTGCGCAGCCTGGAGCTCCGGCAATGCGGAAGCGCCGGCAAGGTTCTACGCGAAGGATAACGGGCTTGTCTTCTACGATTTAGCTCCGTTCGCTTACCACGGCTGGAAGGAATATCACGACGGCGTGCAAAAGGAACTGTTCGGGAATATGGCCAGCGGAAGCTTGACGCCCGGCAAGGATCTGAAGGTTACTCGGCGCGGCACGCTAGCGTGGACCACCGTCTCTATGCATTTCTCCGAAAAAACAAAGGACGGTAAGACTACAGAAACACAGGTTCGCTACACCGGTATTTGGGAGAAGCGCGGTGCAAACTGGCTTCTCGTCCATGAGCACCTCTCAACCCCGCTGGGAGGCTAGCAGTATGGAGGCAGTACAGGCCCCTGCCCTGTGTACGTTCGTCCCATGTGGAAGATGCTGCGTTACTACTGGATTGTGGCGCGCGGTTATCGCCTGAATCCATGGAAAAGCCCTTACCTGCGCTGGAGGTTCGAGACATTTCTCGGACCTGAAGCCGCTGGCCTGGACGCGGGCAAGTTCTTCCACCTGATGTGGAAATACCGCAACCAGATGGAGGCGTTCGTAGATTGGGCAGCAGCGCGCCGCCGCTATCAGCGCCGCCGCGTTCACGTGTAGCCACTCAGACCAAATACCGCACCAAACTCCCCCTCGCGAAGGCGTATAATTGGCCAAAGGAAGGCCAGTAGGAAGGGAGGATGCGTGACGCAGCTCAAAATCCTCCAAAAAACGGAGACCCTGCACGAAGCGCGCTGGTGGGAGCCGGAAGCCAACGGGCGCGCGCACTGTTATCTCTGCCCGCGCCACTGCCACATCAATCCGGGACAGGCCGGCTTCTGTTTCATCCGCATCAATGAAGGCGGGAAACTCTACAGTCTCGGGTACGGGGCGCCCGCGGCGCTCCAGATTGATCCCATCGAGAAAAAGCCGCTAAATCACTTTCTGCCGGGTACGCGCGTTTTCAGCATGGGGACTGCCGGCTGCAACATGGGCTGCTTCTTCTGCCAGAACTGGGACATTTCCAAGTCCCGTCATGACCAAGTGCATTCGCAGCATGTGCCTCCCGAGGATGTCCCCTTGCTCGCTCTGCAGCATGGCTGCGACTCGCTGGCATTTACTTACAACGAGCCGACGATTTGGGGCGAATACGTGATCGACATCTGCAAGGCGGCGAAACAATTCGGGTTGAAGACGGTGATGGTTTCCAACGGCTACATCACTCGCGAGGCGTTTCACGACATCTACGACCATATCGATGCGGCGAACATCGACCTGAAGGCGTTTACCGAAAATTTCTACGGCAAAATCACGCTCACTCATCTCCAGCCGGTCCTTGAGACGCTGCAGTGGCTGAAGAATGAGACCAGCGTCTGGTTCGAAATCACCAATTTGATGATTCCAACCCTGAATGATGACCCCGCGGAGACGCACAAACTTGCCGAATGGATTCTGACGCACCTCGGACCCGACGTGCCGCTGCACTTCACCGCTTTTCATCCCGACTTCAAGCTTCGCGACAAGCCGCAAACTCCGGCGGAAACTTTGCATCGCGCACGGCAAATTGCGCGGGAAGCCGGGCTGCATTATGTGTACGAAGGAAATATCTACAGTGACGGAGCGCACACAAGCTGCCCAAGCTGCGGCTCGTTGCTCATCCGCCGTTCCTGGCACGATGTGACCGAGAACCGGCTCAAGCAGGGACGCTGCCCGGTATGCGCCACCGCAATTCCGGGTGTCTGGGAAAAAGACGCCGGCAATTCAACGCGTTCGACGTACACGCCGCATGAAAAATACAGCCATCTGAATTTGTAGATGCGAGTTCCATCTTGGTAGGGGCGCAGCATGCTGCGCCCCAGCTTGGCATCCATTTCAACAATTTCCTGCAGATAGTCCGGTGTGATCACGAGCTTCACGCGCGATCGCTTACCAGAGGTGATTGCCAAACGCGTAGTATCCCGGCCCCACCCGCATCGAGTGATGCCAAGCAATCGGGAAAGCCCACCAAGCCAACCCGCCTAGAACCGCCTGACCCAAAGTCAGCGGCAAAATGTTGCGTTCGCGCGCGAACAGCCAGCACATCGCAAACCCGCCGACCAAAGTCAGAGGCACAAGCACAGGGTTAGGCCAATGCAGTAAAGCGAAAATTGTGCTCGCGAACAGCGCGGCTAGCCATGGGCTCTCGACGGCGTAAAGAAAGCGATCCATCAAATAAGAATTAAGCGCGATTTGCTGCAGCAGGCAAAACGAGAAGTATCCGAAGAAACGATGCGCGTCCAGCAGGTGTGCGGGCAGGCGGTGCAGCGCCCCCAGGTAGAGACCCACGGCGCACAGCCCAATAATGCAGACGCCGAAAACGATGCCCGCTTGGCGTCCGGCCGCGCGCAGGTTATCCGCGCGCCAGCCGAGTGTCTTCGGGGTGTCGCGATGGATGACGAAGCTGATGACCAGCCAGAGGGGAAACACAACCCAGGAATTCGGATGGCTGAACTGCAGCCGCCAGATGAACAAAGCGATGAATACAGAGAATGCAAATCCTTCAATCAGGCTGAAGATTCGAAGCGTTTTCTTGGGCAACATACGAGGTTCAACCCGGCGTGAGACAATCGTAACCATAACACCGGCCTGCAACATCAGATGGCATGGCGGGTGACGGGGTTGCGCGCAAGACCGCCCGCAGCGAGCCGCTGACGATGACGCAAAAACACAGAGTGGTGATCCTGGGAGGCGGGTTCGCCGGGCTGAACGCGGCGCAGAAGCTCGCGCGCGTTCCCGTTGAAGTGACTCTGATTGATCGCCGCAACTTTCACCTCTTCCAGCCTTTACTCTACCAGGTGGCCACTGGCTCGCTTTCGCCCGGAGAAATCTGCGCTCCCTTGCGCGGCGTGCTGAGCAAACAGAAGAACGTGTTGGTCCTGATGGGCGAGGCGATGGATATCGACCCCGACGCGAAGCGGGTAAAACTACGAGACGGCGGCTCCTTTGATTACGATTCCCTGATCGTCTCCACCGGCTCGAAGACTTCTTACTATGGCAATGATGCCTGGCGCGAATATGCTCCCAGCCTGAAAACCATCGAGGAAGCCACGGCCATCAGGCACAAACTCCTCTACGCCTTCGAACGGGCCGAACGCTGTGCGTCCGAAACCGATGTTCGCGAGTGGCTCACGTTCGTCATCGTGGGCGCAGGTGCGACGGGTTTGGAATTGGCAGGCGCCCTTGCGGAAATCGCCAACGAAACGCTAAAGAATGATTTCCGCCGCATCAACCCGAAAGACGCCCGCATTATTCTGATGGAAGGCGGAAACCGCGTACTCGCTGCCTATCCGCCGGATCTCTCTGAAAAAGCCGAAAAGCTGGTGAAGCGCTTGGGTGTCGAGGTAATGAAGGGTGTAATGGCCACTGCCGTCGACGCGGAAGGCGTCACCTATAAACGCGGAGACGCCATCGAAAAGCTCCGCGCCAGAACCGTCCTGTGGACTGGCGGCGTGATAGCGAATACTTTCGGCCAAAAGCTCGCTGAGCGCACCAAAGCGGAAACGGACCGCAGCGGTCGCATCAAGGTTCAGCCCGATCTCACCATACCGAATTATCCGGACATTTTTGTGGTCGGCGACTTGGCGGCAGCCTCGGCCAAGGATGGCAAGCCTCTCCCCGGAGTCGCGCAGGTGGCGATTCAAGAAGGCTCCTATGCCGCGAAGACCATTAAGGCTCGACTGAATGGCAAGACGGAGCAGCCCCCATTTCACTATTTCGACAAAGGCGATATGGCCGTCATCGGGCGCGCCGCGGCAGTTGCCAATGTTTTTGGAATGCACTTCTGGGGCTTGCCTGCCTGGCTCATCTGGCTATTCATTCACCTCTTGTACATCGTGGAATTTCAAGATCGCGTGCTGGTCTTTATCCAGTGGGGATTCGAGTATTTGACCTTCAACCGCGGCGCTCGCTTAATCACCGGGGAGGGCGATGGGACTCCAGGGACAAGGCCCAAAGAGTGACACAAATACTTGCTGACTTCCCGAGTGCTACACAGTCTCCTGTATTGCCCACGAATCGGCTAAGTCCAATCATATGAAATGAATATGGTTCGCGTGCAGTAGGAGGGCGGTCTCCGCCGAATGCGCTGCAAGCTTCAAAACTTCAGGTCTTGCGTTTGCGCTGGCATTATCGCCGTTGCCGTTTGCCTGCTCCCCAATATTTCCGCATTGGTTCGTAACTCCGACTCCAAGAGGAGCATTCGAGATGCAGAGGCATTGGTGCGCGAGGTCATGCATAACGAGATCGAATCACACCTTGGTGACGACTCCCTTTGGTGCTACCGCGAACAGCTGCAGGAGGACGGCAAGCCCAGCAAGACACTGGAAGTGTGTCAAACGAAAGACGGCGACCTCGAGCGTCTCGTGGCCGTGGACGGCAGGGACTTGAGTCCCGCTCAAAAACAAGCCGAGGACGAGCGTATTCAAGACTTGATCAGCCATCCCGAACGGCTCAGGTCCAAACAGAGGAAAGAGCGCGAAGACGCCGAACAAGCGCGAAACCTTCTAAAGATTTTCCCCGAAGCGTTCCAATTTCAGTGCGAGGGCGAGTCCGGAAATCTCATCACCGTGCGGTTCCATCCCAATCCTGGCTTTCGTCCCGCCACACGCGCGTCGCAGGTTTTTCACCACATGGAAGGAACGTTGGTCGTGGATGCCGGGCAGAAGCGTCTGGTGGAAATCAATGGCCGCCTGGTCAGCGAAGTCAAATTTGGCGGCGGTCTCCTTGGTCATCTCGACAAAAACGGAACATTCCAAGTGAGGCAGCAAGAAGTCGGCGAGGGCCACTGGGATCTGAGCTTCATGAGCGTGCAAATGAACGGCAAAGCGCTGTTCTTCAAGTCCATCACCGTACTTGAGAAGAAAAGTTTGTTCGACTACAAGCCGATTCCTCGCGGCGCCACCCTCCAGCAAGCTGCCGATTTTCTCCGCCGCGACTTCGACGTCCACACCGCGTCATCCTCGGGGAAGTGATTAGCACAACATCAAGCTGCGATGCAAAGCTGGCGCGTAGCTGGCATACTTGTTTGCAATTGCCGCCTGAAGGCGACATATTCTATTTCCATGCGCCTCGGTGCAGATTCAACAGGCGCCGCACCTGGGACGGAATTACTGGTACATTGGTGGTTGGGGGAAAACGGAATGCCGACCCGGATCGTCCTGGCCGACGACCACGCTTTAGTCAGGCAGGGCATTAAGTCGTTGCTCGAGCGAGAAGGTCTGCAAATTGTTGGGGAGGCCTCCGATGGGCGCGAAGCCGTCCAACACGCCGAAGCCTTGTCTCCCGACATCGTGGTGATGGACATTGGCATGCCGACGCTCAACGGCATGGAAGCGGCACGCGAACTGGCGCGTTGCTGTCCCAAGGTCAAGCCCATTCTCTTAACCCAGCACGACGAACCGCAATACGTGTCCGCCGCTTTGAAGGCGGGTGTGAAGGGATACGTATTGAAGAGTCAAGTCTCCAGCGATCTCATCCACGCCATTCAGCAGGTTATGCGCGGACAGGTGTATCTCAGCCCAGGCATCTCCGCTGCCGTCATGGCCGCTTATCATGGCAAAGCGGAAATGCCGGCGGATCCGTTGACCTCGCGAGAGCGCCAGGTGCTGCAGTTAATCGCCGAGGGAAAATCCACGAAAGACGTCGCCGCACTCTTAGGGGTCAGCGTGAAGACAGCAGAGTCACATCGCTCTCGCCTGATGCAGAAGCTCGACATCCACGAAACCGCCAGCCTTGTCCGCTACGCCGTGAAGCACGGCCTCGTTCAAATCTAAGCGGATCGCGAACCGCGAATCTCGCGACAATTCTTGCGCATTCGTTCAGTACCGCACGCCAATCGTGAACGGAATCATCCTCGTGGGAATCGCGCCGCCGCTCCCATAATGGTAGCGAGCCTCTGTATAGATCTTGAAACCCCTCCCTACCGGAACTTCGAATCCCAATCCCGCGTTTCCGCCGGCGGCGTCGCGGGTCACCCTCCCAATCACTAGGTTGGTCAATCCCAAGTACACTCCACTCAGGAAGCGCAGCAATACAGAACTATTCCATCCATCGCGGCGGGAAAGCCTTGAGAGTCCCTAGTGCGCCTCGTACGTCGTTTCCGGTAGAGTATTTTTTGACACTAAGGAACTCGCAGCTCTGACAAATGCAAATCCGAAGAGGACACTCATGGCGGGCCTTGTGTTACGATTCCTCAGCGTTAGGGACGCATCCGGTCTGCGGAAAGGGTAGAAGCCCACCCGTTTGCAGAACATTTTCGCGAACCTTCTTTCAGCCCGATATGCCGAAAACGGGCGCTTCGATGAAAGGAGGTCGCAATGTCGACCAATCCGCAATGCCCACCGCGCCCGCTCCCCGACCGCCCCAATCTGCGGCATTTGAAGGATCAAGCGAAGGATCTGCTCAAGGCTGGTGATGCTGACTCGCTCACCGACGCGCAATTCAAGATCGCCCGCCTCTATGGCTTTCCGAGCTGGCCGAAGCTGAAGGCGCAAGTGGAATCACTCGAGCAAATCGCCCAACTCAAGCAAGCCATCGACTCCAATAACTTCGAGCGCGTAAAAACGCTCATGACTCGCGAGCCCGCCCTGCACCGCGCTCCCCTTGGCTATGCCAAAAACGGGCCGCTCACTTGGGTCGCCGAATGCCGCGTGCCGTGGGAGCCGCCCAGACCGGAAAGGCTGGCCATGGCGAAGTGGATGATCGAAAACGGCTCGGACGTGCATCAGGGCGGCGACGGGCCGCTGATGCGCGCTGCGCTTTTCGGTCATCGCATTCCGATGATGGAGCTTCTCGCTTCCTACGGCGCCGACGTCAACGCCGAGTGGAACGGCTATTTCCCAATCATTTTCGCTCCGTGCGAGACAGTCGAGCCGAAGCCGATCAAGTGGCTCCTGGACCACGGCGCAAATCCTAACTGCGCTAATCCAAACCGGAAATATCCGGGTACCGCGCTCGATTACGTCATCGCCACCTACGGGCGTTCCCTGCAACTGGGTGCCTGCATCGACATCCTCCTCGACGCCGGCGGTATCACGAAGTACAACGAGCCGCCTGTGCTGGACTTGCTCCGTGGCCGTCTCGATCGTTTGTCAGAGTACCTTGATGCCGACACCACGCTAGTGCATCGGCGCTTTCCCGATCTCGATTTTGGCGTTACAGGCGCGCGCCGCCTTACGCTACGAGGCGCAACGTTGCTGCACGTCGCGGCTGAATACGGCAACCTCGAAGCCGCCACCCTGCTCCTCAATCGCGGCGCTGACGTAAACGTGCGCACGGCAGTGGAAGACTCCGGCATCGGCGGGCAGAGCCCGATATTCCACGCAGTCACGCAGTACAGCGACTGGGGATTGCCGGTAGCCCAGTTTTTGGTCGAACGCGGTGCGGACCTGTCGCTTCGTGTGAGACTGCCCGGCCACTACGAGCGTCCGAGTGAGGTCGTCGAATGCACGCCATTGGGATACGCGCTCCGCTTTCCCGGCCACGAAAGCAAGACCGTAGCGTTCCTGCGAGAGCGCGGGGCGCAGGAATGACCGCCACCGATTCGTAGGTGGGCGACTGAGGCGAGATTCCTCAGTCGGCGCAATATTCGCCTCGGGGCACATCGTCCCCGCGACCTCTAGCTCAAAGCCTGCTTCAGCCGCTTCGTGGTCTTCTGCAACTGCCGCTTCAGACCTTCCACCTGCTTGGCAATATCCTCCAACTCCTTTTTGGCCAGCAACCCCGCCTTGGCCACCTGATGCGCCTTGCGATCCGCCTTCCCAATCGCTGTCCCGATTCCAACCGCCACCCGAGTCAGTCTGCTTTTCCGAGCCATTACGCCCTCCCGTAACAAGCGCCCGCCATCGTATACCTCAACAATATCCCAGCCAAGCGGTAGCTTCGGTGGGTGGAGAAGACAGACGAGAGCGCCTATCAAGGACCACTGATGAGAAGTACTGAACAGAAGTCTCCGGTTACTCTGCGGAGACCATTGCCATCGGAGCAGCCGCGGTAGGCCTCGTATAGTTGATCCAAATCTCTGCAGCGATCATCTGCAGCGTGAATCCGATCCAGAACGCGGCGCCGAAAAATTCTTTCGGCTCCGGTCTATGCCCGCCCAGCAGCGCGGCAGCAAAGAAGGTCCCCATGATCGGCCGGATCGTCGCCACGGCAAGTCCGATGGCGTAACCGCGAATCATCCACTCGCGATGCTGGTCGAACTGCCGCCGGAGCGCATGCCACAGCGCTTTCGCCAGCGCAATTAGGAAAAAACTTCCAAAGAGAGCAATCGCCGCCTTCTCATCCACACGGCCGATGGTTTTTCCGAACGCCAGCGTCAGCCCCGTAATTCCCACCACCGCGCTCGCGATCAGAAAGATTCGTCCCGACCACTGGTGAACCTGGGGATATCTCGAGCGTAAGCTCCGTACGAATTGCAGCGGCCCCAGCACCATGAAGAGCATCGCCGGAAGAATGTGTGCCAACGTCAGAGTGCGCCGATTCGCGAATGCATTGTCCAACTCTGCCGCTGGATTATTCTGCGCGCTCAGCGCTCCCGGCTTCGAAAGCACAATGCTTCGCCGCACAGCGACAGCGAACCCGATAAAGGCAAGAAAAATCACCGCCGTCCACAGGAATCGTACGAGCATGCGATTCGGTTTCACAACCCAGGGTGCCTCTTCTTAACATACGCACGCCCGCGCCGATTTATTACCGACACAGTAGCACCGACGTACCGGGGGGCGCCTCAGCATACTCCCTAAGGGCGCAACAGGCCGGCCTACTCGGCTCTCTTTGCCGCGCAAAGCACGCACCCGTCTCTTCGTCCAGTACCACTTTGAGAAATCCTGGCCCTCGTGCCATTTGACGCACACGTGTCCAGGCCCGATAACGGTCATATGGGCTCGGCGTGTCCCCGGGCCGAGGAGGGGGCTATGCTGCGCAATCGGTTGCTCATTCTGTTGGGCGGATGTTTTCTTTCGGCCTCAGCCGCTTGGGCTGACGGCGTCGGGTTTATAGATTGCCGCGATCATCCGGACCAGACACCGGTGTTCGGAAAGGCCCGGCAGACCCACGATACAGTGGCTTCCTTACCCTGCGGAGAGCGCTTCACCGTCGTACTTAACGGGTTTATCTTTTCTCGCATTCAAACGAAAGACGGTCAGATAGGTTACATTTATTCGAATCTGATCTCGGCGGATCGTTCCGGTTCCGTGCCGGCGCCGACCTCCACGCGAGTGCCGGCACCCGCTGCCCCCGCACCCATTCAAAACGTTCCCGCCGCCACCGCGACGGTCGCGCCGCCCAGCCCCGCCGCAGCTGCACAAGTTCAGCCCACACCGGCTCAGCCAGCCCCAACGGCAGCGCCCGCAAGCACGTCGAACCTCCCGAGTACGGCTGCTACAGTTGTACAGCCCACGCCAGCCCAGCCAGCCCCAAGGCCGGCGCCCGCAACCGCTTCGAGTGTGACGGAAACGCCTGCGACCATCTTCCCGCGCCCTCCGACGGCGCCCACTCAGACTGAGCCCGCGCCCGCACAGGTGGCCACAACAGAAACTACCGTACCCACTACGAGTGTCCCGGAAACGCCTGCGCCGGCCGCACAACCTGAAGCGACTCCCGCCCCACAACCTGAGCCCGCGCCGGCCGAACCGCCTGCACCAGCCATCCGCGCCGCCAGCGCGAGGGAAAGCTGGGAGAAACCCAACGCAGGTCTCCGCAGGATGCCTTTGATCGAACTGTTTGGCGGCTACCAATTTGCACGGTTGGACGGCGGCGGAGGAACAGGGACCAACTTAAACGGCGCGCTAGGGTCGTTTGGCTGGAATCTAAAGCCGTGGCTGCAAATCGTCGCGGACACTAGCTACAACGTTGTAACGATCAGTGGCACCAAAAATGTGCTCTATGGAAATCATTGGGGACCTCGTTTCTTCCGCCACACAAGAAATCGATGGGGCGCGACCCCGTTTGTGGAAGCTCTGGTCGGGGGATCCCGCGCGGATACCACCGTAACCGGGACCGGCGGTTACACAACCTCGAACAACTGTTTGTCGTATAAAGTCGGCGGCGGAGTGGATATCCACCCGTACCGGCACTTCGAGATACGTTTGTTCGATGTCGACTACTACCGGACCGCGTTCGGCGTTAACCTGCATCAGAACAACTATTCGGCTTCCGCCGGAATCGTACTTCGCCTCTTCGGAGGCGGATCCGAATAATGGCATGAGGGGCATGCCCGCAGCGAAGAGCTGGGGGTTCCCCTTCATCCAACCTTTTTTTGAGAGTTAGCAGTCTAATTAAGTACAAGGGCGCTACCCTCCAGCAGTTGCTCGCTTCTGGAGTACCAACGGCTTCTCTCTTGGGGGACTGACCTCACCGGTGAAGTTGGATATTCTTTCTGGTGCTTTCCAGTGGCAATTGCGGATGGAAGGCGCGACCTAGCAGGCCCACAAGGCCTGTTCGGCTCGGATGAGTCGAGCAGGTGAAGTATGCACGGGTACAGCACGGACTCTGGTGAAAGAAGGGTCGTTCCTCTTTTGCTCGCGTCTGCTGCGATCACTTTGGCGTGGGCATCCTCCAAGATTCTGGCGGTCATGCACTTCTCCCTGCCGTGGTGGGTGGACGCTCCTTCCACCTTGGGTTTTTACGGCGCGCTCTACACCTTGTTTGATCGGAACCTCTGGAAGAACCGCTTGCTGCGCAAAGCGGGATTGGTTCGAGTTCCAAACCTGACCGGACGCTGGCACGGTTACCTCATCTCCTCCTTTGACGGCCATGTGAAACGCCGCGACCTGATGATCAATATTTTCCAGAGCTGGACGCAAATCGCGGTGTTCCTTACCACGGACTCGTCCATCTCGCGCAGTTGTGCCGCCGTCATTCAAGTGGACGACCCCGACGGCCTTTCCTTGACCTACCAGTACCAGAATCAGCCGCTAGCCAACGCCATGAAGACCATGCACATGCACTACGGCACCGCCATGTTGCGAATGGCGGACGACGGTAGTCTGACCGGAGATTATTACGCAGGCCGAGACCGCCGGACCTTCGGCCGAATCTGCTGCCGCAAAGAGCACACCACAGCCGCGCGGCCGCCTGAATTCGTCTTTTCCCTCCCCGCCAGTTCGCACTGAGAAGGCTCGCCCCATAGCAAACTACACAGTGGGACAGCCATTTCTGGCTGTCCGCCCAACATCAAGCCGAACGCCAACGCAATCCACACCCGCCACCTTCGCCGGGTATATAGTGAGCCATCTGACTCGGCGGTCGGTGGGCTGGGTGCAGGATTTGAGTTAGGGTTTGCTTGTGCCTGCGCCCGGTTTGGAAGCGCACTTATGGCGAGGAAAATGGCAAGGATCAGCGAGCTATGCGTTCTCATTAAAATCCCGCCTAAGGCTTTGCCCCGATTCGTTGTGGACTCCACACCGTCGATTTTCACTATCGCCGACACTTCTTATTAATGTGTATGCGGAAAGCGATGGGTTGCCGGGTTCTATAAAAGGGGATGTCAAGAGAGAACACTTCACCTCGTCCTCGGTGAGGATTTCTTTTGGAATCCAGCCCCTGATCGCAGCTCGATGCTGTTGCTTCTGGAGACTCGCAATACAGCGCATTCCAGATCACACCACGTTCGTTGCTATCACGATCACAAGTCGCGCAGCCGTCGGGTGTAGGACGTGGCGTAGGAGGGAGAGCGAAATAGCAGAACAGGATCTTCGGTGGGGGCGATGCCGTCAGCCATCACTAGGGGATCGTAGTTGATTTTGTAGCTTCCCGCTTCGGCCGATGGAGTCGCCGATGTGACCGTAAGCGTACCCGCATTGACTTCCTTGCGGGTCTTCGGCCATAGAATTGTCGGATTCGTCTCCGGATCGCCCGGCTCTCCGATTGTCAGGATCATATCCCAACGTACCGGTCCCTTCTTGGTCCGCTCGATGAGCGCTCTTTCGAGAAAGTCGCGTGGCGCCGACTGCATCTCTGCATTGGACAGCTGCTTCTCTCCGTCCCGCGGGACGAAACGGAATTTCACCAGCGTGGTCTCTCCCTTTCTGTTGATGAATCTGAAGGTGTGAATCCCGTAGTAGGCGCAGTTGGCATAGCTCGGCGGAGGATTGTTTTCCGACAAGAATTTCGCCTGCCCGTCATTGTCCCGGTGTGAGGCCTTGAACGCCTGGAATTTCTCCGGGTCTGGCTTGCCCGTCGCCGGATCCACCGCGAGAGCGATGAACTTATCGAGGAAAGTCTGCGGCACCGCGGCAAAGAACATCGGCGTGTGAATCATCGTCATATGATGCAGACCACCGTCGGGCATCCGGAACTGGAGTGCCATGCCACGAGGACTCTTCTCAGCATCGGAAGCCTCGGGATCTCCGCCCGCCAGGGAGAAGCGCGCGACCACCTCCTGTGCCTTGCCCGAAAAAAGCTCGGAGCGCGAATAGGTGGAGGCTTCGGGACTTCCAACGAAGGAACCCAGTGCACCTACGCCCTTGGTGTGGTTCCGGCGCTGGCCCCGCTGTACTCCATAGGCGCCTTCGAGGGCATCGATTACTTTTTCGGCGGTGGCTTCGGTTTGCTTCTCATCCGCTTTCGTGTCATGCGACTGGGCAGGCGCTTCGGACGCACCTGAAGCGCCTGACGACAATATGGGCGCGATTGCTCCAGCCAGTGCGAAGCGCCCAGCCTTCACGAGCAGTTCCCTTCGATTCTTCTTAGACATGCCTGCCTCCTTTCATTCCACGGTCACTACTTCCCGTCACCGAAAAACCAAGGCCGCGTAAGTGCGCCGCTACTGCGTGGTGAAGGTTTTTATCGGACTGGTGACTCCGTCGCTCTTGCCCCTAGAATCCATCGATTTCACGGTGTAGTAGAAGGTCGTCTTCGGCGCGAGGTTGTACAGGTTCACGCGGAACACCGTCGATGAATGGTAAGGGTTTAACCTGATCGGATTTTTGGCGGTTTGGCTCAGATTTTTTGGATCCGTACCATAGTGCACAACCCCGTAGTGCACGGGCAAGCCACCGGGATTGTTTACCGTCCATCGGATAACCGTCAAATAGCCACCCACCAACGGGACTTCTGGCCCCTCGCTGATCTGTACCCGCTCGGCTCTTGGAGTGATTGGACTTTCTTGAGCGAGCAGGCTGCCGCTCAAGACCATCATCGACAATGTCAGAAGAACCTTATTCATATTCACACCTCAAAGAAAATTAACGCGAGATGATTGAAAGCGAAGAAACCGAGGCCCACCGCCATCTGCGATCTCTGGCTCCGGCTCGTCCGTTCGCATCCAAGATTTTGCGAGACGGACGAGCCGGAGAAGAGATGCCATTGGGTGCGGGGCAATACACCCGTTAGCGTTTTTGCATCACGGAATAGGCGGACTCGGGACCGGCGCCACGCCGCAGATGGCCGATGCGCAGGGCGGCAGAGGCGGAGTCGGAATAAGTTCACCATTGCCTTGCCTGGACGGCGAACAATTAGGATCTGTGGCGGGGTTGCAGGTCATACAAGCACCAGTAAAGGTGTCGCTGTTGGGGTAAGGCGTCGTGAAGCCATCGGAGAGTGTCTCCAGGAAGGCAACGATCTGATTCTCCTCCGTATCCGTTAAGCCGAGCATCCCCGTCGTCGTGTCGAGATTGTTCGGGACCTCTTTCATCGGCCAGCAGGTCACCCTCTCAATCGTCCCTGGCGGGCAGTGTCCGGAAGTGACGTTCTTGGCAAAGCTGGTGTCGCGCGTGTTGTAGAAATGTACGAGCTGCTTGAGGCTTTTGATGTAGCCGTTATGAAAGAACTCTTTCTGGAAGTAAGGTTTCCCGGTGCCGGCTTCGGTGGTGGGACACTGCGGCGGTGTCATCGCCACATTGCGAGTCGTGGCCACTTGGAATTGGCCGTCAACCATTGGTGCAAATTGTACCCACGTCCGGTTCGGGTTGGGGCCGGAGCCGAAACCACTACGCAGGAAAGTTCCCATTCCCAAATCTCTGTAGCCGAAACCGAAAGGATTCCCAATGAACCCAAAGGAATCCGGCGTGGTCTGATAATAGAAAGCATTCCTGGGATTCAGAGGCAGACCCTCATTCGCCGAGCCGAAGCAGGTGAACAGAGGAGGGTTCGCCGTCGCGGTTGTGCTGGTGTCCACCTGACCTGGGGTCAGAGTCGTCCCTCTTCCGTCGACATGACATGAGTTGCAGTTGCCTTTGCCGTTGAACAGATGGTAGCCGGCCTGCTCGTCTGGAGTGAACGTATAGTTCCCTTTTAGCATCGCGTCGAATTTCGACGTGAAAGTGCTGACCTGCATGGACTGTTCATATGCGTCAATAGACGCCCCCCAGTGGTCATAGACCGTCTCTGCCTCGGTGCGCTCTTCCGGTCTCAGCTTGATTGGTTCGGGGTCCCCGCCGAACACCGCGGCCCCTCCTGGGGTTTCGCAGATCTCCTCCGTGTTCTGGGGGAACTTGATGTTCAGCGAGTCTTTGCCCCACAGCACTTCGAACAGAGGTTTGTACACAGCCTGCGAAAGCCGAAACGCTACGCATGCGGTGTCAGGGAAGCCCATTTCTTGAGTATCAACGGGAGGACCCTGTGCCTGTTCGGCGTCGGGATTCCGTAGCCTATATCCGGTCGCGCGTGAATCCCAGAAATTTCCACCAAAGAATAGGCCCTGTTCTTGGTTGTATTGCAGTACCGGGAAGAACGGTGCATACGTGTGTCGCTGCGCCGTCCGCTTGCCGGCCCGAAAGTGAACCGTTCCGGGATAGGCGATTATCGTCAGGTTCACTGACGGGATCGGTCCGCTCCAGGCGGCATACGGCATGTGGCAAGACGTGCACGCTTGATTTCTGCCGGGCGAGATGTTCTTGTCGAAAAGCATAAGCTCGCCGAGTGTTTCGATTGATTCGGTTCCGGTGCCCTGAAGAACAGGCGGATTCGGTCCTGGGCGCTGCGGCAATCGCGTCGGCAGCGGTAAGGAGTGCCACCTTTCGATAGCTCTACCTTCGATGACATCTATCTCCCGCAGGACCCTGGCTATCTCTGAATCCAAATCGGCGGGGAGAATCCCAGACGGGTACGGGTTGTAAATCGGGAATGGCGGCTCCTCCCGATCACCATTTCCGTGCCTGTGGTCGCGATCATCATTATTATTATTTTCGTGCTGGTGGTTTTGCGCCGACATGGGTCGAGTGGAGAATAGCAAGCCGGCCGCTACCGCCCCGCAGACTATCATTAGTGCTATCAGTCGTCTTTGTCTCATGAACTAACCCCTTTCGCGACTTATCGTTCGGAATGGATACGAAGGATTGGCGCACCCGATGGACCTACGACAACTCCATGCGAGGGCGTCACCCGTTGGGTTAAAGATTGCCCGGCTCGGTTAAGGCCGTCGGTATGTTACGGCTTGGTGTGGCTCAGTCCTTTACGCTGGCACTTGTGGTGGATATCAATCATCCTCGCGCTCGCGACCGTCCCCATGCTCGCGACGGAATGATGCTACAAATCCATCCGTGTTCCCGGCGCCGTCCACGAAAAATCCGACAACTTGTCCACGATTGTTGATGCCGTTGATTAGCGTGGTGCCGACCCCGTTCGGATCATCGACCGACTGGAAGTGTCCATCGTCGAAGATGAATCCGTGAGTGAGCCCTGCAGCGTCCGTATAGGCTCCAACTACGTCGTCCTCATTGTTCAAGCCGAATGCCTGGGTCGAGGTGGCCCCCGGGAAATCGAGAGTGACGAACGTCCCTTTGGCGATCAGAAAACCGTGGTTGACCTTAGCGCTGTCCATGTAAAAACCGGAGATCGACCCACGGTCGTTGATGCCAGTGGCTTGAGCGCTCGCAGTGCCGCCCGTGGGCAGCGGGATGATGATGAGTAAAAACACTTTCCCATTATTGTCGAAAATGTATGGGTGACAGATGCCCGCGGCATCCATGAAATAGCCCGCGGCCTGGTCAAAATTATTCAGGCCGAGAAGCTGGTTGAAGGTGGTACCGTCGAAATCTACGGTCGTGAAATTGCCGTCGATGTCCAAGAAGCCGTGAGTGGTTCCAGCCACATCGATAAAGAACCCGTCGGTAAAGCCCCGGTTGTTGATTCCAATCACCTGCGTCTGCACGGAATTGGGAAAATTCTCTGGAGTGAAAGTGTTTGGGAAGGTAAAGACGAAGCCCTTGTTGACGTTAGCGCCATGATAGCCGGCGATCACTTCAAAATCGTTGATGCCCAGCAGTTGGGTGAACGTGTCGCCCGGGAAAAAGATGGTTTGGAAGGTAAAGCGTTTTTCCGTTTCCTTTTCCTTTTCCCGGCCTGAAATTGTCATTACAGCGCAGACACAAATCGCCACGACTAGCGTGAGCGTAAATACAACCTTCTTCATGCTTGTCCTCCGTTTGGATTTGACGCTTGGTTATTCCGTGGCCTTGGCCCCGATCGCATTTCTCCTTTCGGTCTTGAGTTCGGAAACTTTCGGAATTCATCGCCGGTCCGAAATTGTCACGCTTGCCTGCATCTAATGTGGGTGGCTGCGCAAGCGGCTTCCCGCTGTCCCGACTTCCATCGTTGTGATTGCTGATCTGCCGATTCCCATTATTCCGAGTCCGCCCTCCGCCTTGTGCGGGAATGGCCCCGCAGGAGAACAGGAGCGCAACGATAATTCCGGCTTATAGGATGAGCAGTGCGGTTAATCTTTTTTTCCCTCTCATTGTGCTAATCCCTTTCGTCGCGTCCTTCGCGACCTCCATCGAACTTCTGGATGCCCGCCGCGAACCAGAACCCGTTGCCCGCATTGCGGATCAGCAGCACGGGTGTGGCGCAGGAGGACGGCGGAGGTGGCGGCGACAGCACGTCGTCGATCTTGAAGTCCCCGTTCGCGGCGAGAGGAACCGGGTTCGTATTGCGTTCGACGAATGGGGCAACGTTTTCACAAATGAGTGTGGCGAAGACCGTGATGCTGGCCGCCGCACCGGTGGGTGTCAGCACGAGCGCAGTCCCGATGGCGTCGCCTGATGCGAACACGAGGCCTCGCCCGTCGGCGGTGATGCGCCCGTCGTCCTTCACCTCGGCCTTCAACTTGGCGATGACCCACGAAGAGGCGGGTTGCACGCCTCGGACGATGTTGCGCGTGACGGTCGCCGCGATAGCGCCCGGCCCTGGGGCATTCGAGACTGGGTCCACCCCGATTCCACCGTCGAATCTGACGAGCGTGTCTTCGGCCTCGGCGAACGGCAGCACAAGCGCGAGCAAGCCAACTGCGAGTATAGCGACGATTCTCATGACGTAACCTCCTGGTGATAGTTCGGTCCTGCTGTGGCGTCCGCGATCCGATCTCGGGGTCTTACTATGTTTCCGAGCGCAACAGGAGCACCGAAGTGATCCAAGCGCGTAAGGAAATCGGTTGGAATTTGCAGATGACTTCGGCTGACAAATTCCTTTCCTGAAACTCGGACCCTTTGTGATTTCCCGCCTATAGCCTGGCGCTGTAGGCATCAATCCGCAGGTCCGAGTTCCCAGGACCGCCGAATCATCATTCCGTTTCCTGGCAATTGCCACGTCCCAGATTCAACTGATTAGTGCAGTTCTTCCTGTCCCTCGCTGATCGATCCGAGGACAGCAGAGAAAAGGGGAGAATAGAAATAGAAAAGGACAAATGGAAAAAGGAGAACGGTACTAGGCGCAGCGGATGAGATAACACAAGAGGCGGGTAGCTTTCGTTACGTGTAATTCTAGTTGCGAATTGCCCGCGACTTTTTCTGCTGGACGGCTGCTCTATAAATTTGCCTTTGGGGCCTTTGAGTACAGTCGGAAACCGACCGCTACATCGCGGCTGCGGGGCAGGCGCTGGCATACAAGCTCGGGCAATTGAAAATCCTGCAGTTACGCGAACAGGCGAAAACGGCACTCGGCGCTCGCTTTGACATCCGCGCTTTCCACGATGAAATCCTGAGTGGCGGCGCTCTGCCCCTCGATGTGCTCGATGCGCACACAACGGCGTGGATTGCCGAGCAAAAGTCCGGCAAGACTGCAAAAGCTGAGTGAGTAGTTGTGGCGGCGAAAATGCTCCGCTACGGCGTCGTGAACTTTTTTACTGGGCTGATGACTCCGTCGCTCCTGCCCTTGGCGTCCATCGAGTCAACCTTGTAGTAGTAGGTCGTCTTCGGCGGCAGGTCGTACAAGTGAACGCGGAACACCGTCGATGAATGGTAAGGGTTCAACCTGATCGGATTTTTGGCGGTTTGGCTCAGGTCTTTTGGATCCGTGCCATAGTGCACAACCCCATAGTGCACGGGTGAGCCACCGGGATTGTTAACCGTCCATCTTATAACCGTCAAATACCCGCTCGCCAACGCGATCTCTGGCCCTTGGCTGATCTGTACGTGCGCGGCTTTTGGAGTCGTAGGACTTTCTTGAGCGAGCAGGCTGCTGCTCAAGACCATGATCGACAATGTCAGAAGCACTTTATTCATGTTCACACCTCAAATAGAACTAACTCAAGATGATTAAAAGCGAAGAAACCGAGGTCAACCTCCATCCGCGATCTCTGGCTCCGGCTCGTCCGCTGCATCCAAGATTTTGCGAGACGGACGAGCCAGAGAAGAGATGCCATTGGGTGCGGGGCAATACACCCGTTAGCGTTTTGCATTACGGAATAGGCGGACTCGGGACCGGCGCAACGCCACAGATGGCTGATGCGCACGGCGGCAGAGGTGGTGTCGGGATAAGGGATCCATTCCCTTGCCTCGACGGCGAACAATTTGGATCTGTAGCGGGATTGCACGTCATGCAAACACCGGTAAAGGTGTTCCTGTCGGGGTAAGGTCTCGTGAAGCCATCTGTTAGCGTCATGAGGAACGCAACGATCTGGTTCTCCTCGGTGTCCGTCAAGCCGAGCATACCCGTCGTCGTGTCGAGATTGTTCCTGACCTCGGGCATCGGCCAGCAGTCTACTTTTTCGGTCGTTCCCGCCGGGCAGTGTCCGGAAGTGACCGGCTTGGCAAAGCTGGTGTCGCGCGTGTTGTAGAAATGTACGAGCTGCTTGAGGCTCTTGATGTAGCCGTTGTGGAAGAGCTCCTTCTGGAAGTAAGGCCCGGGGGCCTCGGTGGTGGGGCACTGTGCTGGTGTCATCGCGACATTGCGCGCAGAAGATACCTGGAATTGGCCGTCAGAGGTCGGCGCAAATTGGGTCCAGGTATCGTTCGGGCTTGCCCAAGAGCCGAAACCGCTCCGGAGGAAAGTTCCTAATCCCAAATCTCTGTAGCCGAAGCCATAGGGATTGCCGGTGAAGCCGAAGAAGTCCGGCGTGGTCTGATAATAGAAGGCATCCCTCGGATTGAGGGGCAGCCCTTCATTTGCCGAGCCGAAGCATGTAAAGATTGGTTTCAGACTGGCGGTCGCGCCTGTGTCCATACCGTTCGGCGCCGTCCCTTCCGGAGGCGGAGGCGTTGGCGCGGTCGATCTGCCGTCCACATGGCAGGAGTTGCAGTTGCCCTTGCCGTTGAAGAGTTTGAACCCTGCCATCTCGTCCGCGGTCAACGGATTTGTGGTTGGGTCATCCAGGAAGGCGTCGAATTTCGACGAAAAAGCGCTGACATCCGGTGAGGCTTCGTATTGATCGAGGGACTGTGCCCAGTGATCGTAGGCGTGGTTTGCTATGGCGCGGTCCACAGTAGATAGTTTAATTGGCATAGTGTCCGTTCCGAACACCTTGGCTCCTCCTGGGGTTTCGCAGATGTCCTCGGTGTTGGATGGGAACTTGATTGCATCTATGTCGTCGCCCCATAATTCGATAAAGAACGACTTATACACGGCGCTCTGAAGCCGGAACGCGACGCAAGCCGTGTCTGGTAACATGTGTTCTCCTGTGTCGACAGGAGGGCCCTGTGCCTGATTGGCGTCCGGACTCCCTAGCAAATACCCTGTCGCTCGTGAATCCCAGAAGTTTCCACCAAAAAACGCCCCCTGGGTTTCATTGCGATTGAGCACGGGGAAATTCGGTGCATACGTGTACCTCTGCGCGCTCCGCTTGGCGGCCCGAAACTGATAGGATCCGGGATACGCGATCATCGTCAGATTGACGGATGGGATCGGTCCGCTAAAGGCGGCGTATGGCATGTGGCAGAAAGCGCAAGCCCTATCCTTGAAAGGCGAAATATTCCTGTCGAAATTCAAGGCCTTGCCCACTAAAACGTTCAACCTTTGTCCGGTATGGGCCAATAGTGGCGGTTGATTTGTCAGCGTCGGCGGTGGCAAGGCACGCAACTGCGCCAGCGCTTCGCTTTCGATGAAGTCAACTTCACGCAGGACCCGGGCTATCTCTGAATTAATATCGGCGGGGAGAATCCCAAACGGGTATGGGTTGTAAAACGGAGGTGGCGGCTCCTCGCGATCACCCTTTCTGTGCCTGTGGTCGCGATCATCATTATTATTATTTTCGTGCTGATTGTTTTGCGCCGACATAGGCCGAGTGGAGAACAGCAAGCCGGCCGCGACCGCCGCACAGACTATCATTAGTGCTATCAGTCGTCTTTCTCTCATGAACGAACCCCTTTCGCGACTTATCGTTCGGAATGGATACAAAGGTTGGCGCACCCGATGGACACACAACGCCGTTCGAAGCGTCACCCGTTGGGTTAAGGATTGCTCGGCTCGGTAGAAAAGGGAGTCAGCGTTTTTGTTGGACTGCAGTCGAAGAACCTATTCCAGAATCATCTGAGACCGGCGGACTCGCTTGGCCCCTGCAAAATCTCGCGATCCGCTCAAAATCTCAAACTGACTGGTAGGCAACGGGACAGTTACCTATATAGATCCCGTTCTCTGTCGCACTCGATCGGCCCAGCGGAAGGAACTCCCCCGCAGCCAATGCAGACAGATCAAAACGACCTCACGGTGTCTTGCTATGTTTCCGAGCGCAACGGAGCACCGAAGTGATCCAAGCGCGTAAAGAAATCGATTGGAATCTGCCAGATAACTTCGGCTGACAGATTCCTCGCCTGAAACCCGCAACCTTTGCGATTTCCCGCCTAAACCCCGCTGTGTAGGCATCAATCCGCATGTCCGAGTTCGCAGGACCGCCGAATGATCATTCCGTTTTCTGGCAATTGCCACGTCCCAGATTCAACTGATTAGGGCAGTTCTTCCTGTCCCTCGTTGGTCGGTCCGAGGACAGCAGGGAAAAGGGGAGAATAGAAATAGAAAACGACAGATCGAAAAGGACAATAGGTACGAGGCGCAGTGGATGAGTTAACAGAAAAGGCGAGTAGCTTTCATCAAGTGTAATCCTAGTTGCAAATGTCAGCGAAAAAAGTATTCTAGTGCCTCGTTGGTTTTCCTGGTCCTTTTGCAGAGTCCGTCCTCGTACGTTGCAAGGTGGTGGTTAGTTTAAGAATCATTTGGAAGCGTGTTTCGCAACGAGGCGGCGGAGGCCTTGATGGCTCTCGCGCTTCAGGTGGTTAGTTCTCATCTACTGGGTGCTCTCGATATCGAGAAAGCTCTGTCGGTTCAAGAAGGCCTTGTTAACCTTCTCCTTCCGCACGCCGCAAGTGAAGCCGATACACTCAAACGGCCGAACTGCCCGCGCCTTTTTCTGCTGGACGGCTGTTCCATAAATTTGCCTTTGGGGCCTTTGAGTAGCCGCTTGCGCGCCCACTCGCCGGGTAGCAAATTTCTGGCCCTCCTTCCCCCCGATAAGAGCGACCAAAGCGAAATGATGCTCCTATTTAATTGGGGAATCGACGGTTTCGTGACTTTGCACAAGAAGTGGAAAGCGGAACTTCCAAAAGCGGCGGTCGCTCTACTCCAAGGCAGGCCTTGGGTGCCTCCGGAAGTGCTGCTGGCATTCGTCAAGCAGATGAAAGCGTTGCTCGATAGGCAGCTTCTGGCCGGTCAATCGCTGACGGCGCGCGAAGGTCAAGTGCTCCAGCTGCTTTTCAGGCGCCTCACCAACAAAGAGATTGCCCACCAGTTGAACATCAGCGAGCGCACCGCAAAATTCCACGTCTCCAACGTCCTGAGCAAACTCGGCCTCGAAAATCGCAGGAACTTCCTCGTCGGTGCTTCAGTCAATTAATTACGCAAGAGCCGTGACAGCACTCAATAGCCGTTCGGCACCCACGGCACTTGCACTTGCCCTGAGGCCTGGAACGGAAAGCAGTACTCGCCCTTCGGATGAATCCAGGGATCGGCGGTATTAACTGCGGGGGCGTCTCGGTTATCTGTCGCGAAGGTCGCGCAAAGCTCGTATTCGTCATTCGATTTCGCGTGATAAATGAAGGGCTTGCCGCTGACCGGATCCTGTCTCACCGAACTAGGAAACTTTTCGAGGTCGGCGGCAAGCGGTCTGCTTCCCGTCGACCACTTGCCATTGATCTGCTGTGCGAGCTCCCCAAGCGCGTGCACCGTGCGCAGGTCCGCCTGCACCAGCCGTTGACTGGCCGGGCTGCCGAGCACGCGAAATCCAAGTATGGCCACCACCACCACCGCTACGGTGGCTGCGATGGCAGCCCACAAGTCCCTACTCATCCGCACTCCTCGCTGCCAAGATGCCTTTCTGCAGCGATCCCAGGTAATACCAAAACACTCCGCCCGCGATCAGCAGCACCACGGACGTCTTCGCCACAAAACGCCCGGTCAATTCACCCCGCAAGAAGTACGTCAAGAACGTAATCAAGTCGCCGACCACCACGCCGGCCGCGATCAGCAGCGCGATATAACTCAGCCACTTTCGTACCGGAGACTCTAGTTTCTCCGGATGAAGCCGCACTTCCCGCAAAATGTAGCGCATGGTCAAAAGGTAGAGCGGAAACGCCACGATAATGCACGCCAGGGAATCCGCGATTTGATAATAGCCGCCGGTGTAATAATTGTTGGCTGGGCTGAGCGGATCCCGGATCCAGCGGTCGATGAGTGTGAACATCACCGATCCCAGTCCGATCGTCCACGTAGCCAGCATGGAAAAGCTCAGCAAGTACAGAAACGCGTCCTTCGCCGAACCCGAACGCTTGTACTCCGGCACGCGCACGCCGCTGCGATTCTCGAAATGGTCCGCCAGCGCGCGGTGCACGTCGTCCTCCGGCCATCCCCGCCCGCGCAAAAGTGCCACCAGCGAGTCATCGCTGGCGCCCTGACGCTTAGCCGCCTCGAGAAATTCTTGAAGGGTGTTATTCATCGGCCGCGATTCTACCAAATCCTCGCCTTAGGACGATTACAACCACGGCCCACAACGCCGCCACATTCATTCGCTAATGACCGCGTGCGCTTCCAGCATTTTTGCGAAGCATACTATGTCGCCTTCTGGACAAGCCGCAACCGTACCCGCATCGGTATCCACATCGTCCGAGCAAGTCACGTGGGACAGCCATTTCTGGCTGTCCACCATCAGCGCGCCTCTCTCTGTGTCCTCTGCGCCTCTGTGGTAAACCTTTTTTGGCGCGTCGAGGCGGGTGGAGCACCCTAACTAGGCGAACAGGTTCGGTGTGGCGGGTGCCGCACTCTTTGCGCATTTTGCAAAGGGTGCGGTTCTTGAATTTTCCCCGCACGGCGTTCATCCGATTGAACTTATAAGTTTACTATTGACATACGTACAGATCCGTGGTACCCTTTCGTGTGTTATCGGGAACAAACCTCACATACTCCTTCCATCGCCCGAGACTTACCAACGGCGACACAGCAACTTTAACTACGTTTAGAATCAACACTGGCTCTGTTGACATCCTCCCAGATGAGGGGATGCCTCAAGCGATAGAGGTTGTAGGCAAGACCGAGCAGCAGGGCTTGGCGAATCTGTATGGATAAGCTGCGCCCGGGAGCGCGGGAGGAAAGCTTGCGTTTGATCGCCGAGAAGATGGTTTCGATCTTGGCGCGTTGGCGGTACGGTTTTTCCGGAAAGGCGCGGAACATTTGATTCCGAATGGTGC
>Ga0209647_1000749_pt1 | contig 29634 bp, 27 predicted proteins | sample GraSoi_2013_60cm_FD_185827 | JGI IMG/M metagenome (GOLD analysis project Ga0209647, IMG submission 185827) | Grasslands soil microbial communities from the Angelo Coastal Reserve, California, USA - Sample 9_17_2013_60cm (SPAdes) (version 2) | ecosystem: Environmental > Terrestrial > Soil >... | reverse complement strand
TGAGGAAGAGCGCGAAGTAGTAGAGCAAGGTCGGGATCGTCGCCATCAAGAGCACGTCGAGATACGAGATCTTCAGGAACTCGGCGATGAGGAAAGCCGCCGCGCCGAGCACCGGAGGCGAGATGATCGCGCCCAATCCCCCCGCCGCAAGCAGCCCGCCCGCCGCGTTTTTCCCATAGCCCGCCTTCACGAGCATCGGGTAGGCGACCGAGCCCAGCGTCACGGTGGTCGCCACGCCGCTCCCCGAGGGGCCGCCGAGCAGGAACGAGGCAAGCACCACGGTGCGGCCGGCGCTGGTGGACTTTCCGCCCATCGCCGAGAACGAGAAATCGATGAAGAATTTTCCCGCCCCGGAGAATTGCAGGAACGCTCCGTAGATCGTGAACAGGATGATGAGCGAGGAAGAGACGTCCACGGCGACGCCGAAAATGCCCTCGAGCGTCATGTACAAATGCCCCACCAGGCGTCCGACTTCATAGCTGCGGTGCGCCCAGGAGCCGGGGAGCTGCTCACCGAACATCGCATAGAGCACGAAGGCCATCACTACCGCGGGCATGACCCAGCCCGAGGCGCGGCGCATGCCCTCGAGGATCAGGAGGATCAACGCGATGCCGAAGACGATGTCCCAGTTGTCGGGCGAGGTGTTGCGGTCCCAGATGTCGTCGCCGCCCTGCAAAATGTAGGCGATCACCGCGACGGCGGCGAGCGCAGCCGCCCAATCCCACCACATGATGCGGTGGCGGTAGCGCCTCGCGACCGGAAACAGCAGATAGCTGAGGAACAGCACGAAGCCGACGTGCACCGGGCGCAGCACCTGCGCCGGCACGATCGCGTATGCGGTGTAGAGATGGAACACCGACATCACCACCGCAACGGCGGTGACGAAGACGCCGAGCCATCCGCGCAGCTTGTTGCTCGCGCCCTCCTCGGCCTCGATGTACTCCTCGGCCTTCTTCAGCGCCTCGGCGTCGATCGCCGGCTCATCGGCAGCCGGCTTCGCGATCTGGCTCATCCCGCCTCCTCGGCGCGCATGCTAGCACAGCGCCGCACGACCGCCGTCGCGGACTGGAGGATGGGTCGGTCGAAAGCTATCTGAGTTTCACGCCCCGCTCCGCAAAGTACTTCGCCGCCCCCGGATGGAAAGGAATCGGCGAAGCGGCGGCTTTCTGGTTCTCCAGCCTGAAATTCTGCGCCTCCTTGTGCACGGCGATCAGGTCGTCGCGCTTGTCGAAAATGGTCTTGACGACGTTGTAGGCGGTCTGGTCGCTCAGGTTCTTGTGCGAAACGAGGATGTTCCACACCGTGGCCTGGCGATTGTCCGCGTCCATTCCCCTGTAAGTCGCCTTCGGGATGATGTCCTCGATGTAGAGCGGGCCGTACTTCTTGTTCATCGCGGCGACGGTGTCGGCGTGGTCGATCATCTTGATCTTGACGCCGGGCGTGTTGGCGAGGTCGGTCACCGCCGCCGTCGGCAGCCCGCCCACCCAGAAGAAGGCGTCGATCTTCCGGTCCTTGATCGCGTTGACCGATTCGGCGACGCCGAGCCGCTCGCGCTTCATGTCGCGGTCCTTGTCGAGCCCCGCCGCTTCGATGACGCGGAACCCCATCACCTCGGTCGCGCTGCCCGGCGAGCCGGTGGAGACGCGCTTGCCCTTCAGGTTGGCCAACTTCGTGATGCCCGTGCCTTCGATCGTGACCACATGCATGCGGTTGGGGTACAGGACCATAAGTGTGCGCAGTGGCACCTTGGTTCCCTTGAACTTGTCCTCGCCGCGATACGCGTCCTGGCCGGCGTCGGCCATGGAAAACGCGATGTAGGGCTTGCCCGTCGCAATCAGCTTGAGGTTGTCGATTGAGCCGCCGGTCACCTCGGCCGTGGCTTGGAGGCCCGGCACGTACTTGGACAGTAGATTGGCGAGGCCCCCGCCCAGCGGGTAGTACACGCCGCCGGTGCCGCCGGTGGCGATCGACAAGCTGTATTTTTCCTGTGCCTGAACGGCGCCCGTCACCGCAAGCGCGGCTCCGAGAGTGACTGATGCAAAGACCTTCATCGATTTCCCTCCTGTGAAGTTTTCGTCCCCAAACGCTTCCGGCCGCTGCTGCGGCCTGTTCGGTTTTCCCGGAATATACGCGGACGCCCGTTCCGCGCCAAGGGGCGCGGTGCTATTTCGTAAACAGCTGCCTTCAGGCCGGTCCGACGTCCCTGAACAAGGCCCCGTCCCGAGCGAGATCGCCCGACGCCCGCACGCCGAGGTTCGTGCGTTCGGCGAAGGCGAGCATGCGGTCGATCGGACGGTACGCGCGGCGACCGATTTCCGGATCGATGTGGATTTCGTTCGCGCCGGTCTCGAGCACTTCGGCGAGGTTCGCGAGGCCGTTCATCGCCATCCAGGGACAATGCGCGCAGCTTTTGCAGGTCGCGCCGGCGCCCGCCGTCGGTGCCTCGATGAAGCGCTTCTCCGGCATCAGCATTCGCAGCTTGTGCAGCATCCCGTTGTCGGTCGCGACGATGAATTCGTCGGCATCCAGCGCCTGCGCTTGCTTGATGATCTGCGTGGTCGAGCCGACCGCGTCGGCGAGCTTGATCACGTCGGCAGGGGATTCCGGGTGGACCAGCACCTTCGCCCGCGGATGGTCTTTCTTCAGAACCTCCAGCTCCAGCGCCTTGAATTCTTCGTGCACTACGCACGCGCCATGCCAAAGCAGCATGTCGGCGCCGGTCCGGCTTTGCACGTAGGCCCCAAGATGGCGGTCGGGCGCCCACAGTATCCTTTCTCCGCGCGCGTGCAGGTGGCGCACGACGTCGAGCGCGATTGCCGAGGTGACCACCCAGCCGGCACGCGCCTTGACCGCTGCGCTCGTATTGGCATAGACCACCACGGTGCGCTCGGGGTACTGGTCGCAGAAGGCGGAAAATTCATCGGCCGGACAACCCAGATCGAGCGAGCATGTTGCATCGAGGTCCGGCATGAGCACGCGTTTCTCGGGATTGAGGATCTTCGCGGTCTCGCCCATGAAGCGCACACCCGCGACCACCAGCGTCGGGGCGGCCTGCGCCCGGCCGAAGCGCGCCATCTCGAGCGAGTCCGCCACGCAGCCGCCGGTTTCATCGGCGAGGTCCTGGATGTCGGGCTCGACGTAGTAGTGCGCGAGCAGCACCGCGCTCCGTTCTTCGAGCAGCCGCTTGACGCGCGCCTTCAGCTCGCGGCGTTGCTCCGCGCTTGGCGCCGCGGGGACCTTTGCCCACGCTCGCGCAGTGCAGGCAACGCCGGCAAGCTGGCGCTCGAATTCGACGACCTGGGTCGTGTGCATGCGTATTGGACAGTTTTCAGCTTGCTGCGTTGCAACCGTACCGCAACAGGGGTCCGCTCATCAATCTCGGGGCGGGGTGAGGCCGGAAAGATAGTCTGCGAGTATTTCGATGTCATTTTCCGAGAGCAGCTCTGCTGCCGAGGTCATGTTCCCGTCGAAATCGGCTCGGGTCCTCGCCTTGAAGCCGCGCAACTGCGTTCTCAGATAGGCGAACTGCTGCCCCGCCAGCCGCGGGATGTGCTGCAGACCGAGGAGCGCGGGACCATGGCACTGCACGCAATGGTGCTGCTCGGCAAGGCGTCGTCCGGCGGCGGCGTTTCCCGACGCGGTCTCATGTGAAGCGGCCGCCGGTCTTTGCCTGGAAAAATAGGCCGCCAGCTCGTTCATGTCGGCGTTGGAGAGGCTGGAGGCCATCGGCGACATCTGCGGATCCTTGCGGTTGCCTTCGCGGAACATGAAGAGCTGCATCGAGATGAATTGCGCAGGCTGTCCAGCCAGGGAGGGCATGGTCGGGTCGGTCGAATTTCCCCCGAGGCCGTGACAGGCGACGCAGGCCTGCGCCTTGCGCGGGACCTCATCGGCGGCGGCATAGGGGAGGAAAAAACAAAGCGCGGCGGCAAACATCGCCGCCGCGCCGCCGCTGTTGCGACTGCGACCGCTCACTTCCCGGCGTAGCTCACGCGATAGATGATCCCGTTTTGGTCATCCGAGACGAGCAGCGAGCCGTCGCGCATCACCATCACGTCGTTCGGACGGCCCCACATCGGCGGATCGGCTTTCTCGTCCTGCAGGAAGCCCGTGAGGAACGGCTCCATCTTCGGCTTGCCGTCCGCGTCGAAGCTCACGCGCGTGACGTTGTAGCCCTGCTTGATGGTGCGGTTCCACGAGCCGCGGAAGGCGATGAAGATGTTGTTCTGGTACTCGGCCGGGAACATCTTGCCGGTGTAGAAGCGCATGCCGATGGGCGCGATGTGGGCGCCGAGCTTCAACGCCGGCGGCGTGAACTCGGAGCACGAGCGGTTCTTGCCGAACTCGGGATCGAGTGTGTCGCCCTGGTGGCAATAGGGATAGCCGAAATGCTGGCCCTTGCGCGTGGCCACGTGCAGCGTGTCGTTCGGCGACTCATCGCCCAGCCAGTCGCGTCCATGATTGCCAAACCAAAGCTGCTTGGTCTGCGGGTGCCAGTCGAAGCCGACGGAGTTGCGCACGCCCTGGACGTAATTCTCGATGATCCCGGTCTTGGGATCGACCCGCGAAATCGACGCCTGGAAGTAGGACGGCATGACGATGTTGCCGGGCGCGCCGACGTTGTAATACAGCTTGCCGTCGGGCCCGAGCGCGAGGAATTTCCAGAAGTGGCCGGGCTGTTTCTGCGGATCGAGGCCGTCGACCACGACCTTGGCTTCCGGCGGGTTGTCCAGGCGGCTCTCGATGCCATCGTAGCGCGTGATGCGGTGGCGCTCGGCGACGTAGAGCGTGCCCCTGCTGAAGACGACCCCGTTCGGCGAATCGAGGTCTTTGAGAAGGGTCTTCACCTCGCGCTTGCCGCCGCGGTCGACGATCGCATAGACGTCCTTCAGCTGGCGAGTGCCGACGAACACCGTGCCTTTGCTGCCGAGCGCCATGGAGCGCGCTCCGGGGAGGCCTTCGGCCCAGACTTCGACCTTGAAGCCGTCTGGGACCTTGAGCTTGTCCACCGGGAGTTGCTTCGCGGACTTCCCGGTGACCTCGATCGCGAAGGGGTGCAGGGGCGATTTCTCCTGCTCGGCGTTGCGGCCCTGCTGCCAGGATGGCGGGGCGGCCGGAGCGGCGGGCGCCTGTGCCTGCGCCGCCGCGGCGGTGAGCGCGCACACGAGCGCGGACGTGAGGGAGATGTGCGATCGGAACGGTGCGGGCGACATGGAATATCCTCCTTTTCCCGGGTGTCGTTGTCTTCGAGGGGGCGCCGCGGTGCAACCGGCGGGGCGTAATGGCATCATAGCCACGCTCGCTCCCGGGCGCAACCGGGTAATCAGCGAGCCGCGCTGCCATCCCCGGGGCGGATCAATTTCAGGTCAGCTCGCGGACACGCGATGCCGGTCTATCCAATACGCCCAGGGACCGAATATCGCCAGCGCGACAATTCCCATGACCGCCACCGCGTTTTCGCTCGGGGGCGGCGGAGCCCACGGTCCCGGAATGTAGAGCACGAGGAGCAGAGCGATCATCGCCCACCACGCGATGGTTCCGATGCGATCCTTGCTACTCGTGGCCCGCATGTAGATCGCGATGCCAGCCGCGAACATGAGTCCCTCTACTGCGAAAGTCGCGGGTATGGACTGCCACAAACCCAGGCCCAGGCGCTCGCCGCCGCCTGGATAGAACGGCAGGTCGGGCCGGTGAGTGACGCAATCCAGCACCCAGTGGCTGGCGACGGCGATTCCAACCCACACCGCTCCGGCTCGATCGCCTCCTACCGTCTGATAGACGATCGCGAAGAGCAGGGCCCACACCCCCGTCATCAACAGGCTGTGCGACCAAGGGTAATACACGAAATCGAAGGGGTTGATCGCGGTGTACCCCGGCACGATGCGGAAGCGCTCGATCCCGAGGAGCACCAGAACCGGCCATAGCACGTCGAGGAACGCCGCGGCGATGACGAGGGTGCCCAGCGACGCCTTGGGCGCGACTTTTTTCGAAGCGAAGGCTACTGCGAAGTGGCCGATGAACACTTACCCTCCCTGACCGAGCATCGCCTTCTTCAAGTTGGCGTCAACCGGGCTGTCCCCGAGCCAGATCCGGAGGAGCGCGGCGAAAAACTCCTCCCCGGGGACCGGCTTTCCCCGAGCCCCGCCGTCGACCGTGACCCGCGTTCCCGAATCCGGGAGGAAATCAAGCGTAATCACGGTCTTTTTCTTCGCGCTTCCGATCTCGTTCATGGTGGCGATGAATGCGCCGAGCCGATCCTTCAGCGCCGCGAGCTCGGCTTCGGAGCTGTTGGCCCGGATGCCTTCCTCGAGAGCATCGGTGAGCTGCCGCGCCGTGAGATCCCGTAGCAGCGTCATCGATACGCGCTTCACCCCTCCCAATGCGAGCACTTCGGCTGCACTCGATTTCTTTTCGGGCAGATAGAGCGCGCCGACGTAGACCTTGAAGATGAGCCGAGTGCGGATCCCGGCGCCGTTCAGCTGCAAGTCGGCGGAGCCGATCCTCACGCGCTCGTCCACCTTGATACCTTCGATTTCAGCGGCGAGCGAAAGCTGGGCACAGAGCATCAGCAGCAGCGCGCCTCGTCGATTCATCAGGCGCTCTCATAGAGCCGGGTGAGCACGAACTCGCGATGTCCGAGCGCTTCTGCGGCTGTGAGCCGGCCGTTCGCGGTGCGGAACATCATCTCGAGGAGCTTGTCGCCCGCCTGGTCCATGTTGATCTCACGGCGCGTGATGCCGGACACGTCGACGTCGATGTGCTCGGGCATGAGGCGCACCGTGCGCGGATTGGCGCAGATCTTGATGACGGGCAGGATGGGATTGCCGATGACGTTGCACTGGCCGGTGGGGAAGAAATGCACCGCGTAGCCGCTTGCCGCGCACAGCGTCACCATTTCCGCCGCAGCGGAGGAGGAATCCATGAACCAAAGTCCCGGGCCGTTCGGGACTTCGGCCTTGTCGAGCACGCCGTCCACCATGCATTTCTTTCCGATCTTCTGGATGTTGCCGAGCGCTTTCTCCTCGATGGTGGTGAGGCCACCCGCGATATTGCCCTTGGTCGGCTGCGAATCCATGAGATCGCTCGTTTTGTGGCGGTTGACCACTTCCTGGTAGCGATTGAACATGAACATGAACTTGTCACGCACCTCCGGCGTCCTGCAACGCGCGGCCACGAGCTGCTCGCCGCCTGTAAGCTCGGTCGTTTCCCCGAAAACGAGCGTCACGCCGTGCTCGTACAGCTTGTCGAAGGCGTTTCCCACGCAGGGATTCGCGCCTATCCCGGAAGTGGTATCCGATTCTCCGCACTTGGTCGATACCCACAGGTCCTCGAGCGGTCGTTCCTCGCGGGGCAATTCCGAAGCCCATTGCACGTAATCCTTCGCCGTCTTGGAGGCGCGGCGGATGGTTTCGGCGTCGCCGTGTCCTTCGATGCCGAAGAAAGACACCGGTTTCCCCGTCGCGGCGATGCCGTCGGCGACGCGCTTCGCCCAGCCGTCCTCGATGCCGATCACGACCGACGCGGCGACGTTGGGATTGGAACCCGTGCCGATCAGTGTCTTGAAATGCAGCTCGAGGTCGGCGCCGAACTGCAACCGCCCATAGGGATGCGGAATCGCGAGCGTTCCCTTGATGTTGTTCGCCACCGCCTCACACGCAGTATTGGAGAGATCGTCGACGGGCAGGATGAGGACGTGGTTTCGCACGCCGACGCGACCGTTGTCGCGCCTGTATCCCCGGAATGTGGCCTTACTCAGATCCATGCTCTGCGACCTCAACGTTGAATTGCCATCACCAGCGCTTGGTTTTGATATTGTGCACGTGAGCGTGCTCGCCCACCTTGACGGGCGCAATGGTGCGGCCGATGTCCACGCCGTATTTGATCACCGTGTCGCCGCTCTTCAGGTCTCGAATCGCGAGCTTGTGGCCTATGGGGACGTCGCTCTGCGCGCGGACCTTGATCTCCTTGTCCTGGTCCATGATCCAGCCGGTCAGTTCCTGCCCTGCCTTCATACCCTCGACGACGACCACTCCGACGGAGTCGTCTTCGTCATGCACCACGAAATGGATCATGGGATCGGTCAGCGGCAGAGCAGGTTACCCGCGTCGGGGTCGACCGGCCGTGTGCAGTCCTGGGCGTTGATTCTGCGCGTGGGGTCGGGTTCGGGTGCCCGGACCGGAGTCTTGCCGTCCGGGCCGAGCCGGTAGTAGTGCACGCCGTCGGCAAGCATCACCCCGACGATGATCGCGTTGCCAAGCGGCGAGCCACTGGCCACGCTCACCTGAGAGGTCGTGGTGCCGCCCACACCGGAGGCGCGTTCCTGGGCCGAATACCGGACCGCGCAGCCCGCCAGAGCAACCGCGACGACGACGCAACCCGCCAAAAGCCCGCGCATAATTGAAAATTAGCACGCGCCGAACCGTTCCGCCATATTCACGGCGCCCGCTTTGCTAGAATCCGTTCCTGAAGCGGAGGTTGCGCCATGAACAAACCCGTTGAATCGCTGCCGGCGGAGAAGCTCGAATACCTCAAGCGCCGTACCGACAAGTACTTCAGCAAATCGCGGCAAATCGTCGAGAAGTTCGGCGACCGGACCGTCACCTACGGAGTGTTCCTGCGCCGCGGCGTGATCTGCGCCGTCAACCCGGCCATCGACGTGCTGCGCAGCTACTACTCGGCGAAGGCAGAGCCGCTCAGGATCACCCGCCTGTACGAGGAGGGCGCGTTCGTGCCCGACCAGAAAGCGCTCTTCACGTACACCGGTTCGTTCGCGGCCTTGGTCGAGCTCGAGACGCTCATACTGCAGCGCGTCGGCGTCGCCTGCGTCTCGGCGTACAACGCCTACAAGATGGCGATGAACCTGAAGAAAGTCGCGTTCATCGACATGCACGCGCGGCACTCGCCGGGCGACGACCTGTCCCTGCTCGCGGCTTACGGCGCATCGGTCGGGAGCCGGACGGCGAAGCTCGGCGGCGCAATCGGCTTCATCGGCACGTCGCAGGACCTTACCGCGCACTTCTACGGCCAGGACAAAGGCATCGGTACCATGCCGCACGGCATCGTCGGTTACGCAGGCTCGACCCTGCGCGCCGCGCAGATGTATGTCGAGACCCATCCCCAGGACAACCTCACCGTGCTGATCGATTACTACGGCCGCGAGTATTCCGACGCTCTCGACGTCTGCCGCTGGTGGTACAACGAATACCTGCCGAGGGAAGAGACGGGCGCGCGAGCGCTCGCCCTGCGCATCGACACCCACGGCGAGCGCTACGCCGAGGGGCTCGACTACGAAAAATCGACCGAGGTCGTCGTCAACTGGCTGCACGTGCCGAACGAGTACGAGGCGGTGCGCTACGTGATGGGCGAAGAGGCGTTCGACGCCGACAGCCTGAACATCGTCAAGGACCGGGTGCGCAAGGTGCTGTTCGGCACCGGCGTCTCCGTGGCCGCGGTCATCCAGCTGCGGCAGACGCTCGACGCGAACGGTTTCAATGCCTGCAAGATCGTCGGCTCTTCGGGATTCACCCTGTTCAAGTGCAAGATGTTCGCCAACAGCAGGGCGCCGCTCGACGTGGTCGGCACGGGCTCCTTCATCCCGGAGAACTTCAACGACACTTTCGCCACGGCCGACATTTTCCTGTACGAGGGCAAGGCCGGCATCAAACTCGGTCGCGAGAAGCTATTTCAAGGCCTGAAGCCCTGAACATGCTGTTTCCGACGACGCTGGTCGGCAGCTATCCGCAGCCGGAGTGGTTGATCGATCGGAAAAAACTCGCGGGCCGCTTTCCCCCGCGCGTGCGCGCGAAAGAGCTGTGGCGCATCGCCGAGCCGCTCCTTGCCGAGGCGCAGAACGACGCGACGCTGCTCGCGATCCGCGCGCAGGAGGAAGCGGGCCTGGACATCATCACCGACGGCGAGATCCGGCGCGAGAGCTACTCCAACCGTTTCGCCACGGCGCTCGAAGGCGTGGACACCGACAATCCCGGCACCGCGCTCGACCGCTCGGGACACCCCAACCCGGTGCCGCGCATCGTCGGAAAGATTCGCAGGAAACATGCGGTAGAAATAGAGGATCTGAAGTTTCTGCGGGCGCACACGAAGAGGGCGGTCAAGATGACGGTGCCCGGTCCCTTCACCATGAGCCAGCAGGCGAAAAACGAGTACTACCCCTCCGAGGAAGAGGCGTCCATGGATTACGCGGTCGCGGTGAACGCGGAAATCCGCGACCTGTTCGCAGCCGGTGCCGACGTCGTGCAAATCGACGAGCCGTACATGCAGGCGAGGCCGGAAAAGGCGCGGCAGTACGGTTTGAAGGCGTTGAACCGCGCGCTGGAAGGCATCGAAGGCACGACCGCGGTGCACATCTGCTTCGGCTACGCCGCGGTGATCCACAGCCGGCCGAGCGGTTATTCTTTCTTGAGTGAACTCTCGGGTTGCAGCTGCAAGCAGGTTTCGATCGAGACGGCGCAATCGAAGCTCGACTGCTCGGTGCTGAAGAGCCTGTCCGGCAAGAAGATCATGCTCGGTGTGATCGACCTGAACGACATGACGGTCGACACTCCCGCGCAGGTCGCTGCCCGCATCCGCCGCGCGCTGCCCTACGCACCGGCCGAGGACCTCATCGTCGCGCCCGACTGCGGGATGAAGTACCTGCCGCGCGAAGTGGCGTTCGAGAAAATGAAAGCGATGGTCGAAGGCGCCAAGATCATGCGCGCGGAGGCCAGCGGGCGATAGGAGGTTTGATGATTGCACGCGGGCTGAAGGCCAGGCGCAGCTAGACCGCGCGTAGCCGCTCGAATCCCGCTTCCAGATCCGCGATCAGGTCTTCGACGTTCTCCAGCCCCGCGTGGATGCGGAAGCACGGTCCGCGGTGCGGCCACTCGGTGACACTGCGCGCCTCGCGCGGGTCGAAGGGCACGACGAGGGACTCGAACCCGCCCCATGATGCCCCGATGCCGTAGAGTTCCAGCCCGTCGATCAGCGCGCACAGCGCGCGGTCGCTGATGCCTTCCTTGAGGACGACGCCAAACAAGCCGCACGCACCCGTGAAATCGCGCTTCCAGATCGCATGGCCGGGATCGCCCGGCAGCCCCGGATGCAGCACGCGCTCGACCTCCGGCTGGCGCGCGGCCCACTCCGCGAGCGTGACGCCGGCCTGCCAGTGCTGCTTGAGCCGCGCGGCTAGCGTGCGCAGGCCGCGCTGCGCGAGGTAGACGTCGTCCGGCGCGGCCGTCTGGCCGAGTTCGAAGGTAGAACTCCTCAGCCTCGGCCAGGCCTCCATGCCGGAGGTGACGACGCCGAGCATCGCATCGGAGTGCCCGACGATGTACTTGGTCGCCGCCTGCACCGAGATGTCCACGCCGTGCGCGAACGGCTTGAAGAAAAGCGGCGTCGCCCAGGTATTGTCCAGGATCACCGCGATAGAGCGGCGGTGCGCGACCTCGGCGATCGCCGGCACGTCCTGCACTTCGAAGGTGAGCGAACCCGGCGACTCGAGATAGATCACGCGCGTGTCCGGCTGGACGAGCGATTCGATCGAGCGCCCGGCGAGCGGATCGAAGAAAGTGGTGGAGACGCCGAAGCGCCGCAACGTGCCCCTGGCGAAGTTGCGCGTCGGTCCATAGACGCTGTCGGTCATCAGCACGTGATCCCCCGCCGACACGCACGCGAGCAGCGCGCCGGCGCAGGCGGCAAGGCCAGAGGGGTAGACCAGCGACCGATACCCGCCTTCGAGCGCCGCGATCGCCTCTTGCAGCGACTCGGTGGTCGGCGTGCCGAAACGCCCGTAATAGGTCCCGGGAAGCTCCTGCAGCCAGTCCTTGCGCTTGCGCCGGTATTCCTCGACCGTTTGCGACAGGATGGTAGAGGCGTGGAACACCGGTGGATTCACGGCGCCCTCATGCCGCTCGGGGTGGAGTCCGGAATGGACTACGCGGGTCTCGTCGCGCATGGCGGTCGTTCCTTCTCGTAACTGAAACGAAGCGCCTATTTTGACAGCATCGGAGAAGCTTTCGAGCCTCCCGGTAAAATGCGCAGTTTGCAGAGCACAGTGCAGCATCCTCCGGTGATCTCTCCCGTTTCCCGCCTTGCCAGAGCCGTAGTCCGGCTTGCCTGGCCGGTGCTCGTCGCGCAGCTGGCGGTGATCGCGAGCGGCGTGCTCGACACCGTGATGGCGGGCCGTTACAGCGCGGTGGACCTCGCCGCGGTCGGGATCGGGGCCAGCGTCTATTTCAGCGTCTTCATCGGATTGCTGGGGGTGGTGCAGGCGCTCTCGCCGATAGCCGCACAGCTCTTCGGGGGAAAGCAGCTCGAAAGAATCGGCGAGGAGACTCGTCAGACCGCCTGGCTTGCGCTCGGGCTCGCCGTGCTCGGCGTCCTGCTGCTCGCGTTTCCCGAGCCGTTCCTGCGGCTTTCGAGCGCTCCGCCGGAGGTCGAGGCGCGCACCCGGACCTATCTTCAGGGCATCGCCTGGGCGCTGCCGGCGATGCTGCTCTTTCGCGTGTTTTTTGCGCTCACCACCGCGGTGTCCCGCCCTCGCGCGGTCATGGCGATCAACCTCGTCTATTTCGCCGCCAAGATTCCGCTCAACGCCGTGTTCATTTACGGGGCGCTCGGCGCGCCCGAGCTCGGTGGCCCGGGTTGCGCGGTCGCAACCGCGATCGCGAGCTGGCTGATCTTCGCGATCGCCTGGATCTATTGCGCAAAGCACCCCTTCTACGCGCCGTTTCGCGTCTTCAGCCGGTGGTCCTGGCCCCACTTGCCCACTCTCTGGAACCACCTGAAACTCGGCGTACCCATCGGGCTCGCGCTCTTCGTCGAGGTGACTTCGTTCACTTTCATGGCGCTGTTCCTCGCGCGGCTGGGTGCGGCCACTTCGGCCGGACACCAGATCGCGTCGAACGTTACCGCCGTCCTCTACATGTTCGGGCTCGCGATCGGAAACGCGACCGCGGTGCTCACCGCGCAGGCAATCGGCGCGGGCAACCCGCGCGAGGCGCGGCACACGGGGCTCACCGGCATCGGGATCATGCTCGCCATTTCCGCCTGCGCCGGAGTAACGATCTTCTTTTCGGCGCATCAGATCGTTTTCCTGTACACCCGCGACCCGGCGGTACAGTCGATAGCGATCCAGCTCTTGGCCTACATCGCATTTTTCCAGCTCTTCGACACCTCGCAGGTGGTGATCGTCAACGCCTTGCGCGGCTACAGGATCGCCTTCATTCCGATGCTCGTCTATACGGTCGCGCTCTGGGGGATCGGATTGGGCGGAGGTTACGCGCTGGGGCTCGAGCGGGTCGAAGCCGTGAATGCGCTCGGGCTTGCGACACCGATGGGCGCGGCGGGATTCTGGCTCGCGGGCGTGCTGAGCCTCGTCGTTGCGGCGGCGATCCTGTTTGCCTACTTCATGCTCGTCAGCCACCGTTACGAGAACGCCGTTGCCTGACTCCCTGCATTGCCCGCCGAAGGTCTTTCCTCTATATTCGGCGCGAGTGACCGACCCGCCGGAGAATCCATGATCCGCCACACTTTCACCGCCATCGCCCTTGCCATCTCGAGCGCCGGCGCATTTGCGCAGGGCTATCCGACCAAGCCCATCCGCCTCGTGGTCGGGTTTACGCCGGGCGGCGTGTCCGACGTGCTCGCGCGCGCGATGAGCGCGAAGCTTTCGCAGAACCTCGGCCAGCAGGTGATGGTCGACAACCGCCCGGGCGCAGGGACCACGATCGCATCGGAGCTCATCGCCAAGTCGGCGCCGGATGGCTACACGCTCTACTTCTGCGATGCCACGACGCACGCGATCAACGCGAGCCTCTACACCAAGCTCCCGTACGACAGCGTCAGGGATTTCTCTTTCATCAGCCTGGTGGCCTCGACGCCGCTTCTGCTGGTGGTCAATCCTGCGCTTCCGGCCAAGACGGTGCCCGAGCTGATCGCCCTGGCGAAATCCAGGGCCGGGCAGCTCAACTACGCTTCCTCGGGCAACGGCACCATCGTGCATCTGGCGGGCGAGACCTTCAAATCGATGGCGGGCGTCGATCTGCTGCACGTGCCCTACAAGGGCAGCGCGCCGGCGACCGTGGCAGTGATCGCGGGCGACGTTGCCTTCATTTTTTCGACCATGCCGGCGGCGCTGCCGCACGTGAAGAGCGGCAAGCTGCGCGCGCTGGCGGTGACCACGCCCGCGCGAGTCGGGGCGGTGCAGGACATCCCGACCGTCGCCGAATCGGGGCTGCCCGCGTTCGATCTGACGCTCTACAGCGGGGTCATCGGCCCGGCCGGCATGCCGAGGGAGATCGTGGAGCGGATGAACGGTGAGCTGGCCAAGGTGGTCAATTCCCCGGAAATCAGGGAGTTTTTCGCGACACAGGGCGCGACGCCGATGGCGAGCAGCCCGGAGCAGTTCGCCGACCATATGCGCGCGGACATCGTCAAGCTCGGGAAAGCAGTGAAGGCTTCCGGCGCGAAAGCCGATTGAGCCGAGGCTCCGGCGTGGCGAAGAATTTTCTCCCGCGGCACTCGCGCTACGACTACTCGCCGATCACCGAGCGCAAGGACTATTCCTGGCCCGGCGGGAAGCGCCTGGCGTTCTGCATCACGACCAACATCGAATGCTTTGCTTTTGGCGCGGGACTGGGCCACGACAACGCCAAGAGCGGCGAGCCGCAAACGCAGCGCAACTACTCCTGGCGCGACTACGGCAACCGCGTCGGGATCTGGCGGCTGTTCGATCTGGCCGAGGAGCTCAAGCTGCCTCTCGCGCACAACACCAACAGCCTGCTCTACGACTACGCGCCGCAGGTCCTCGCGCGAATCCGCGCAAGAGGCGACGAGATCGTCGCTCATGGCCGCACCAATTCCGAAAACCTTCGCGGCCTTTGGGAGCCCGACGAGGAGCGCCTCATCCGCGAAGTGACCGAAACCTTTGCCCGCAACGAGAAAAAGCGCCCCCTGGGATGGATGGGCGCCGGCGCCTACGAGACTCAAGTGACGCCCGACCTCCTCAAGGAGGCCGGCTACACCTACCTCATGGACTGGCCCTGCGACGACCAGCCGATCTGGATGCGAACGCGCTCAGGGCCGATTCTTTCGGTGCCCTACCCGGTCGAGGTCAACGACTCGCCGATGATCGTGCACCGGAAACACAGCGCGCGCGAATTCTGCGACATGGTGGTGGACCAGTTCGACGAGATGCTCGAGCAGTGCGTGAAACATCCGCTCGTGTGCAACATCTCGATCCACCCCTACGTGTTCGGCCAGCCTTTCAGATTGCGACCGCTGCGCATCGCGCTCAAACACTGTGTCGAGCACAAATATCGGGACCGCGTCTGGTGGACTAGGCCGGGCGAGATCGCCGAGTTCTGCAGTTCCATGCAGCCGGGGATCATTCCGGGCGGCTGAGAATTTCGCGCCGGACCGGCGCCGCAAGGCGCCGGCGAAGCTCAGTGCGACGCCCCTGCCGGCTTGCCCGGCTGCGGCTGCGCGCTCGCTTGGGACGTCCCTGCCGGCTTGCTTGGCTGCGGTTGCGCGCCCGCTTGCGACGTCCATGCCGGCTTGCTCGGCAGGGGCTGCGCGCCCCCTTGGGCCACCGCAGGGGTCGCGGCGGAGCTACGGCCCGGATCGGCGGCTGCGCGCGAGACGCCCGCGCCTTTCGCCTCGGGGAGCGCCGCGATGTCGCCTGAGATCTCGCCGCCTTCCTCGATCGCGACTTTCCCGTAGCGGACCTTGCCCGACACTTTCCCGGTAGCGCGAACGACCAATTGTTTTCGCGCGGTCAACTCGCCCTCGAAGCGCCCGCGGATTTCGGCGACATCGATGCCGGCCTTGCCCACGAAGACGCCGTGCTCGGCGATCTGGATGACGCGGCTGTCCATGGAAGCCTCTACGCGACCTTCGACGACCAGCGTATCGCAGTCGGTGATTTCGGCGCCCTTCAGCTTGATGTCCGGACCGACGATCAGCTTGCTCACGCTTTCACGGCTGGATCGGGTGGGTTCCGGATCACCGTGCAAGTCGGCCTTCGGCGCTTCGATGGCGAAGGCTTCCGGCTTTGCGGGTTCGGCGCCGGCCGAGCTCAGGGCTTCCTGCAGCCGGTTGTACGGCGACTGCAAGCGCGTGGATTGCGGAATATCTCTCCTGCGAAAATTGTCCAGCATAGCTACTCCTCTTCACTTTCCCGGTCCGTGACCGATCATTTACTGGTGAAAATCCGCGACCCAAAGTGTATTGCCTTTAGCAATGCGCGTGCCAGTCGCAACTCGCTTGCAAAATCATGCAATTGCCGGAAGCACGCGCACGGCCCGCAATCGACTGTCGTCGCTTCCGAGCGACGCCAACTCCGAGCCAGGTTCTCAAGCGGCTGTTTTCAATGGAAGTGACGCGTCGTGCAAAAGCGACGGCCGTGACGCTGGCAGTCAAGACCGAAGTCTTGGAACGCGGCCTTCGCTCCCCGTCAAATCAGGGCCGGACGAACTTCAACACGAACTCGTCTACCGGCACCTTGGGACGAAATACGATCGAGTCGCGCGGATCCTCGGGGTGGCGCAGGAATTCCGCTTCCGCCACGAGCCTGAAGCCCGCCGACTCGATTTCCCGCCGCAACGTCGTCTCTTCGATGCGATGCAGGGATTTCGCGACGCTTACACCCGCGCCCGCTTGAGCCGAATGGTCGGCGATCACCAGCACACCGCCGGGCTTGAGCGCCTCGAACAGCCCGCGATTCATCTTTGCGCGGTCGACGCCCATGAACGCCGTGTCGTGATAGGCAAAGAAGAAGGTGATCAGATCGAGATCGCGCACGCCGGAGGGGACCGAATCGTCGTAGTCTCGCAGCACGCGCACGACGTTCTGCATCGCGGGGGTTCTTGCACGCTCGTCGAAGCGCTCCCTCGCCCTCGGCGAAACCGCCTGCGAGTCCTGCGCGTATACCGTTCCGCCGGAACCGACCGCGCGGGCGATCAGCTCGGTCGAGTAGCCTCCGCCCGCTCCCATGTCGAGCACTCTCATGCCCGGCCGCACGCCGGTGAAGGCGAGCAGCAGCTCCGGATTTCTCCTCTGATCGGTCTGACGGTCGCCCTCGGAACGGTCCGGGTTCGCCACGATGGCGCGGTAGTCGCTTGCTATCATCCCGGAACAGCCCGCAATCGATGCGACGAGCAATGCCCGTTCCACGAGCCGGAAAAGAAAATGGATATCCATGCTTGTCCTTTTGGGCGCCGCCCTCAGCGGCCCTTGAATTTCGGCTTGCGCTTCTCGTTGAACGCTCGCAGACCTTCCTTGCGGTCTTCGGTTCCGACGAGCCGGTTGTAGGCCTCGACTTCGAGCTTCATGGCCGAAGGGAGATCCATCTGCAGGCCGCGGCGGATCGCGTGCTTCGCCTGCCGCACCGCGAGTGGAACGAGCGAGGCGATGCGCGCAGCCGCCTCCAGCGTTTCCGGCACCAGCTTATCGGGTTCGCAGAGCTTGTTCACGAGACCCCAAGCGTGCGCCTCCGCAGCGGAAAATGGGCGGGCCGCCAAAATGAGCTCCTTGGCGCGTCGCTCGCCGACGACGCGGGGCAGCGTTTGCGTGCCGCCGCCACCCGGCATGATCCCGAGCGAAACTTCCGTAAGCGCAAACGTTGCGCTCCTCGACGCATAGGCGAAATCGCAGTGCAGAACGAGCTCCAGGCCGCCCGCGTACGCGGCGCCGTTTACCGCGGCGATCACGGGGATCGGACAGTCGCGCACCGCACGAAACATCCGCTCGAACACCTCGTGCTGCGAGCGCCATCGTTCGTCACTGAGCGAATTGCGCTCCTTCAGATCGGCGCCCGCGCAAAAGGCCTTGTCGCCGGCGCCCGTGATGACAACGCATCGGTGCGGCTGCTCGGCCTGGAGGCGCTCGAAAAGTTCGCACAGTTCGAGCGCCGCTGCGGTGTTGAAAGCATTGGCGACCTCGGGGCGGTCGAGGGTCACCAGGAGAACAGCTTCCGGCCGTTCCTCTACCCGCAGCGTGGCGTACTTTTCCATGCGTGTTCGCTGCGGGCCGGGCGCCCCGGCCAATCGGACCTATTGCGGCGGCTTGACTCCGTCCTTGCTCACCGCCACGCGGCCGGTCGTGATCTTGCCGTCGGCGGCGACCTGCGCCCCGGTGAAAATGGTCGCGCCCGGCACCAGCAGCGACCTGTCACCCGGAACGAAATCGACGATGGGCGTGCCGTCGGGCACCAGGATTTTCTGCGACCCGTCCTTGTATTCGAGGGTGAGCTCGTTACCGCCGGTTGTCTTGACCACTTTGGCGAGATTGGCGTTCGTCATGGTGTCGCCCAGCGCGGTGTCCCACGGCGTGTGACCCGCAGCCGCCTGGGGCGGAAGCACGTGCACCTCGCTTGCGACCAGAACGCCGGCTGCGTTTTTCTTCGCGGTCGAGCCCACGTAGGCACCCGGCTTGAAGTCGGCGAGGGTGACCGCTTTGGCTGCAGCCACCGTGAGGTTCGGAGCCAGATTGATCTTGAGATCCTTGCCGTCACGGGTTTTCACCGAGAGCACGTCGCCATCCAAGCTGGTAATGGTGCCGCGGATACGCATCGGGGTTTGCGCACCGGCGGCAGTGCTCGCGAGCGCAAACGCCCCGGCAAGTAACAACAATGCAATTTTCTTCATGATTGTGCTTCCTCCTTGAAGGGCCCAACGGGCCGGTGAACACCAAAGCCCGCTTGCGGGCGACACGTTAACGCTTCCGACAAGACTTCCATTCCGACGCGGTGCGACTATTGTGGCAGATTCCAGACCGTTCGGTGCCCTACTACAACCCGAGCAGGCGCCGGGCATTGCCGTCGACGATTTTTTTCTTCTGATCTTCGTCGAGGCGCGGATGGGCCGTCACGACCTCGACCGGCCGTTCGTACGCGATGGGAAAACAGTAGTCGCTCCCCATGAGGACTCGGTCGGCTCCGATCGCCTTGACCAGATATTCGAGCACGTGGTCGGAGTAGCCGACCGTGTCGTAGTAGAACCGGCGCAGGTAATCGAGCGGCGAGTGCTTGACGTGCTTCAGGTCGGCGCGCTTTTCCCACCCCCGGTTGAGCCGGCCCACGAGCCACGGAAACGCTCCTCCCGCGTGAGGAAGGCAGACGACGAGCTTGGAAAACCGGTCGAGCACGCCTCCGAAGATGAGGTGGGCGGCCGCGATCGCAGATTCGAAAGGGTTGCCGAGCAGGTTGGTGAGGTAGTAGGCGGCCAGCCGCTGGTGCCCGATCACCTCGACCGGGTGCAAAAAAAGCGGCAGACCGCTCGCCTCGACGCGCTCGAATACCGGGAGAAAAGCCGCGTCCGACAGATCTTTCCCGAGCACTTGAGTGGCGACATAGAAGCCGCGCACGCCGGGCAGCTTCGCCGCGCGCTCGACTTCCTTCACCGCGAGCGCGGGCTCGTGGATCGGCAGCGTCGCGAGGCCGACGAGCCGCTTCGGATGCCGCTCGTGCGCCCGCGCGAGCGCATCGTTGTAGGTCTCGCCGATTCGCTGAGCCAACTCTCCCTGCGCCCAGTACACCATCGGCTGCGACAGCGACAGAGCGTGAACTTCTACGCCTTGTTCGTCCATTGCCGCGAGCCGGGCTTCCAAGTCGACGAATTTGGCGCCGACGGGCCCGGTCGTGAGATGGCCGTGCTTGAACTGCGGGCCCTTGCCCTCGACCATCTTGTATTCGAAGCCGTGGCTGGGCCCGTGCTTGGCGATCAGGTCGAGGAAACTTTGCGGAAAATAGTGCGCGTGGACATCGATCGGTGCATAGCGGCTCATCGCGGCTCCTTTTTTCCGAGGATTCTACCTTGGCGAGGACTGCCGCACTTATAATTAACCGGCTCGCAGGGAAGGATCGGAAGAATGGAAGAATGGGTCAGCTTTGCATCCGACGGATTGAAGCTCGCAGGTATCCTTCACCTGCCCGATTCGCGGGGACCGGAGGAACGGCGCGCCGCCTTTCTCGTCCTGCACGGATTCGGCAGCAATAAGGACGGCGGCGGCGGCACGACCGTCGCCAAGATGCTCGCCGGGCTGGGCTACGCTGCGCTGCGCTTCGACTTCCGCGGCTGCGGCGAAAGCGAAGGCGAGCGCGGGCGGGTCATTTGCAAGCAGCAGGTCAGGGACACTAGGAACGCGCTGTCGTTCCTCGTCAAGCGCCCGGATATCGACCCCGAGCGTATCGGCGTGGTCGGGCAGAGTTTCGGCGCGGCGGTCGCCGTATACGCTGCGGGGGTCGACCGGAGAATCGCCGCCTGCATCTCCTCGGGGGGCTGGGGCGACGGCGCGAAGAAATTCCGCAGGCAGCACGCTTCGCCCCGGGCCTGGAAGAAGTTCGCCGCCATGATGAAGGAGGGAAGGCGCCGCAAGCGCGCCGGAAAACCGATGAGCGTGCCGCGCTACGACATCGTTCCCATCCCGCCGCGCCTGCGCGGCAACCTCGCGCCGGGCTCGATCATGGAGTTTCCGTTCGAGGTGGTGGAAACCATGTACGCGTTCAACGCAAACGACGTCGTCAGAAGGATCGCGCCGCGGCCGCTGTTGCTGCTGCATTCGGCGAACGACTCCGTGACGCCGACCGAGCAGTCGGTCGAGCTTTTCGAGCGCGCGGGAAAACCGACCGATCTACACCTCATCGCCGACGTCGACCATTTCATGTTCTCGGAAGGAAACACGCTGGTGGTCAACCTGGTGCGCAATTGGCTCGACAAATACTTTCCCGCGGACCTGATCCTGGAATGAGCAAGACGCAATTGCGCGGTCAGGCAGCGCCGACCGCCCCGGCCGAGGGGCTAAAGCGCTTCGCGACGGACGTCTTCGCGCGGGTTGGCCTGCCGAAATCCGATGCGGCGGTCGTCGCCGATGTCCTCGTCTGGGCGAATCTCAGAGGCGTGGACACGCACGGCGTCATGAGAATCCCGCGCTATGTCGATCTGGTAGAAACCGGCGACATGAATCCGAGGCCGGAAATCGTGGTCCGCACCGAGACGCCCGCTTCGGTCCTGATCGAAGCCGATCGCGCGGCGGGGCCGGTCGCAATGATGCGCGCTACTGCCGAGGCCCTGCGCAAGGCACGCGACGCGGGTGTCGGGCTCGCGCTGGTCCGGGCAACCACGCACACCGCGGCGCTCGGCTACTACACGCTCGCGGCCGCCCGCGAGGGCATGGCCGCGGTCGCGCTCGCGGCGTCTTGGCCCAATGTCGTCTATCACGGCACGCGCGCAGCGGGCGTGTCCACCAGCCCGATCTCGATCGCGGTCCCGGGACCAGAGCCCGTGGTGCTCGACATGGCTACGAGCGTCGTTTCGATGGGAAAGCTGAACCAGGCGAAAAGAACCGGCGAGCCGATACCCGCTGGCTGGGCCCTCGACAAGGACGGCAACCCGACGACCGATCCTCAGGCCGCACAGGTTCCGTTGCCGATGGCAGGCCCCAAAGGCTCGGGCCTGTCTCTCATGATCGAATGCATCACGAGCCTCGTCGCGGCCAACCCGCTGCTCGCCGAGTCGCTGGAAGGCACCCCAGAAGGGCGCCGGCACCGCCAAAACGGCTTCGTCATGGCGATCGACCTGGCGCAGTTCGGCGATCCCGAGGATTTCCGGCACGAAGTCGGCCGCTTGGTGAAAGCCCTGAAATCCCTGCCTGTCGATCCGGCGGTAGGGGAAATTCTCATGCCCGGCGAGCGCGGCCGCCGTACGTTCGAGCATCGCAGCCGCGACGGCATCCCGATTCCACACGCGACTTACCACGAGCTCCAGGCGTTGGGAAATCACCTCGGCGTGGCGATGTTTCCGTCGTCGTCGCGTTGATATACTTCTTGCACCGAAAGCGCCCGCCTATGCCGAAGAAATCCAAAATCAGCTCGACGGCCGAACCGAAGCGCGGCGATGCGGGCACCGCGCCGAAACGCGCCTATCCCGATCTGCACGAGCACCTCGACGCCCTCGAGCGCGCAGGGCTGCTCATAACGGTCGATCGGCCGATCAACAAAGACACCGAGATGCATCCGCTCGTGCGCTGGCAATTCCGCGGCGGTATCGAGGAGCCGGACAGAAAAGCGTTCCTGTTCACCCAGGTGACGGACGGCAAGCGACGCAAATACGATATCCCGGTCGTCGTGGGCGCGCTCGCGGCGAGCCGCGAGATCTACCGCATCGGCATGGGCTGCGCCCTGGACGGAATCAACGAGACCTGGAACCGCGCGATCGCGAAGCCGATCCCGCCCCGGATCGTGGAGGACGCCCCTTGCCACGAAATCGTGATCGAGGGTGGCGAGCTCGACGAGCCCGGCAAAGGTCTCGATTCGCTTCCGATCCCGATCTCGACGCCCGGCTGGGACATCGCGCCGTTCACGACGCTCTCGCAGTACATCACCAAGGACCCGGATACCGGCGTCCAGAACATGGGCATCTATCGCGGGCAGGTGAAAGCGCCACGCCGCCTCGGAATGAACCCGTCACTCGAGCTGCGCCCGGGAATCTACACCCACTGGGAGAAAATGAAGGCGCGCGGCGCGAAGCTGCCCGCAGCGGTCATCCTGGGCGCGCCGCCGTGCGTGGCGTTCACCTCGGCGCAGAAAGTGCCCGAGGCGCTGGACGAGCTGCACGTGGCCGGCGGGCTCGTCGGCGCGCCGATCAATGTCGTGAAAGCGAAGACCGTCGACCTGCTCGTGCCCGCCGAAGCGGAGATCGTGATCGAGGGATATATCGACACCGAGTATCTGGAACCCGAGGCGCCGTTCGGAGAATCCCACGGGCACGTCAACCTGCAGGAGTACAACGCTTTCATGGAGGTGACCTGCATCACCCGGCGCAAGAACGCGATCCTCACTTCGATCATCTCGCAGGTGACCCCGAGCGAGTCGAGCCTGATCAAGCGCGTCGCGCTCGAGCCGCTCTATACCCATCACCTGCGCAGCACGCTCGGAATTCAGGGCGTGAAGCGCGTCTCGATGCACGAGCCGCTTACGAATCTGCGCAAGGTGGTGGTGCTCATCATGGACCGCAAGGCGCCGAGGACGGAGATCTGGCGCGCGCTCTACGGCGCCGCTGCATGGAACCGCGCGGCGGGGAAGTACGTGGTTGCCGTAAACGAAGACATCGACCCGGACAACGCGGACGCTTTGCTCTGGGCCATGTCCTACCGCGCGAACCCCGCGCTCGACCTTCAGATCCTTCATCATCGCGACCAGGGGCACGGACCGAGGAGCAAGAGGAACGACGGCGAGGACGCTTCGGTGCTGATCGACGCGACGATGAAGGAGGATTTTCCGCCGATCTCGCTGCCCAAGCGCGAGTACATGGAGCGCGCGAAGATAATCTGGGAGGAGCTGGGCCTGCCCAAGCTCAAGCCCGAAGCGCCGTGGTTCGGCTACTCGCTCGGCGAATGGCCGGACGAGCTCGAGCGCGCGGCGGAGCTCGCCGTGAAGGGTGACTACTTCGAAACCGGGAAGCTCCTCGTCAAGCGCAGGCGCAAGGACGTTCGGATGAATACCGAGGTTCGCGACCTTCAGGAGCCGCCGAAAAAATCCTAACGGGAGGTGATGGAATCCTTCCGTGCCGGTTCGCGCGGAGCGCGGCTCCGCGCCTCCACGTACGAAAGCACGGCGGCCACTTCATCCGAGCTGAGGCGCAGGTTGGGCATGCGAGCGTACTGGTACTTCTCGAAAAGGGCGACGGCGATCGGATCGCGCTCGGCGAGCATCCTGTCCGGAGCCATGATGTAACGGGTCAGCCAGGCGCGGTCCCGACGTGCGGTCACGCCCGCGAGGTCCGGCCCCATCTTGTCGCCCTGCCCGACGGTATGGCAGACGCTGCACTGGCTTTGAAAGAAGTATTCTCCCTGGTCGAGCACGAGCGGACGCGCCTCCGCATAGCTCTTCTTTGGCGTCGTATCCTTCCAACCCAGAAAATTCGCTATCGTGGTGGCGAGGAACTGCGGGTTGTCCACGGCGGAGTTGCGCATCCACAGTCCCCCTGGTTCGTTGCCGACCATGAGGCTGGCGGAGTGGCCGTCCTTCCTGACCGAGTCGCGCACCCGGGATAACCCCAGCTTCTTGGTCGCGAGCTTGATGTCTTCCTCCTTGCCGGTGAGGAAGAGCCACCCCGGCCCGACGCCGTACTTCTCCGCGTAGGCCTTGAGCACCTTGGGCGTGTCCTGCTTGGGATCGATGGTGATCGAGTAGAAGAAAATGTCCTTTCCCATGCGCTCGCCGAGGAGCTTCTGCACCTGCGCGAGGCGCGCCGTCTCGAGCGGGCACTCGTCCTTGCAACTGGTATACATGACGTTCATCGCGACCGACTTGCCCTTCAGCAGATCGTCGTAGAGATGAACGGTCGTGCCGTCCTGCGTGGTGAGCGGAACGTTGGGGAAATAATCCGCTCCCCACCGCGTGCGGGCGACAGTAGCGGCCGGGACATCGGCATTCCGGGTGGCGGGCGCTGCATCGTGAGCGTGCGCGCGTTCCGCGACCATAGGCAAAAGCGCTGCGGCGCCGGCGAGCAGGGCCGCAGCCGCCGTGAGGTCCGCCCTATTCGTCCCCCGAACGGAGTTCACCCGTTTTCCTTCCACAGCAAAACTTGGGATCAAGAACGGCGGGCGCCCCTCGCGGGCTGCCCGCCGGCTGGCTCTTTCACCGGTCAGTTCGGGAAGTTCGGAGCGGCGACGGTGGCCGTTCCCTTCGTGATCGCCCCGGTGTTCGTGTCGAAGCTGAGCGCGAAGGACGCGACGCCCGTGCGCACCGAAGACGTCCCCATGGATGTGCCCCGAGTGAACGGGAAAGGGATCTGGATCGTATCGGTGCTGGCGAGCTGCCTGAACACCGGGGTTCCATCACCCCCGACGGCATACCTCGCCTCGCTCGACGACCCGGTGCCGGACACGCCCGACAGGTCGATGATCAGGATGACGGACGGTGGGTGGGGGGGGCGGGTCCTGCTGGTATCGAGCACCAGCTCGCTCGAAACCCGTGCCTGACCCGAGAACCTGACGCTTTCCGGTTGCCCGCTCACTGTGCCCGAGACCGGGATGAGAGCGACGGTCGGGGCGAAAGCCGCGCGGGCGGGCGTGCCCGTCCACCAGAGTATGCCCGACAGAACCACGGCGAAAAGCGACAGCACGACAGCACCAACTGGCAATCGACGTATCTTCATGTTTCGTTCCTTCTCGATTCGTGCACTTTGCAAAATCAGAACTTCAGCACCGTCGGAGGCTGGAACCGCACGCCCTGCGGCGTCGGAATCGGCGTCGGCAGCGGCCTCAGGAACGGGGATCCGCCGTCGTCGATCTCCCAGCGCAGCAGCATGGCGTTGTCCTCGTGCAAGGTGTTGTGGCAGTGCTCCATGAACATCCCGCCGAAGTCGCGGAACTGCATGGTGAGGGTGACGCTTCCGTCCGGGCGCAGGCGATAGACGTCCTTGCGCCCTTTCTCCCACGCCGGCACGTTGCTCGCGCTTCCATTGCGTTTGAGGATCTGCCCCTCCTCGAAGTGGATGTGGACCGGATGATCCCAGCCGCCGCCGTCGTTCACCAGGGTCCAGATCTCGCGAGTGCCGAAGCTCGGCGCCGCCGAGATCCGCCCGAAGTCGGCGTTGAGCACTTCCCCACTGTCCGTACCGATGCCCCAAGGGCCGCGGAACGAAGTGACGGGATCGTTGGTGTTCTGCGTGGCGCCGTCTCCGAACACGAACGTGCGGGTCCGAGCCACGGGAATGGCGGACAGATCCGGGTTCGGGATCATGACTGCAGGCACCTGGCTCTGATCGGGCTGGGCTGGATTGCGAACGATCCGAAATTCGAGGAACCTGCCTACGCAAGGATCGGTCGAGCTGCCATTGAGCGCCGAGGACAGCGACAGCGTCGCCGACGGCTCCGTGCCGTCCTCGTGCGCGAGCAGGTTCACCATCGACACCGTCTGCCCGATGCTGTAGCGCGAGAAGTCGATGACGATGTCGTAGCGCTCCGCGATGCCCAACTGGTCGGTCTGAGTGATGGTCACCGGGTTCGGCAGCAGGTTGCCGTCGTTGGCGATCTGGATCATCGGCGAGGCGTCGGAGAGCGAGATCTTGAAGAAGCGCGACACCGCCCCATTCAGGATGCGGAAGCGGTACTTGCGCCGCTCCACCTCGAAGAAAGGCCTGTACACCAGGTTCACCGTCATCACGTCAGCCACGAAACCCGACTCGGTGTCGAAGATATCGAAGTGGAGCTGACCGTTCGCGTCCCACGCCTTGTCCGCGAGCATCAGGTTGACGTCGTAGTCGAGGTTGCCGAAGTCCTTCGCCGTACCACTCGGGAGCCGCAGGTTCACGCCGTCGTTGATCGCCTCGTTGCCGCGATCGAGCGCGCTGTAGAGGTTGAACATCCCGGCATCGCCCTTGTACACGTTCTGGGCGGTGAAGCTGAACATGTGGTCATGGAACCAGTGCGTGCTCATGGTCTCTTGCCAGTCGCCCGGAACGTTGGTGATGCCGCCTGAGCCGTTGGGGCTCCCGGCCCTGCGATCCGTGGCGCCGGTGTTGATGGACCTCCACCCCGCCAGGACGATGGGATAGTGGTAGTCGTAGAACTGGCCGGGGTAGAAGAAAGCCCCTGTGAAGCCGTCGTTCTCCGCGCCGTGGTGCCCGTTGTGCTCGTGGGTGCTCAGGGTATGGATCCCGAAGCCGCCGTTCTGTGTGATGTCGAACGGGAGCTTATTGCTATGGCGGAAAATGATGCCTTCGCCATAGCGGCCCGTGAGCAGCTTGGGCGGCAAGGTGCCGTTGAAAGTCCACAGCGCCAGCGGCCCCTGGTCCGGCAGACCCGGATGAAAGGCGGGACGGAAAGTAGCCGGGTTGATGCCCGAATTGAGGCTGGGCGGGACCCCCGGATCGTAGACGGTGTTGACCTTGGCCCCTTCCGTGGAGACGGGTACCGCGATCGCGGGCGGAAACCGGGTGAACTCCTGGTGCGCCCAGATCGGCCCCGGGGGACGCCCTTCGATGGGGCCCGTGTCACCGGGTCTCACTCCCTCCAAAGCGGGATTGAGAGGCTGCTGGGTGGTATTGGCCTGGGCCGTCGGCGCCGGACTCAGGGTCGCGATCGGGTTCCGCGGCAACACGTCGAAGCGCGGCATCGGCTGCGTAAACGCCTGGACGCCGAACAGCGGGCTGCGCGGGAATCCCGTCGGGACGCTCGCGTACGCGCTGCGGACGAAGGGGTTGAGGCCATTCTTCCAGAGAAGCATGCCGCCCACGGTGAACAAGCCCCACTTGAACAGGTCGCGCCGCGTGATCTGCCCATCCGCGAGCGCCTTGATGATCTCTTGGCGGTTTCTGCGGGCGTTCTGCGCTTCCCTTATTCGAAGCTTCGATGCTTTGCTTGAGAGAAACATCAACTCCTCCTTTTTTGATTGCCAGATGACTTGAGCGACGGCGTCGCAGCTCGTACGGACGGGGAAACACGAGAGAAGCGCGCTCAACGGAAGCCACAGAAACTTCCGCGTGCCAGACCTGTGCATCGCTGATAGCGCGCACGGCACCTGACGTTTTCTTCTGCTTCTCCCAGAAATATGGGAGCAACTGAGAAAAGCATTTAGCACTTCTCGTGCCCGAGTCGAGCGGAACGGTAAGATCTTGAAAAAGCTTGGGATGAAGTACTGCGCTCCGACGCCGGAACGCCAATCGTTCTTAAAAATCAGAAGACGGCCGGGGTTTTTTCTCAATTCTGCAAAGGTGAGTCGCTGATCCGGTGCTCGCCGAGCTTCCGGTAGAGCGAGGCGAGGCTGATCCCCAAGATACGGGCCGCTTCGCGCTTGTCGAACCGGGTCTGGACGAGAACCGCTGTGATGTGCCGCCGTTCCGACTGCCGGCTTACTTCCCGCAGCGAGTCGTTCTGCGGTACTGGCCCGCCGACGAAATCACGCGGCAAGTCTCCGACGGTGAGGACCTCGCCTTCGCTCAAGATCATAGCGCTCTCGATGACGTGCTCGAGCTCGCGCACGTTGCCGTTCCACCCGCAGCTTACGAGTATGCGCAGGGCGTCGTCGTCGGGTCCGCGCACCCGGCGGGAGAGTTTCAGATTGAACTCACGGATGAAATGCGCCACGAGCATCGGGATGTCTTCACGGCGCTCACGGAGCGGGGGCAATGCGATCTGGACCACCTTAAGGCGATAGAAGAGATCACCGCGGAACCGCCCAGCCTCGACTTCTTCGGCGAGATCCCGATTGGTGCTCGCGACGATACGAATGTCGACCCGGACCGGCTTGACGCTCCCGACCGGCCACACCTGCTTTTCCTCGATCGCGCGCAGGAGCTTCACCTGCAGGTGGATGGGCATCTCGCCGATCTCATCGAGAAAGACCGTGCCACGGTCGGCCGCCGCGAAAAGTCCGGCGCTCGACTGCACGGCACTGGTGAAAGCGCCCCTGACATGCCCGAAGAGCTGGCTTTCCAACAGCGATTCCGGAATGGCTCCGCAGTTTATGGGAACGAATGACTGCCCGCTTCGCGGACTGGCCGCGTGGACGGCGCGCGCGACAAGCTCCTTCCCGGTGCCGCTCTCGCCGGTGATGAGCACGTTGCTCAAGGCGGGGCCGGCCTTGGCGACCTGTGCCCGCACCGCCCGCATGGCCGCGCTCTCGCCGAAGAGCGTTTTGTCGAGCGCCGCGCACTCGACGGCCCCGCGAAACTGGGCCGATTCCTGGAGTGTCGCCCGGTACTCGAGCAGCCTCTGCACGCGGGAACGGAGGTCGTCCAATTTGAAAGGCTTGAGGAGATAATCGCAGGCGCCCTCGCGAAGGGCCTCGACCGCGGTCTCCACCGTGGCGTAAGCGGTGATCAGAACGACCAGCGTCCGCGGGTGGAGCGCGCGCGACCTGCGCAGCAAATCGAGGCCGCCCACTCCCGGCATGATGATGTCGCTGATGACGACGTCGAAGTGCTGGCTTGCCATGATCGCCATGGCCTCTTCCCCATCCTCGGCCGTCTGCACCTCGTGGCCGTCGGTGCGCAAGCACCAGGCGAGCGAGTCCTGAATCGCGCGCTCGTCGTCGACGACCAGGATCGAGGCGTTCATGCCGTTTCTTCCGATACGACAGGTAACGGCTCCAAGGGCAGCATCACCGTTATCGTGGAGCCAGCGCCGGGCTGACTTTCCACCAGCAAGTCACCACCGTGCTGCTGCACGATTTCGTGGCTCACGAACAGACCCAGACCCAGGTGGTTGTCGCTGTTCTTGGTCGAATGGAACGGGTCGAAGAGATGGCGCATCTGCTCCGCTGTCATCCCGCACCCGCTGTCTTCAAAGCCCACGCGGATCGTGCCGCCCGAACGGACGGCGCGAACAGTCAGTCTGCCGCCGGCGTCGGCCGCATTGAGGATGAGATTGAGGAAGACCTGGACGAGATGGTCGGACGCCACGCGCATGAGCGGCAATGCGGGATCCACCACGCTGTCCACCCTCATGCGCCTGACCACGGGATTGTGGCGAGCGAGGTTCACCGCTGTGTCCAAGAGATCCGGGATCGAAGTCTCACGCAGAGTCGCCGGCGTGGGTCGGGTCAGCCGCGTAAGGTCCTGCACGATTCGCCCGATCCGGTCCACGTGGACCCCGATATTCTCGAGACCCTCGCGGATCGTATGATCTGAGGCGCGG
>Ga0209647_1000748_pt1 | contig 29688 bp, 27 predicted proteins | sample GraSoi_2013_60cm_FD_185827 | JGI IMG/M metagenome (GOLD analysis project Ga0209647, IMG submission 185827) | Grasslands soil microbial communities from the Angelo Coastal Reserve, California, USA - Sample 9_17_2013_60cm (SPAdes) (version 2) | ecosystem: Environmental > Terrestrial > Soil >... | reverse complement strand
GCAGCTATTTCCTCGAGACCGGCATCACCGCGCTTGGCCTCGACACCACCGTGCCGCCGGGCATCGCGCGCAAGACGCTGCAATCGATCGGGCCGGTGCAGGGCAATCTCGATCCGCTGCTGCTGGCCGCCGGCGGCGAGGCGATGGCGGCGGCGGTCGCGGCCATTTTGGATGCATTCGCCGGCGGTCCCTTCATCTTCAACCTCGGCCACGGCATCGTGCCGGAGACGCCACCCGATCACGTGGCGCGCCTGATCGAGCTGGTGCGCCACGCAGCGCCGGTGCCGCAAGCCGTGGCGCGATGAGCAAATGCGCGGTGGTGCTGTTCAATCTCGGCGGCCCGGATGCGCCGGCGGCGGTGCGGCCGTTTCTGTTCAATCTCTTCAACGACGCCGCGATCATCACCCTTCCGCAGCCGCTGCGCGGGCTCATCGCCGGGCTCATCGCGTGGCGCCGCGCACCGACGGCGCGCGCCATCTATGACCGCATCGGCGGCTCCTCGCCGCTGTTGGCGAATACCGAGGCCCAGGCGCGCGCCTTGGAGACGGCGCTCGGCGCGGGCCATCGCAGTTTCGTCGCCATGCGCCACTGGCACCCGCAAAGCCTCGCGGCGGCGGCCGCGGTGAAGGATTGGGGCGCCGACGAGATCGTGCTGCTGCCGCTCTATCCGCAATACTCGACCACGACGACGGGCTCGTCGCTCGCCGAGTGGGGCCGCGCGGCAAAAGCCGTCGGGATTGCCGCGCCGACCCGCGCGATCTGCTGCTACCCGGACGAGGCGGGCTTCATCGACGCGCTCGCCGCCGGGATCCGCGCGGCGCTGTCGCGCTGGCCGGCGGGCGAGAAGAAGCGCGTGCTGCTGTCGGCACACGGCTTGCCGGAGAAGATCGTCGCCGCCGGCGACCCCTATCGCTGGCAGGTCGAGCGCACCGCCGCGGCGCTGCGCGTTGCGCTCGGGCAGCCGGAGCTCGATACGGTCGTGTGCTATCAGAGCCGCGTCGGGCCGCTCGCCTGGATCGGGCCGGCGACCGACGCCGAGATCCGCCGCGCCGGCGGAGAAGGGGTCGGGCTCGTCGTCCTCCCCATCGCTTTCGTCTCCGAGCATTCGGAAACGCTGGTCGAGCTCGACATCGAGTACCGCCACCTCGCCCAGACCGCGGGCGTGCCGCGCTATGTCCGCGTGCCGACGGTCGGGACCGCTCCCGCCTTCATCGCCGGATTGGCCCGGCTGGTGCGCCAGGCGCGCCAGGGCGCGCCTGCCGCGCCATGCCCTGGCGACGGACGCCGCCTCTGTCCGACAAGTCTGAGCCGCTGCCCCTGCCCGAGCCCAGCCGGGGTCGGCGCATGAGCCTCCTCGCCGGCCTTTATCCTTGGATCAAGGCGTTGCACATCGTCAGCGTCATTGCCTGGATGGCCGGGCTGCTCTACCTGCCGCGGCTCTTCGTCTACCATGCCGACGCCCGGGTCGGCTCGGACGCGGCGGAGACGTTCAAGGTGATGGAGCGGCGCCTGCTGCGGGGCATCATGAACCCGGCGATGGTCGCCACCTACCTGTTCGGCATCCTGCTGGCGGCGACGCCTGGGGTGGTTGATTGGGCGAGGGGGTGGATCTATATAAAGCTCGCCGCGGTCGCCGCTCTCACCCTCATCCATCATCGACTGGCGCTCTGGCAGCGGGACTTCGCCGCTGACGCGAACCGGCGCCCGGCGCGGCTTTATCGCATCGTCAACGAAATCCCGACCGTGCTGCTGATCCTCATCGTCATCCTGGTGGTGGTGCAGCCGTTCTAGCCGCGGCGATGTCTTTCAATTGTCACCGAATGGCATTTGACTCGGCTCGGGCTTTTCGATATGGGTTGAGTGCCCCGATCGCGGCGTCCTCAACGTCTCTTCAACGATAATCCGGAAAAAGGAACGCTCGGCCGCGCGTGGACGGCCCGTCCCTTCCGACAGAAGCCCCATAACGCGGGCATCTCCCAGCCCTCAAGGCGAACACTACCCCTATGAATCTCCAGGAACTAAAGCAAAAGACCCCGGCGGAGCTGTTGAACTTCGCGGAAGAGCTGCAGATCGAGAACGCATCCTCGCTGCGCAAGCAGGATATGATGTTCGCGATCCTCAAGAACCTCGCCGACAACGATCAGGCGATCTATGGCGACGGCGTGCTCGAAGTGCTGCAGGACGGCTTCGGCTTCCTGCGCTCACCCGAAGCCAACTACCTGCCCGGGCCCGACGACATCTATGTGAGCCCGAGCCAGGTGCGCCGCTTCGGCCTGCGCACCGGCGATACGGTCGAGGGCCAGATCCGCTCGCCCAAGGACGGCGAGCGCTATTTCGCGCTGCTCAAGGTCAACCAGATCAATTTCGACGAGCCCGACAAGCTCCGTCACCGCATCAACTTCGACAATCTGACGCCGCTCTATCCCGACGAAAAGCTCAAGCTTGAGCTCGACGATCCCACCAAGAAGGATCTGACGACACGCGTCATCGATCTCATCACGCCCTTGGGCAAGGGCCAGCGCGGGCTCATCGTCTCGCCGCCGCGCACCGGCAAGACGGTGATGCTGCAGAACATCGCCCATGCCATCGCCGCCAACCATCCCGATATCTATCTCTTGGTGCTGCTCATCGACGAGCGCCCGGAGGAGGTGACGGACATGGCGCGCACGGTGAAGGGCGAGGTGGTGAGCTCCACCTTCGACGAGCCCGCCGTGCGCCACGTGCAGGTCGCGGAGATGGTGATCGAGAAGGCGAAGCGTCTGGTCGAGCACAAGCGCGACGTGGTCATCCTCCTGGATTCGATCACGCGCCTGGCGCGCGCCTACAACACCGTCGTGCCCTCCTCGGGCAAGGTGCTGACCGGCGGCGTCGACGCCAATGCGCTGCAGCGGCCGAAGCGCTTCTTCGGCGCGGCGCGCAACATCGAGGAGGGCGGCTCGCTCACCATCATCGCCACCGCGCTCATCGACACCGGCTCGCGCATGGACGAGGTGATCTTCGAGGAGTTCAAGGGCACCGGCAATTCGGAAATCGTGCTCGACCGCAAGGTCGCCGACAAGCGCACCTTCCCTGCGGTCGACATCACCAAATCGGGCACGCGCAAGGAAGAGCTGCTGGTCGAGAAGGCGGTGCTGTCGAAGATGTGGGTGCTGCGGCGCGTGCTCATGCCGATGGGCCCGATGGACGGGCTCGAGTTCCTCATCAGCAAGCTCAGGGAATCGAAGAACAACGCCGACTTCTTCGACGCGATGAACACGTAGCGCCGCAGGGCTGTCCTGCGCGCTTCGCGCGCGCTCAGGGTGAGGAAGCTCTGAGCGTAGCGTCATTTGTCGATGCCAACATCCGATCTCGCCTCACCCTGAGCTGCGGCCGCAAGGCCGCAAGTCGAAGGGCGCACGAGCGGCGATGCAGCTCGATCTTAGAACTGCCCGCTACGCTCGACGCGCTCGCGCAATAAAAAAGGAGGTAGAGCGATGCTCTACCTCCTGGTTCTTGTGCGAGCGGTAGCTACGGGAGGAGGACCGTCGATCCCGTCGTCTTGCGCGACTGCAGATCGCGATGCGCCTGCGCCGCGTCCTTGAGCTTGTAGGTCTGGTTGACCTCGATCTTGACCTTGCCCGACTGGACCACGTCGAACAGATCCTTGGTCATCGCCAGGTAGTCGGCGCGCTTGGCGGCATAGGTGTTGAGCGACGGCCGCGTGAAGAAGAGCGAGCCCTTCTGCGCGAAGATGCCGAGATCGATCGGGCCGACCGACCCTGACGACTGCCCGAAACTCACCATCAGGCCCAAGGGCCGCAGCGCATCGAGCGATTTCATGAAGGTGTCCTTGCCGACGGAATCGTAGACCACCGGCACCATCTCGCCCTTGGTGATGTCCTTGACCCGCGCGACGAAATCCTCGCGCGTGTAGAGGATCGGGTAGTCGCAGCCGTGCTCCTTCGCGAGCTTCGCCTTCTCCTCGCTGCCGACGGTGCCGATCACCGTGGCGCCCAGCGATTTCGCCCATTGGCAGGCGATGAGGCCGACACCGCCGGCGGCGGCGTGGAACAGGATGGTGTCGCCCTTCTTGACCTTGAAGATCTGGCGGATGAGGTATTGCGTGGTGAGCCCCTTGAGCATCATCGCCGCGCCCTGCTGCTCGCTAATGCCCTTGGGCAACACCACCAGCCGCTCGGCCGGCATGACGCGCGCCTCCGCGTAGGCGCCGAGCGGGCCGCCGACATAGGCGACGCGGTCGCCGGGCTTCACATCGGTGACGCCGGATCCGACTTCCTCGACGACGCCGGCTGCCTCGGTGCCGAGGCCGCTCGGCAGGGGCGGCGTCGGATAGAGGCCGCTCCTGAAATAGGTCTCGACATAGTTGAGGCCGATCGCGGTGTGGCGCAGGCGCGCCTCGCCCGGGCCGGGCTTGCCGACGGGGACCTCGTCCCACTGCAGGACTTCCGGGCCGCCGGTCTTGTGGAAACGGATGGCGTGGGGCATGTGGCTTTCTCTCCTCCTCAGGCGCCGAGATGCTTCTTCAGGAACTCGGCGGTTCGCTGATTGGCCAGATCGGCCGCTTTCTTGTCGTAATGCTGGCCGCCGATTCGGGCGAAGGCGTGATCGGCGCCGGGATAGGTGTAGATGGTCACGAGCTTGTTGCCCTTGAGCGCCTCGATGACTTTCTTCTGCGCCTCGGGCGGCACGAACTGATCCTTCTCGGCGATGTGCAGGAGCAGCGGCTTCTTGATGCTTTTCGCTTCGCCGAGCGAGTCCTGGAGGCCGACGCCGTAATAGCTGACATTGGCGTCGCTGTCGCTGCGCGTCGCCATGAGGAAGGCGAGCTTGCCGCCGAGGCAGTAGCCGATGCTGCCGGCCTTGCCGGTGCAGGCGGGATGCTTGCGCAACGTGGCGAGCGTCGCCTTCAGATCATCGACGCCTTTGTCGGTGTTGAAGCCCTGCATGAGCGAGAAGGCCTTCTTCCACTCCGCCTCGCTCTTATCGGTGATCTGCACGCCCGGCTCCTGGCGCCAGAACAGGTCGGGACACATCGCGGTGTAGCCCTGCGCGGCGAAGCCGTCGGCGAGATCGCGCATCACCTTGTTGACGCCGAAGATCTCCTGGATGAGCACGATGCCCGGGCCCTTGCCGCTTTTCGGCACCGCCAAATAAGCGGAAAAACCGCCGCCATCCGCGGCGCGGATCGTTACCTCGGCCATGATTCCTCCGATCGGTTTCTGCCAGCAGGTTTTGTCAAGGGCACATAACTTAGCGGCGGCGCGCGGCGTTGTCATCCGGGGGGACGTCGGCGCGCTGCTGCCGGTTGCCCCGGCGGCGCGCGCAAGGATAATCCCGGCCGATGACGCAGCGAGCCGACGATGGCGACGGGCTGCCGTTGCCGCAGCGCTACGGGGCGATCCTCACCATCGCGCTGGGCATCACAATGGCGGTGCTCGACGGCGCCATCGCCAACGTCGCGCTGCCGACCATCGCCAAGGACATGCTGGCGAGCCCGGCGTCGTCGATCTGGGTGGTCAACGCCTATCAGCTCGCCATCACCATCCTGATGCTGCCGCTGGCCTCGCTCGGCGAGATCGTCGGATTCCGCCGCGTCTACTATGCGGGCCTCGTCGTGTTCACGCTGGCCTCGCTCGCCTGCGCGCTCGCGACCTCGCTGCCGGCGCTGACGGCGGCGCGCGTGCTGCAGGGCATCGGCGCGGCCGGCATCCTCAGCGTCAACGGCGCGCTGGTGCGCTTCATCTATCCGCGGCGCATGCTCGGCCGCGGCATCGGCGTCAACACCATCGTTGTCGCCGTGTCGGCGGCGCTGGGGCCGACCGTCGCCGCGGCCATCCTCGCGGTAGCGTCGTGGCCGTGGCTCTTCGCCATCAACGTGCCGATCGGCGCGGTCGCTCTCGTGGCGGCGCGGACCCTGCCGCGGACGCCGGGCGCGGCGCGGCGCTTCGACATCGTCAGCGCGCTGCTGAACGCGCTGTTCTTCGGGCTCCTCATCGTCGCGCTCGATGGCGCCGGCCATGGCGAGGGCGTGCTCGGCGTCGCGCTCGAGGCGGCCGTCGCGCTGCTCGCCGGCGTGGCACTCGTGCTGCGGCAGCTGCCGCAGACCTCGCCGTTGCTGCCGGTCGATCTGCTGCGCATTCCGATCTTCGCGCTGTCGATCGCCACATCGGTCTGCTCCTTCATGGCGCAGATGCTCGCCTATGTCGCGCTGCCCTTCTATCTGCAGGACGCGCTCGGCCGCAGCCAGGTCGAGACCGGATTGCTGATGACGCCGTGGCCGCTGGCGACCGCAATCGTCGCGCCGATCGCCGGGTGGCTGGCGGACCGCTACCCCGCCGGTGCGCTGGGCGGCATCGGGCTTGCCGCCTTTGCCGCCGGGCTGCTGCTGCTGGCGCTGCTGCCGGCGCATCCGGGCAACGCCGACATCGCTTGGCGCATGGCCGTGTGCGGCCTCGGCTTCGGCCTGTTCCAGGCGCCCAACAACCGCGCCATCCTGAGCGCGGCGCCGCGCGACCGCAGCGGCGGCGCCAGCGGCATGCTCGGCACGGCGCGGCTCCTGGGTCAGACCGTGGGCGCCGCGCTGATGGCGCTGATGTTCAACCTGTTCGGCGACCGCGCCACCGCCGCGGCGCTGCTGGCCAGCGCGGGTATCGCGCTCGTCGCCGCCGGCGTGAGCTGCACGCGCCTCATGGAGCGCAACCGTGCGCGCTAGACCAGCAGCGCGCCTTCGAGGGTGAGGAGGCGGCGCTTGGTCTCGGCGCCGCTGCCGCCGCTGTAGCCGCCGAGGCGGCCATCGGCCGCGAGCACGCGGTGGCAAGGGATGAGGATGGGGAGCGGATTGCGCCCGCAGGCTTGGCCCACCGCGCGCGGCGCCGCGGCCAGATCGCGGGCGAGCTCGCCATAAGTGCGCGTCTCGCCATAGGGGATGTCCGACATGAGCTGCCACACCCGCAGCTCGAAGGGCGAGCCCGCCGGCGCCAGCGGCAGGTCGAACGCCTGCCGCCGCCCGTCGAAATAGGCCGCGAGCTGGCGCCGCGCCTCGAGCAGCAGCGGCGTCGGCTCGCCCGCGGCTCGCTTGCCGTACCAGTCGAGCGCGGCAAGGCGCCCGTCCTCCTCGAAGAGGGTGAGGCGTCCGAGCGGGCTGTCGAAGGCGAGGCGCGGCATCACGGCACGCGAGATCCGAATGTATGCACTCGTGCCGCCGCCCTCTCACTCTCCCATCGCTGGCACGATGGGTCCCTCCCTCTCCCCAGCGGGGAGAGGGGCGGGGTGAGGGGGCGCCGCATGCTCATCATTGAAATCACCGCCGCTGCGCCAGATCGGCGGCGAGGGCGGCGGGATCGGTGAGCGGCGGCGAGCACGCCGGGCCCTCGCAGACATAGGCGGTGGCGCGGCCGCCGACCTGGCCCTTGCCGGCGGCCGGATGCCCGGCGGGCAGCGCGGCCTCGGGCGGCACCACCGTCAGCACCTTGTTGGGCAGGCTGACGCCGCTGACGGCGCGCAGCAACGCGTCGGTGTCGCTCTCGCCCATCCGTCCCCGCACGACGATCTGCAGCGCGCGCTGCAGCAGCTCGTTGCCGTTGATGAGCGCGGCGTAGCCGAAGACCTGGCGCTCGGCATCGCCGGCGAAGGCGGCGACGATGCGCTCCGCGCGCTCGCGGTATGGGCTCTTGCCGGTGATGTAGAAGAGCCGCGCGAGCACGCCGACCATGACGCCGTTGCCGGACGGGTTGGGCGAGTCCTGCGCCGTCTTGGTGCGCGCGATCAATGCTTCGGTGTCGTCGGCGGTGAAGAAATAGCCGCCGCCCGCCGCGTCCCAGTAGTGCCGGTCGGCGATCGCCACCCACGCCTCGGCGCGCGCGAGATAGTGCGCGTCGCCGGTCGCCTCGCAGAGCGCCAGCGCGGCGCGGCTCATGTTGGCGTAATCGTCGAGCACCGCCGCGTGGCGCTTCTTGCCGGCGCGCGAGGCATGGAACAGGCGGCCCTCGCCGTCGCTCATCTGCTCGGCGATGAAGGCGAAGGCATCGATGGCGTAGTCGAGCCAGTCGGGCCGCTCGAACACGGTGGCGGCATTGGCGAGCGCGGTGATCACCAGCCCGTTCCAGTCGGCGAGCACCTTGTCGTCGAGGCCGGGATGCACGCGCTCCTCGCGTGCGTGGAAGAGGATGGCGCGGCACGCCGCGAGCTCAGCCTCGGTCGCGGGATCGGCGAGCTCGAGATGGCGCAGGCGGTTGAGGATGGTGTGGCCTTCCCAATTTCCGCCGCCGGAGACGTCGTAGAACGCCTTGAAGCGCACCGCGCGCTCGCCCAGGAGCGTATCGATCTCCGCCTCGCTCCAGACATAGAACTTGCCTTCCTCATGCTCGCTGTCGGCATCGAGGCTGCTGGAGAAGCCCCCTTCGGGCGTCAGCATCTCCCGCGTGATCCAATCGACGGTCTCGGCGACGCGCATGGCGTAGAGCCCGTTGCCGGTTTCTTGCCACACCAGCGTCAGCAGATCGACGAGCTGCGCGTTGTCGTAGAGCATCTTCTCGAAATGCGGCACGAGCCAGCGCGCGTCGACGGCGTAGCGCGAATAGCCGCCGCCGACATGGTCGTAGATGCCGCCCTGCGAGAGATGCGCCAGCGTCAGCTCGACGGCGTGGCGGAACGGCTCCTGCCGCGTGCGGCGGAAGGCGCGCCACAGCAGCTCGAACACGCCCGGTTGGGGAAATTTCGGCGCGTCGCCGATGCCGCCGTTGACCGGATCGACCTCGCGCACCAGGCGCTCGGCGATACGGTCGGTCGCGTCGATCGACAGGCCCGTCCCGCCTTGCGGCGCGGAGAGCCGCGCCAGCCCCTGCTTGAGCGCGGCGGCGTTGTTCACCACCTTGTCGCGGTCGCTCTGATAGGCGTTGCTGATGGCGCGCAGCACGTCGGGGAAGCCGGGGCGGCCCCAGCGCGCCTCGGGCGGAAAATACGTCCCGCCCCAGAACGGCTCGCCGGCCGGCGTCAGGAACATCGTGAGCGGCCAGCCGCCTTGCTCGCCCAACAGCGCCAGCGCGTATTGGTAGATGGTGTCGAGATCCGGCCGCTCCTCGCGATCGACCTTGATGTTGACGAAGAGGTCGTTCATGAGCGCGGCGACGTCGCGGTTCTCGAAGCTCTCATGCGCCATGACATGGCACCAATGGCAGGCGGCATAGCCGATCGACAGCAAGATCGGCTTGTCGGCCGCGCGCGCGGCGGCAAGGGCGGCGGGGCCCCAGGCCTGCCAATGCACCGGGTTGTCCTTGTGCTGGAGCAGGTAGGGGCTGGTCTCTTCGGCGAGGGCGTTGCGCTTCATGCGAGGCAAACGGCGGCCGGAGGGTGCCGGCACATTGCGCCGGGCGTTTAGCGACTATACTGTGCCGGCCCGCCGCCGCGCCAACCCATTCGGTTGAACCAAACGATGCCCGCCGATCCGCCGCTGTTCTATCGCCGCCACGTCTTCTGCTGCACCAACACGCGGCCGCCCGGCCATCCGCGCGGCTGCTGCAGCGAGAAGGGCAGCGAGAAGCTGCGCAACTACATGAAGGCGCGGGCGAAGGAGTTCGGCCTCGCCGACGTGCGCATCAACGCCGCCGGCTGCCTCGACCGCTGCGAGCTCGGACCGACCATGGTGATCTATCCCGAGGGCGTGTGGTACGGCTACCGCACCACCGCCGACCTCGACGAGATCCTGGAGACGCATCTCGTCGGGGGCGGCCGCGTCGAGCGGCTCATGCTGATGCCGGAGCAGAAGAAGCCGGGCGGCGATTAGGCGCCGGCCCGCGCGCACATTTCCATCGCGAAGGTAATGCCGGAGGATGCGATGCGGCCGATACCGTTGGGCAGCAAGGGGAACTTCACCCTCGTGGTTGCGCCCGAGCATCTCGCCAGCCAGTTCAAGGACGCGACGCTGCCGCCGGTGCTGGCGACGCCGGTGATGATCATGGCCATGGAGAACGCCGCGCTCAACGCCATCCGGCCGTTCCTCGATCCGCCGGAGACCGCGCTCGGCACCGCGGTCGCTGTGCGGCACCTGGCGGCGACGCCGGTCGGCCAGCGCGTGCGCGCCGAGGCCGAGGTGACCAAGGTCGACGGACGGCGGATCGAATTCACGCTCAGCGCCCGCGATGACACCGAGGAGATCGGGCGCGGCACGCATGAGCGCATGATCGTCGATTACGACCGCATCGCCCGGCGCCTCGCGGCCAAGGGCAAAGCCTAGCCCGCGCCAAGCATAGAATTCACCGCCTTGGGGAGAGCAAGTAATGTTTAGCTATTTCATTGATGGCAAATGGGATGACAGCGTTATAAACAAATAGCGATAAATATCAGATAGCATAATATCCCGGCCACTTATTTGGGCACAATTCGAGTATGCTTGGAGCACGGCGCCGGTGGCGCATGTTAGGGTGACTCCGCCATTGAGCATCTACGGGGCGGCAGCGATGCGGACGCGGCGCGGCTTCATGGTCGGTGCGATGGCCGGCGCCGGCGCGCTCCTCGCGAGACGCGCGGCCGCAGCAGCATCTGGTTGCCGCGCCGATCCGCGCTTCGGCGAGGTCTGCCGCGCCGAGCTCGCCTTCGACGATTTCCTGCTTCAGGCCTACGACACGCAGCACGCCGAGCAATGGTGCTCGGCCGCCTGCATCGCCATGGTCTTCGCCTTTCACGGCCATCCCGTCCGGCAGGAGCGCATCGTCGCCGAAGCCTATGGCGGCGTCGCCGGGGGCGGCGCGCGGCCGAGCGTCGCCGCTGAGCTCGATCGCGCGTGGATCGATGATGGCGGCGGCCGCTTCCGCTCGCGCCTGCGCACCCTGTTCGACGCCTATGCCGGCAATGCCGTTCTCGATTTGTCCAGCATCGTCGCGGCGCTGCGTCGCGGCGAGCCTATGATCCTGGGCGCGCGCGACCATGCGGTCGTGCTGACCGCCATCGATTATGTGGCGACGCCGCAGGGGCAGGCGGCGGTGGGCGGCGGCGTGTTCGATCCGTGGCCCGGGCGCGGGCCGCGCGAAACGGCGGCCGACGAGATCGTGCCGCTGGCGCAGGGCGGCAGCCTCGGCTTCATCGCCCTGCCGGAGATTTCCTGAGGCGCGCCCGCGCGCCGGCGTGCGGCTGTTGACTCCGAGCTGCTTCTGCGCGACGCAGAACAAATGCGCGCCGATGACACCATCTTCGCCCTCGCCAGCGCGCCCGGCCGCGCCGGCATCGCCGTGCTGCGGCTGTCGGGGCCGGCGGCCGGCGTGGCGCTGCGCGCGCTCGCCGGAAAGGTCCCGCCGCCGCGCGTGGCGCAGCGCGCGCGCTTTCGCGATCCCGCCGGCGGCGAGGCGATCGATGACGGGCTCGCTCTGTTCTTTCCGGCGCCGCGCAGCTTCACCGGCGAGGAGGTCGCCGAGCTCCATGTCCATGGCAGCCGCGCCGTGGTCGCGGCCCTGGTCGAGGCGCTGGCGCGGCTGCCGGGCCTGCGGCCGGCCGAGCCCGGCGAGTTCACGCGGCGCGCCTTCGCGAACGGCAAGCTCGACCTGACGGCCGCGGAGGGCTTGGCCGATCTCGTCGCCGCCGAGACCGCGGCGCAGCGCCGCCAGGCGCTGCGCCAGCTCGCGGGCGAGCTCGGTCGGCTCTACGAGAACTGGCGCGAGCGGCTGCTCCGCACGCTGGCCCATGTCGAGGCCGAGATCGATTTTCCCGAGGAAGGCCTGCCGGGCGAGATCTGGGCGGGCGTGCGCGCGGAGGCGCAGGCGCTGCGCCGCGAGATCGCCGTGCATCTCGCCGACGATCGCCGCGGCGAGCGGTTGCGCGAGGGCGTGTCGGTGGCGATCATCGGCCCGCCCAATGCCGGCAAGTCGAGCCTGATGAACGCGCTGGCGCGGCGCGACGTGGCGATCACGTCGGCCACCGCCGGCACGACGCGCGACGTCGTCGAAGTGGCGCTCGACCTCGAAGGCTATCCCGTGGTGCTCGCGGACACTGCGGGCCTGCGCGAGGCCGCCGATGCCATCGAGGAGGAGGGCGTGCGCCGCGCCCGCGCCCGTGCCGCCGCCGCTGATTTTCGCCTCGTCGTCGTCGACGCGACCAGGCCGGAAGAGGCGAGGGCGCTCGGCCGGCTCGCCGCGGGCGACGCGCTCGTCGTCGCCAACAAGATCGACTTGGGGCCGGCGGACGCGGCGCGCTGGGCCGATGCGCTCGGCGCCGGCCCGGCGCTGCGCCTGTCGCTGCTGACGGGGCAGGGGCTCGCCAATCTGCTGGCTCGTCTCGCCGCCGAAATGAAGACGCGGCTCGACCCCGGCGGCGCCCCCGTCATCACCCGCGCCCGCCACCGCGCCGCCCTCGCCGACGCCGCGGCGGCGCTCGATCGTTTCGCCATCGCAACCTTGCCCGAGCTGGCCGCCGAGGATCTCCGCGCGGCGACCCGCGCCTTGGGCCGCATCACCGGCCGCGTCGATGTCGAGGACATGCTCGACATCATCTTCCGCGAGTTTTGCATCGGCAAATAGGCGATCGATCCGGCCGCGCAACGAGCCTCAGCCTGCGGCGGGATTCGCCGCCCTTGCCCGCGTCGCCATGAGCAGCGCCGCCGCGGCGCAGAGGGCGCCCACGGCCTCGAAACCGGCGCCGGCGACATAAAGCGGGACATAGCTGCGCCCGGCGGCATAGGCGTAGGCCATGCCATAGGCGCCCGCCGCCTGGAACAGCCCGAAGACCAGTGTGGCGAAGCCCCAGGCGCGGATCTGCCGGCCGGGATCGACGAGCTCGGTCATGCGCGCGGCGCTCAGCGCGGCGATGCCCGGCGTGAAAGCCCCGACGATCAGCGAGGAGATCGTGAGGAAGGGCAGGGCGGCGGTCAACGCCGGCAACAGCACCGCCGCGGATTTGAGCGCAAAGGCGAGGATCAAGGCGCGGCCGATGCCGATGCGGTCGCCGACCACGCCGCCGAGCCACGGGCCGAGCAGCGCGCCGATGCCGAACATCAGCCATTGCAGCGCGCCGGCGGTGATGCCCAGCGCGAGGCTGCGCGCGATGTAGTCGACCCAGAACAGCATGTGCGGAATGAAGCCGATGCCGTCCATGCCGAAGGCCAAGGCGACGAGCAGCGCCGGCAGGCCGAGCCCGCGCAGCGACACGGCAGCGCGCGACACGGCGACGCCGCCGCGCCAGCGCGGCCAGGTCGCGACCGCCGTGAGCAGTGCGCCCAAAGCCAGCGCCGCCCAGGCCCAGGCGATGCTGGCCCCGGCGAGCGGCGGCACGATCAGGCTGGACAGGGCGATGCCGGCGCCGACCCCGGTGTAGATCACGCCGCCGCTGCGGCCGCGCTCGCCGGCAGGCATCTCCGCCAGCAGAAAGCTCGGCGCGAGCACCATCAGGATGGCGCCGGTCGCGCCGGCGAGAAAGCGCCAGGGCACATACCACCAGAACCCGCCCGGCCAGATGCAGGCGGCGAGGGCAAGCACCGAGGCAGCGAAGCAGGCGCGGATCGCGCGGCCGAGGCCGATCCGCGCCGCCAGCGGCGCTGCGAGCGCCGCGCCCGTCAGATAGCCGGCCAGATTGGCCGCGCCGAGATAGGCGGCGCCGGTTTCCGTCACCACGCCCGCCGCAATCATGAAGGGAATGAGCGGCGTGTAGGCGAAGCGGCACAGCCCGACCCCGTTCAAGGTCGCGAGCAGGCCAGGCCAGGCGTGACGCCAGGAAGACAAGTGGTCGCTCTCCGACAGCGGTGCGCCTAATCTATGGCATAGTCGAGCGCCGCACCGGACCGGCCGATCGCGCAAAGCCCGTATCCGCCAAACGCAGGGCGGCTCGTTTCAGGGGCGTTATGTTTCACGTGAAACGACTTAGTCGACGTCTTTACAGCGCCGGCCGATCTTCCTAGAGTGCCCCGCATGCATCGATTCGACGTGATCGTGGTTGGCGGCGGGCATGCCGGCTGCGAGGCTGCAGCGGCCGCGGCGCGGCTGGGCGCGCGCACCCTGCTGCTGACCCACAAGATCGAGACCATCGGCGAGATGTCCTGCAACCCCGCCATCGGCGGCTTGGCCAAGGGGCATTTGGTGCGCGAGATCGATGCGCTCGACGGGATCATGGGCCGCGCGATCGATCGCGCCGGTATCCAGTTCCGCATCCTCAACCGCAGCAAGGGACCGGCGGTCTGGGGTCCCCGCGCGCAAGCCGACCGCAAGCTCTACCGCCAGGCCGTTCAGGCGCTGTTGCTCGAGCAGCCGAACCTGACGATCCGGCCAGGCGGCGCCGAGGATCTGGTGCTCGACACCAGAGGCGCCGTGGCCGGGGTGGTGACGGGAGAGGGCGAGCAGATCGCTGCCGGCCGGGTGGTGTTGACCACCGGCACCTTCCTGCGCGGCCTCATTCATATCGGCACCGAAAAGATCCCCGCCGGCCGGGTTGGGGAGGCGCCTTCGACGGGCCTGTCCCTCACCCTGGAGCGCGCGGGCTTCCGGCTCGGCCGCCTCAAGACGGGCACGCCGCCGCGGCTCGACGGCCGCAGCATCGATTGGGCGGGCCTGGCGGAGCAGCCGGGCGACGATCCGCCGCCACCCTTCTCCTTTCTGACCGAGCGCATCGTCACACCGCAGCGCGTCTGCCACATCACCGCGACGACACCGGCGACGCATGCGCTGATCCGCGCCAATCTGTATCTGTCGCCGATGTATTCCGGCCAGATCGAGAGCGTCGGCCCGCGCTATTGCCCGTCGATTGAGGACAAGGTGGTGCGGTTCGCGCAGCGCGATCGGCACCAGATCTTCCTCGAGCCGGAAGGCCTCGACGACGACACCATCTATCCCAACGGCATTTCCACCTCCCTGCCGCGCGAGGCGCAGCGCGCACTGGTCGCGACGATCCCCGGGCTCGAGCATGCGCGGATGCTGCGGCCCGGCTATGCCATCGAATACGATTTCGTCGATCCGCGCGAGCTCCGGGCGTCGCTCGAGACCCGCCGCATCCCCGGCCTGTTCTTTGCCGGGCAGATCAACGGTACGACCGGCTATGAGGAGGCGGCAGCGCAGGGGCTGACCGCCGGCCTCAACGCGGCGCTCTCGGCGGCAGGGCGCGCCGCCTGCGTGCTCGATCGGGCCAGCGCCTATATCGGCGTGCTCATCGACGATCTGGTGACGCGCGGCACCAGCGAGCCCTATCGCATGTTCACCTCGCGCGCCGAGTACCGGCTGGTGCTGCGGGCGGATAATGCCGACCAGCGGCTGACACCGCTGGGGATGCGGCTCGGCTGCGTCGGACGGGCGCGCGCCACCGTTTTTGCGGCGAAGCGACAGGCGCTGGAGCAGGGGCGGGCGCTGATCCGACGCTTGGCGCTGTCGCCCTCGGCGCTGCGCAAGCAGGGCATTGCCGTCAATGCCGATGGCGTGCCGCGTTCGGCCGCCGAATTACTGGGCTATTCCGGCATCGATATGAGCCGCCTCGCGGCGATCTGGCCCGAGCTTGCTGAGATTCCCGCAGAGATCGCCGAGCAGCTCGAGATCGACGCGCGCTATGCCGGCTATATCGAGCGTCAGGAGGCGGATATCCGCGCCTTCCGGCGCGACGAGGCCCTCCAGCTGCCCCGAGGCATCGATTACACGGCGATTGGCAGCTTATCCACAGAGATACGCACAAAGTTGCAGGCAGCGCAGCCGGAAACCTTGGGTGCTGCAGCGCGCGTTTCCGGGGTGACGCCAGCGGCCCTGGTTGCTTTGCTGCGTTATGTGCGGCGTGAAGTGGCGGTGGTCGAGGCGTGACCATGCGGCCAACCAGGGTCCCTCTGGGGCCGGGCGGCTTCCAGAAGTTAACGAATGTTTCACGTGAAACGCTCGACCGCCTGATCCGCTATGTCGATCTGCTCACCGCCTGGAATGCCCGCATAAACCTGGTCGGCCGCAACACGGTGGGCGATGTCTGGCGGCGGCATCTTCTCGACTCGGCGCAGATCTATCCCCGCATTCCACAGGGAACCCGGGTGTTGATAGATTTGGGCAGCGGGGCAGGGCTCCCCGGCCTCATTCTGTCGATTCTCGGCGTCCCCGAGGTCCATCTGGTCGAATCGGACATGCGCAAGGCGGTGTTCTTGCGCGAGGCGGTGCGGGTCACCGGCGCGACAGCGAGCGTCCATGCCTTGCGAATCGACCGGATGAAACCTGTCGTTGCAGAAGTGGTGACCGCACGCGCCTTGGCGCCCCTCTCCGAGCTGCTGGAAATCTCCGAGCGATTCCGGGGTCCTGGAACAATCTGCCTGTTTCCCAAGGGGGAAACCGTCCGGGAAGAATTGACCGATGCAATCAAACAGTGGAAGATGACCGCGCACCAATCGCCGAGCCTGTCCGACCCCGCGGGCTGTATTTTGCGACTGGAGAACATCACCCGTGACCCTAGCGCCGGTTCTCGATGAAACCACCGAGGCGAAACCTACGGTTGCGCCTCGCATTATCGCCATCGCCAACCAAAAAGGCGGCGTAGGCAAGACAACGACGGCGGTGAACCTTGCAACGGCCTTGGCCGCCGCCGAAAAGAAGGTCCTGCTGTTCGATCTCGACCCGCAGGGCAATGCCAGCACGGGCGTCGGCATCTCGCGCCAGGCGCGGTTGGTCACCAGCTACGAAGTCCTGGTGGGCGCCAAGCCGATCAAGGCTGCCACCCTGGCGACCTCCATCCCACACCTGTCGGTGGTGGCTGCATCGGTCGACCTCTCCGGCGCCGAGATCGAGCTGGTCGCCGCCGAACGCCGCGAGTACCGCTTGCGCGAGGCGCTGACGGCGCAGGCTCTTCCTTTCGATTATGTATTGATCGACTGCCCGCCGTCGCTCGGCCTGCTGACGCTCAACGCGCTGGTGGCGGCGCACGCGGTGCTGGTGCCGCTGCAATGCGAGTTCTACGCGCTGGAGGGGCTGAGCCACCTGGTCCGCACCATCGAGCGGGTGAAGCGCCATCTCAATCCAGCGCTTGAGATACAAGGTGTAGTATTAACGATGTTCGATAAACGCAATAACTTGAGCGACCTGGTCGCGGCTGACGTCCGCGACCATTTCGGCGACAAGGTCTACGAGACCGTGATCCCACGCAACGTGCGCATCTCCGAAGCGCCGTCGCACGGCAAGCCGGTTCTGCTCTACGATTTCCGCTGCCCCGGCGCGCAAGCTTATGTGCATCTGGCCGGCGAGGTGCTGCGCCGCGAACGGCTGCGGCTCACCGCGGCATGAGTGAGGACCCGCGCCGGCGCGGTCTCGGCCGCGGGCTCTCCGCTCTTTTCGCCGAGGAAACCCAGGAGGCCGCGCTCGGTGCCGGCGAAGCGGCGCGCGGCACGCGCACCCTGCCGATCGAGCAGCTGCGTCCCGGCCGCTTTCAGCCGCGCCGGAATTTCGACGAGGAAAGCCTGGCCTCGCTCGTCGACTCGATCCGCGCCCAGGGCATCCTGCAGCCGCTACTGGTGCGCAAGCATCCCGACATCGCCGACGCCTACGAGATCGTCGCGGGTGAGCGGCGCTGGCGCGCGGCGCAGGCGGCGCAGCTGCACGAAGTTCCCGTCGTCATCCGCGAACTCGCCGACCGCGAGATGCTCGAAGTCGCGCTGGTCGAGAACGTCCAGCGCCAGGACCTCACGCCGCTGGAGGAGGCAGAAGGCTATCGCCGGCTGCTCGAAGAATTCCAGCACACGCAGGAGGATCTGGCGCGCGTCGTCGGCAAGAGCCGCGTCCACATCACCAACACGATCCGTCTCCTGGGGCTGCCCCCCCCGGTGCGGCAGATGCTCGAAGACGGCCGCCTCACCGCCGGCCATGCGCGCGCGCTGCTCCTCGCCGAGGAATCGACGGTGCTGGCGGAGGAGGTGGTGCGCCGCGGCCTCAACGTGCGCCAGACCGAGCGCCTCGCCAAGCTGGCGAAGGGCAAACCCGGCGGCAAGAGCGACGAATCGCCCGCGGTCGCGAAACTCGCGGACACCGCGGCGCTGGAGCGCGAGCTGACGCAGCTCCTCGGCCTCAAGGTCACCATCGCCTTCGACGGCCAGGGCGGCGCGCTCACCGTGCATTATCGCACGCTGGAGCAGCTCGACGACGTGCTGCGCCGGCTCAGCAATACACCGCCGCCGCGGGCGTCCTGAGCAGCGTGGGCGCCGTCCGACGCGATCCGCCACAAGATCCTGGTTGAGAACCCCGCGGCGCTCTACGGCTTCCCGGTCTGAGCCGCGCCTATCTTTGCGCGCGGGGCGCCGCGCCGCGGGCGATGCGCAGCAGCGCGTCGCGGCAGACGGCTTCCGCCGGCAATCCCGTGGTCTTGGCGTTGAGCTCGGCCTGCGTCAGCAGCGCGAGCGCTTGCGCGGCGCGCGGCGCGGGCCACAGGCGAAGCTGGCGCTTGAAGCGATCCTGCAGCTTGAAGAAAAGCGGCGGCCGCAGGCTGCGCAGCGCATCCTCGTCGCTGGCGCCGGCGGCGATGCGCGACTGGACCAAATGCAGCCGCTGGAAATGCCGCATCAGCGCGCGCAGCACGCTCACGGGCATCTCGCCCTCGAGGAAGGCGCGCATCAGCGCGCGCTCGAGCGCGGCCGCGTCGCCTTCCGCCGCGGCGAAGACGATGTCGTCGATGGTCATGGCGGCGCTGTCGCCGACCGATTGGCTGGCTTCGGCAAGGCCGACGCGGCCGCCATCGCCGGCGAACAAGGCGAGCTTCTCGAGCTCGCTGCGGCTCGCCAGGCGATCGCCGCCGAGATGGCCGACGAGATAGGCGAGGGCGTCGCCGTCGATGGCGACGCGATGCGCGCCGAGCACGTCGCGCACCAGCTCCGCGAGCTCGCGCCGGCCGTCGGCATAGCAGGGGATGGCGAAAGCGAGCGCCGCATCCTCGAAGGCGCGGCGCAGGCTCGAGCGCGCGGCGAGCTCGCCGCCCTCGACCACGACGACGCCGTCGCCGGGCGGCAGGGCGGCGAGAAAGCGCTCGAACAGCGCGCCCGCGGCATCGCCGGCGTCGCGCACGCGCACGACGCGCCGGCCGCCGGTGAGGCTCAGCGCCGCCGCCTCGTCGTTGAGCCGCGCCGGATCGGCGATCAGCGCGGCCGCGGTGAGGTCGGCGACGCGGAAGGCATCCCTGAGGTCGGGGCAGATCGCCGCGGCGATGCGGTCGGCGCGCTCGCGCACCAGCCCGGCATCGGGACCGTAGACCAGCGCCGCTCGCATCGCCGCATCGGGCCTGGCGAGAAACGCCGCGATGCGGGCCGGCGCCAGCTTCACGCCATCCTCACCCGGCGCGGCGGCTGCGCAGGAACAAGGCCATGCGCGTGCGGATCTCGTCGCTGAGGTCGCGCACCGTGCGGGCGCGCGCGTCGTCCTCGGCGACCTGCGCCGCGTACGCGTCGTCGAGGATGTTGAACGCGCTCGTCGATTGCGCGCGGCTGTTGTAGACCGCCTTGCCGCTCTTGGCGTCCGCGAGCTGCATCGTCGCATAGACGTCGACGCGCCCGCGCGTCGCGGTCGCGTCGCGCTCGATGCCGAGATCGACGCGCGTCACGGCGAGGACGACGGAGAGCGTGTAGCGCGGGTCGACGGCGAGGCCGCGCGGATTGAACGATTCGCGCAGCGACATCTCCAGCATCTGGCCGATGCGATCCTTGATCGGCAGCACCTTGATCGCCGCCAGCTCGGGCTCGTTCTCCGCCTCCTCGCGCTCGGCGTAAAGCGGGCGAAAGCCGCACGCCCCGAGCGGCAGCAGCAGCAACGGCAGCATCGTGCGTCTAGACCACCACATTGACGATCCGGTTGGGCACGACGATGACCTTGCGCGCGGGCTTGCCCTCCATCACGCGCTGCACTTGCGGCTGCGCCAGCGCGGCGGCCTCGGCCTCGCCCTGCCCGGCATCGCGCGGCAGCTCGATCGTGGCGCGCAGCTTGCCGTTGACCTGCACGGCCACGGTGACGGTGTCCTCGACCACGAGCGCGGGATCCGCCTGCGGCCAGCGCTCATCGGCGAGCAGCGTCTCATGCCCCGACAGGTGCCACAGCTCCTCGGCGAGATGCGGCATCATCGGCCCGATGAGACGCACCGCCGTCTCGATCCCTTCGCGCAGGACGGCGCCGGCGCCCGGCCCTTCGGGCAATTCCTCGAGCAGGTTGGTCAGCTCGCGGATGCGCGCGACGGCGCTGTTGAAGCGGAACTTCTCGATGTGATCGGTGACGGCGGCGATGCTGCGGTGGATGGCGCGACGCGCCTTGTCGGCGGCCGGGGACAGCTCGCGCGACGCTGCAGCGCCCGGCGGCGCCAGCGCCACCGGCGGCTCGGTGACGAGCCGGTGCAGCCGGTTGACGTAGCGCCACGCGCCCTCGACGCCGGCATCGGTCCATTCGAGATCGCGCTCGGGCGGGCTGTCGGACAGGAGATAAAGCCGCGCGGTGTCGGCGCCGTAAGCGTCGACGATGGTCTCGAGCCCGACCACGTTCTTCTTCGACTTGCTCATCTTCTCGTTGCGCCCGACCATCACCGGGCGGTTGTGCGCGTCGAGGACGCGGCCCTGCGCGTCGCGCGTCACCTCTTCGGGAAAGAGCCACCTGCCGGTCTCGTCGCGATAGGTCTCGTGGCACACCATGCCCTGCGTGAAGAGGCCGGCGAACGGCTCCTTGATGCCGACATAGCCGCAATCCCTCAGCGCGCGCGTGAAGAAGCGCGAATAGAGGAGGTGCAGCACCGCATGCTCGATGCCGCCGATATACTGGTCGACCGGCATCCAGTAATCGACATCCGCGCGGTTGAACGCATCGGCGGCGCGCGGCGAGCAGAAGCGCTCGAAATACCACGAGGATTCGAAAAAGGTGTCGAACGTGTCAGTCTCGCGCTCGGCCGGGCCGCCGCATTCAGGGCAGGTCGTGTATTTCCAGGTCGGGTGGTGGTCGAGCGGATTGCCCGGGCGGTCGAAGCTGACATCGTCGGGCAGCGTCACCGGGAGGTCTCGTTCCGGTACCGGAACGATGCCGCATTTGCCGCAGTGGATGACCGGGATCGGGCAGCCCCAATAGCGCTGGCGCGACACGCCCCAGTCGCGCAGGCGGTAGGCGATGGTGCCCTGGCCGGCGGCGAGCGACTCGAGGCGCTCGATCACCTTGCGCTTGGCGGCGGCAACGTCGAGGCCGTCGAGGAAATCCGAATTGATGATGGTGCCGTCGCCGACATAGGCCTCGCTGCCGATGGCGAAGCGCTGCGCATCCTCGCCCGGCGGCAGCACCACCGGCTTCACCGGCAGCTGGTACTTGCGCGCGAAGTCGAGGTCGCGCTGGTCGTGCGCGGGACAGCCGAAGATGGCGCCGGTGCCGTACTCCATGAGCACGAAATTAGCGACATAGAGCGGCAGCGGCCAGTTTTTGACCAGCGGGTGCAGCACCTGGACCCGGGTATTGAAGCCCTTTTTCTCCGCCGTCTCGAGTACCGCCTCGCTGGTGCCCATGCGGTTGCACTCGGCGATGAACTCGCCGAGATCAGGGTTCGTCGCTGCCAGCTCCTGCGCCAGCGGATGGTTCGGCGAGATGGCGCAAAACGAGGCGCCGTAGAGCGTGTCGGGCCGCGTCGTGAAGATCTCGAGCCGCTCGTTGCGGCCCTTGAGCGGGAAGAAGACGCGCGCGCCTTCGGAGCGGCCGATCCAGTTCTCCTGCATGAGGCGCACGCGATCGGGCCAGCGCTCGAGAGTCTGCAGCGCGTCGAGCAGGTCGTCGGCGTAATGCGTGATGCGCAAGAACCATTGCGACAAGAGCCGCTTCTCGACCAGCGCGCCCGAGCGCCAGCCGCGGCCGTCGATCACCTGCTCGTTGGCGAGCACCGTGTTCTCCACCGGATCCCAGTTGACCCAGGATTCGCGGCGGTAGGCGAGCCCGGCCTTGAGGAAGTCGAGAAACATCTTCTGCTCATGCCGGTAATATTCGGGATGGCAGGTGGCGATCTCGCGCTCCCAATCATAGGACAGGCCCATGCGCTTCAGCTGCTCGCGCATGGTGGCGATGTTGGCGCAGGTCCATTCGGCGGGATGCACCTTGCTGGCGATCGCCGCGTTCTCGGCCGGCAGGCCGAAGGCGTCCCAGCCCATGGGATGCAGCACGTTGAAGCCCTGCGCACGCTTGTAGCGCGCGACCATGTCGCCCATGGTGTAATTGCGCACATGGCCGACATGGAGCTTGCCGGAGGGGTAGGGGAACATCTCCAGCACGTAGTATTTCGGCCGGCTCGGATCCGTCTCGACATGGAACGTGCCGCGCTCCCGCCACGTCGCCTGCCAGCGCGCCTCGGCTTCCTGGAAATTATAGCGCGCCATCGCGCGTAACCCGCCTTCTCTTCGCTGCCCTGAAGATAATGCGGCGCGCGGCTTACTTCGAGGCCGTGCTGAGCCTGAGCTGCCGCGCCCGCGTCAGGATGGCGTTCTCGAGGTCGATGCCGGTCTGCGGCTCGACCGCGGCATCAACCCATTGCCCGTTCGGATCGCGCTTCTGCCGGAAGACGGTGGCGCGGACGCCGTCTGCGCGCAGCTCGCGGCTGAGGATGAACACGTTCATCTTGAAGCGCTCGGTGGACGATTCCGCCGGGCTGTACCAGTCGGTGATGATCACGCCGCCGAAGGGATCGGCCGAGACGAGCGGCATGAAGGACACGGTGTCGAGCGTGGCGCGCCACAGGTAGCTGTTGACGCCGACGCCGGACGGCGCGCCGCCATTGCCCTCGCCGCCCTTCTTGTCGCCGCTGCCGAACAGCAGCCCCATCACCGTGAAGCCGTCGGTGCCTTCCTGGGTCTTGGGGTTATAGCCGGTGTAGGGGTTGTATTTCGCAGCCGTGTGGTAGGGGTCCTCGGCACGCTGGATGGCATCGGTATCGGTCTCCTTCTGGGCGGGACCGCCGAAGAAGCTGCACCCGCCAACCAGGCTGGCCAGGGTGACGGCGAGGCCGATATTTCGAATGTACATGCTGTGCTCCTCGAAGGCCATTCCGGGGCGCGGCGCAGGCTGCCGGCTCCTAGCGGCCCGATCCTACACCGGCAGAACGGGAAATTCCCCTAAATATTCCGACAGCTTGACGCTTACGGCACCGCTCGCCAAGGTCGCCGGCATGAGCGCCCAGCCGCCGGACATCGCCGGCAACCTTGCCGCGGTGCGTCGCCGCATCGCCGAGGCGGCCGGCGCTGCCGGTCGCCCGGCGGCCGACGTCACGCTGGTCGCCGTCGGCAAGACCCATCACGGCGCCGCCATCGCCCGCGCCATCGCTGCCGGGCAGCGGGTCTTCGGCGAGAATCGGGTGCAGGAGGCGCAGACGAAATACCCCGCGCTCAAGGCGGCGCATCCCGACCTCGCTCTGCATCTGATCGGCCCGCTGCAGACCAACAAGGTCAAGGACGCGGTGGCCCTCTTCGACGTCATCGAGACGCTCGACCGGAAGCGCCTGGCGGAAGCCTTGGCGCGCGAGCTCGAGCGGCAGGCGCGGCGGCCGGCCCTCTTCGTCCAGGTCAATACCGGCGAGGAGCCGCAGAAAGGGGGCGTGCTGCCCGGCGAGGCCGACGCCTTCATCGAGGATTGCCGCGCGCGGCTTGGCCTCGGCATCGCCGGGCTGATGTGCATCCCGCCGGTCGACGAGGAGCCGTCACTGCACTTCGCGCTGCTGCGCGAGATCGCGCGACGGCAGCGGATCGGCGCGCTCAGCATGGGGATGAGCGGCGATTACGAGGTCGCCATTCGTTTCGGCGCCACCCATGTGCGCGTCGGCACCGCGATCTTCGGCCCGCGCCCTGCCGCGTCGCCGGACGGCGCGGGCGCGTAACCGCAAGCCTTCGCCCGCTCAGCCGTCGACATTGGTTATGCCGTCTACGAGGTGCTCATCGGCGCGGGCGTGGTCGCCGAGAGCATCGTCGTGGCGCAATCCTCGGGCACACCGCGCTACGATGAGGCGGGCGCGAGCATGATCCGCAGCACCATGACCTTCGAGCCGCCGGCTTCCGCTTGGCGGTCCGTCACGAGTGTGATCGTGCGCTTCTTCCCCGAGCAGCGCTGGCGCGCCCGCTGGGCGCGCGCGCCTCGGGCCCATGCACGACGACGCGCGAGCCGGTGTCGGCGCTGGCCAGCACCCGCATGAGATCGGCCGGCGCCAGCGCGACGCAGCCCTCCGTCGGTGCGTAATCCGGACGCGCCACATGCAGGAAGATGGCGCTGCCGGCACCCGGGACGACGGGGTCGTCGTTGTAGCCGAGCGGCACGATCAGATCGTAGATGCCGTCCTCGCGCCACAGCCGCTCGGCGCTGGCGGCATAGGGCAGGCGGACCGGGCGGTTGTAGACGGCGGCGGCGGGATCGTCGCACCAGCCGTCTTGCGGCGCGATCGGATTGGCCGCGAGCCGCGTCGCCGGCGCGGCGAGCCGGTCCGGGCGATAGAGCAAGCGCCGCATCGGCCAGCTGCCGGCGGGCGTCGCGCCGTCGCCCTCGCGCTTGTCGGCGCGGATGCCGCCGCGCCCCAAGGCGCAGCGCAGGCGTTCGCCATCCCAGATCGCCCAGCCGGGCGCGTAGACCAGCAGGTTCATAGGCGAGGGTATATACCGCAGGCTGGCGCGGCGGAATGCTATCGGCAGAGAGATGCGGGATGACTGCGAGAACGCTGCTCGCCGCCCGCAAGGATTCGCCGAAGAAGAGGAGGAAGGAACGAGGTCTGGATGAAGCAAGCAGGCAGAATTGGTGGCTTGGGCTCGTGTCGTCGAGGGACGCCATACGGATCGCGCCGGATCGCGCCGGCAAGTCCGTAGCGGAGCCGTACAGTTTTCAAGAGCCGCAACAGTGACACGGAACTTTCCATCAAACCGGCGCGTAGGTTGCTGAGATCAGGAAAGCGTGGCATGCCTGTGTTGAGCGGACCCTTGGGGCGACCCGGCCGTATCCGGTGCGTGAGCAAATCGGCGCTCTTACGGGTCTACGCTTTTTTGCCGCCATACATGTTTTCATGTTCCATTTCGGCGCGGGCTTCGCAGAGCGGAGTGGCGCGCCGCGCCAAATCGTCACTTACCTCAAGAATGGGTATCTCGGTGTCAGCATCTTCTTTGTGCTCTCCGGCTTCATTCTCACATACACATATAGGCCTTCAGTAGAATCACTGAGAATGTTTGCATGGGCGCGCTTCGCGCGTATCTACCCCGTTTATTTGCTCGCGCTGTTGATCGCCTTACCCGTGGCTCGCACTCGGCTCGACATGGTGGATGCGATCAAGGTACTAGGCATGGCGCAAGCTTGGACGCCATACAGTTCCGAGTCCGGGTATACGTGGATCATGCAGGCATGGACGCTATCTGTAGAGCTTGCGTTCTATATCTGCTTTCCGGCACTTCTGCTACTTTTGCAGCGCCTACCGAGGAACACCCTTTTTGTCGGCATCCTGCTCATGTCAGCAATTATTGTCGCGGGTGGTACATCATCCATCGCTCCCGGAAGCGCTCGTCCAGACCTGCCGTACTGGGTCCAACCGATCCCGCTGCCGTTGTTGCGGCTGCCCGAGTTTGTCCTTGGCATGCTGATCTGCAATGTCTTCCTTCTCAAGACGCATGAACACGCTCGCCACCCTCGATGGAAGTGGGATACCTCCGTTGCCGTCACTTTAGGTCTGATCTTCCTGCTTCTTAGCACTGAAAAAAACGAATTTCATATGCTAGGACTTGTTACGGTGTTGTTCGGCGTCTTGATATATCTTCTGTCTATTCCCACTTGCGTCGTTTCTCGGATGTTGGCCAGCACTCCGTTGCAAGCCCTTGGCGGGGCGAGCTATGCCTTCTATCTGCTGCAAGACCCGACGAGGGAGTGGGTGCGGGTAATTGTCCCCTCTGCGAGCATTGGACAGTTTCTGAATCCGCTTATATTGACCGCGATCTCCTTGGCGGTATTTTACGGGTTTGAGAAGCGCAGCCGGAAAATAATCTTGTCGTTCGCCAGGGCAATTCCACGCGCCCCGCTGCCTGAACTTGCGCCGCCGCGATGAGCCGCGCGACAACGACATCTATGCGAGGCTGAGAAAGTCGGCCAGAGGGACGCGGCGGGATAACGGTCCGGCCGCGCCGTGCGCCGCGCCCGCGTCACGGTTTTCTATCGACCGCGCCCGGGCGCTGCGCCCTCGCTCGTCGCCGCGTTCGGGCCAACGAGCAGCGCGAGGTCGGGTTGGGCGTGGCGGCGGCGTTCGGCGGACAGCGTCAGCGGATTGGCCGCGGTGTCACAGTTTCGCGACGTGATGCACGATCTCCAACGCGTAGGCGCCGATCACGACCAGTGCCGCCACGATCATGAGGATGGCGAGGGCGCCGGTAACCTGCTCCTCGGTGCCCTTCCAGCGCATGGTGGGATTTCCTTCGTGCTGCCCCGTCCCCGCGTCAGTTCTAGGCCTAAATGATGACGCTTTCGTTACCCGGCGCTTAACGCAATGACGTGAAAGCCGCAGATTTCCACGGCGGGGCAGGCAAACGACCGCCGGGCTTTGGCCGAAAACCCGAGCAGAAAAAGCAACGGCACGCGCGGCGGCCGGCCAGGCCGCACTCAGAGCCAGTGGCCGCTGCGCGTCGCCTTGGTGCGCAGGTAGCGCTCATTGTGTCCGTTGGCGGGAAACACATGCGGCACGCGCTCGACCACGGCGATGCCGCAGCGCGTCAACGCCGCGACCTTCTCCGGGTTGTTGGTGAGCAGCCGCACCCGCTCGAAGCCGAGCTGGCGCAGCATCTCCGCGGCCGGCAGATAGACGCGCTCGTCGGCGTCGAATCCCAGCTGCTCGTTGGCGTCGACCGTGTCGAACCCGTCATCCTGGAGCTGGTAGGCGCGCAGCTTGTTGACCAGGCCGATGCCGCGGCCCTCCTGCGCCAGATAGAGGAGGACGCCGCTGCCGGCACGGGCGATCTCGGCGATGGCGCCGCGCAGCTGGTCGCCGCAATCGCAGCGTAGGCTACCCAGAAGATCGCCGGTGAAGCATTCGGAATGCAACCGCACCAGCACCGATCCCTGGGGATCAGGATCGCCGATGAGGATGGCGAGATGCTCGATGCCGCCGTCGCTGGGGCGGAAGGCGATGATGCGCGTGTTCTCGGCGTCGGCGAGCGGCACGCGCGCCTCGCTCACCGGGCGCAGCGAGCGCGCGGCCGTCACCTGGTAGGCGGCGATGTCGCCGGCGTCGAGCAGCACGATCCCCTCGCGCTCGGCGAGCGCCGCGGCGCTGCGCAGGGGCAGCTCGCCCACCACCGCCGCCGGCAGCAGGCGCGCCAGCTTGACCAGCTCGACCGCGGCATCGGCGGTGCCAAGCGCCGCCGATGCCGTCGCGAGCGGCAGCGGCTCGGTCGCCACGGCGCTGGGATCGGCGAGGTCGCGCAGGTCCCTGGCTTCGGCATCGGCGGCGACGCGCAGCAATACGGCGCCGCCCGGCTCGCTCGGCGCCTTGGCGAGGCCAAGCGCGGCGGCGCGCCGCCGCGTCAACACCAGCGACAAGCCCGCTCCGCTCAGCGCCCTGAGCCTTGCCAGGCTGTCCGGATTCACCGTCTCCGCCGCTTGCGCGACGACCGCCGCGCCGGCGTCGCGCAGCACGACGACGCCGCCGCGCCGCAGTTCCGTCACCGCGCGCTCGATCTGGCGCAGCGCGCGCGTCTCGTCGACGCGGAGCGTAGCCGGCTTGCGGTTCAGCACGGGGCCACTCCGATCTGATACCCGATCATTCCCATTCCCCGTGGTTCCGTCAGCCCGGCGCCGGCGCATCGCCGCGGCCGCGCGCGGCGAGCCGGAGACAATCGGCAGCGAAGGAATAAGCCAACAGCAGCAGCCCTCCGAGGCACAGCCAGCGTCCCATCATCGGCCCGACCGGCGGCGCCAGCGCCACCAGCATCGCAATGATCACGCCGACGCATACCCTCTTGCGGCGCTGGCTCGGCGGCAGCGGCGCCGCGAGCGGCGGCCACAGCCAGCCGGCGACAACAAAGATATAACGCATCGCCCCGATGGTCAGCACCCACGCGCCGGCTTGTCCGGTGCGATAAACCAAGGCCGAGAGGGCGAGGACGAAGAGCGTGTCGATCTCCATGTCGAAGCGCGCGCCAAACCGGCTGGCGAAGCCGCTGCGCCGCGCCGCCCAGCCATCGACCCCGTCGAGCGTGAGCGCCGCCGCGCCGGAGGCCGCCAAGACCCAGCGCCCGGCCTCGCCGATGCGCAGTCCCTCGGCGAGGATGCCGACCAGCAGCGCCGTATAGGCGGCGCGCAGCAGCGTCATCCGGTTGGCGGGCCCGAAGCGCCGGTGCGGCGCGTGCTGGCCGAGACCGGCGAGCACCACAGCCGCGATGGCGCCGTAGGCGACAAGCGCAGCGGAGAGGCCGTGCCAGCCCAGCCCGGTCAGCGGCATCAGCGCCCGTATAATCAAGGCGAGCACGCCGCCGAGCAGCGCCAGCTGCCATCCAGCATCGATCAGCAGGGGCCGCGGCGACAACGGTTCCAAGGTCCTCAATGGGCTGCCCGGCACGGTGCCGCCCTTGTTGCGGGGCCGGCGGTCGATCGGGCGGTCTGCGCGGCGCCGACAATGACGGGAAACCGCAGCCCTCACAAGCTGCAACCCGGCATTGCCCGGCACCCTCGCGGAGAATTGAAAGGCCAAGCGGCACGGTTGAATATGGGCATCGGACACGCCAAGCGCCAGCCGGCGCGTCGGCACGACAGCGGCCGCCCGGACTGCTAGACTCACGCTATGAGCAATCCATTCCCGAGCGGCGCGCCGCGGCTGCAAAAGGCGCTGGCGCGCGACGGGTTCGCCTTCATGCCCGGCGACCGGATGCGGCCGCTCCTGGCGCAGGCGGGCCCGCTGGCCGACTGGGACCGCTTCGCCGCGAGCTGGGACGATCTCGCCCTCGACACCTACATGGCCGATGGCGGCCGCTACCGGCGCCGCCGCCACGCCGTCTATGCGGTGACGGCCGAGGGCGCCATCGCCCGCCAGCCGCATCAGCCGCATTACCAGAGCGTCGACTACAACCCGCTGCACGGCGGCATCGAGCGCTGGTTCGAGCCGGTCAAGCCGGAGATCGGCGATGGGGCGAGTCTGACGACGATCCTCTGCTTCTGCCGCACGCTGTTCGGCGGTCTCGCGCCCGAAATCCGCGCCTGGCATGTCGAACTGCACCAGTTCCGCATCGAGGCGCGGCCCGGTGAGGCGGGTCTGCCCACGCCCGAAGGCATGCATCGCGACGGCGTCGACTACGTGCTGGTGCTGCTGGTGCGCCGCCGCAACATCAAGCGCGGCACGACGACGATCCACGGCCTCGACCGCGCGCTGCTCGGCAGCTTCACCCTCACCGATCCGCTCGACGCGGCGCTGGTGCATGACGCGCGCGTCTATCACGGCGTGACGGCGGTCGAGCCGCTCGATCCCGCCACGCCCGCTTACCGCGACGTGCTGGTGGTCACCTTCCGCCGGAAATGACGGGTGCCGTCATCTGACGCGGGCGGTGAGAAACGCGTGATCGCCTGCCAGCTCGCCTTCGTCGCCGCTGCGTCAACGCGGGGGGACGCCCGTCTCGAAACCGCACTCGTCGCTCGCCGGGCGCGCGCGGCCCGCGCTTGCGTCGGCAACGATGATCGCCGCGATTGCAGCGATCGCTGCGAATGTCGGCAAGGCCCGTGGCATGCGTTGCTTTTACGCGATGCCGGCGCGATCGGCTATAGTGCGCGCCGCCGTGAATGA
>Ga0209647_1000746_pt1 | contig 29714 bp, 28 predicted proteins | sample GraSoi_2013_60cm_FD_185827 | JGI IMG/M metagenome (GOLD analysis project Ga0209647, IMG submission 185827) | Grasslands soil microbial communities from the Angelo Coastal Reserve, California, USA - Sample 9_17_2013_60cm (SPAdes) (version 2) | ecosystem: Environmental > Terrestrial > Soil >... | reverse complement strand
AGCTTACAAGCAGCTTCGTTTGGCGAATAAACTGGCTAACGAAAATCTTGAAGCCGCGGAGATGAACCAGGATGCATCGATGGACTGGGGTTCGTGGGGCGGATGGGGTGGGCCGGGATGGATTGGAGTGAGGTAGGATTGTCTTAAGCTAGTGTCCTGTCCGCGCCGGAAAACGTCCTCACACCGAACTTACCTACCAGCCGCCAGCCATGTCTGCCGAACAAATAGCTTTCGCGCGCGCAAATCGAGCACTTCCTCGCTCGCCCCATTTCCTTGGGTGAGTTTGCAATTTTTGGCGTCCTTTTTCCATGCGGTTTGGCGTATGACCTAATCTATACAGTTCAACTCGACCACTCCTCCCATGGAAAAGGCTTCTGAAAAGACCTCTACATGGCTCGCATTGCGAAACCCCGTCTTCAGAAGACTCTGGTCGGCAATGGTAGTCTCCGGAAGTTGCATTGGGGCCCACAACACAGCTGTCTATTGGGCGTTGAACTCGCTGGGTGGCTCGACCGTGCTAATCTCACTGATGGCCACGGTTTCGGCACTCCCCGCCACGCTGTTCACCTTACCGGCGGGCGCACTTGCCGACATGCTAGACCGCAAAAAGATTTTGTTAGCGGTTCAACTCTGGCATGCCTCCATCGCGATCGCTCTAACTATCCTGTGGATGGCGCATCTACTCAATCCGTACCTGATTCTGGCGAGCGCCTTCCTCTTCAGCGCCGGTTTCGCGTTCAGCTCCCCGGCCCACTCCTCCGTCATCGCCGAGATGGTTTCCGCGGAAGAGTTGGGTTCTGCATATACTCTTGCCGGATTACAGATGGATGTCTCGGGGATTATTGGGCCGCTTTTTGCAGGGCTCTTGATTCCGTTGGCAGGGGTAAGCTTCATTTTTGGCGCCAACGCACTGGGTTTCCTCCTTATGTTCCTCGCGATTCTCCAGTGGAAACGGGTACAGACACCATCAAACCTTCCACTGGAGAACTTCTTCGAGTCATTGACGACCGCAATCCGTTACGTGCGCTACACTCCCGGGATCAAGGTTCTTTTGGCCCGGCACGCGTTGTTCTCTTTCTTTATTGCTATCATCCCTGCGTTGATGCCGGTTGTCGGCCTGAAGGAATTACATCTTGAAGCGTCCCACCTGGGATTTCTCTTCACCAGTATGGCCGTGGGCTCGGTCATCAGCGGTGCTTTCATCATTCCGTGGGCACGCGCCAGGTATTCACCGCAACGCATTACGACCTTCGCGAATCTTGTGTTGCTGTTAAATTGCTGTCTGATGGTTTTAGTCCATCGACCGTTCGTATTCTTAGTGGTTGCAGCGCTCGGTGGCGTGGGATGGACTCTTTCTGCTTCTGAACTCTGGGTGGCGAGTCAACGCGCGATGCCTGACTGGGCCAGGGGACGCATGAACGCGACGATGACCATGGTTGCACAGGGGGCGACTGCTCTTGGTGGGGTAATCTGGGGATTGGCGGCGCATCACGCTGGAGTCGTTCCCACTTTTCTGGGGGCTGCCGTGTTTGGCCTAGTGATTATGATTATCGTCCGTGTCGTTCCAGCCCTTCAGATCTCGATCGACTTTACCAAAGGCCTGAGTTTCGAGTCTCCGCCGGTCTCGAACTTTTCTCAGAGCCTTGATCCGAGCCGGTTACCTGCACCCAAAGACGGACCTGTATCAATTACAGCAGAATTCAATGTCGATCCAAAGCGCCGAAACGAATGCATCGAATTGATGCGCGACGCTCGACTGATCTTTTTGCGAAATGGTGCGTACAGGTGGCATTTGTACGAGGATCTGAAACAACCGAATAAATTCCGGATGGAAGTGGTTGTGCCCTCTTGGAAGCAGCATCTGCTACAACGCGAGCGATTAACCAAGAATGAAAAGGAGGTCATCGATAAGCTGCGTAGGCTGCGCATCGACCCAAATCCGCCAGAAGAATGGATCTCTCTCTCTGTCGATAGGGAAGTTCTCAATAAGAGCGTTAGGTCTGGCGGCCTCACGGTCAGTAAGTTCCTCCCATGAGACAGATCGTGCCTCCACGAGTGTCCGCCTCCACGGCTTCTCGCATACTGCTATTGGACTAAGGTCCAATAGCGGCTAGGCGATCAGGGCTGATACAGTCCCCTTTGTTTCTTGTACGCTAGGGCGCCCCAGCACGCTTGTTACGTCTCCTCATTCCCACCGCATCAACAACCCGGCAGGATGACTTATGCATATCTGGCTCAAAAGTCGCAGGCTCACCCCTAGCGCAACAGCCACGATTTCGAAAGGCGCTCAATTGGCTCTGTTGCTGTGCGGAATTCTTGGCATTGCCTCGGTACTGCTGGTTTCAAACGTAACAATGGCGAGCCCCAATGCTACCGGCTCCAATCCGGATGAGCCTTCCCGGGGTCAAACTCTAAAGCAGGCGCCGCCGGGAATGGTCTGGATTCCCGGAGGCACGTTTCTGATGGGAACTAATGACAAGGAGAGTTTTCCCAACGAGCGGCCCGCTCACTTCGTTCAGGTCCAGGGTTTTTGGATGGATGAGCACGATGTAACTAACGCGGAGTTCTCCAAGTTTATTGAAGCGACCGGGTATGTGACCACGGCGGAACATAAGATTGATTGGGAGGATCTAAAGAAGGAGCTCCCGCCTGGTTCGCCGAAGCCGGACGACACTGCTCTTGCTCCTGGAGCGTTGGTCTTTACTCCAACTTCTGGACCAGTCCCACTCAACGATGTTTCGGTATGGTGGCGTTGGGTGCACGGAGCGAACTGGCGCCATCCCGAAGGCCCTGCGAGCTCTATAAAGGGAAGAGAAAATCATCCAGTCGTTCAGGTCTCGTGGTACGACGCGGTGGCCTATGCCCAATGGGCGGGTAGACGGCTACCCACGGAAGCCGAGTGGGAATTCGCCGCGCGCGGCGGGTTGGAATCAAAGCGGTATGTCTGGGGTGACGACTTCAAGCCGGGCGGCAAACATATGGCGAACACCTGGCAAGGATTATTCCCGGTTCAAGACAGTGGTGAAGACGGATTTGTGGGCACTTCGCCGTTTGGCTCTTTCCAGGCGAACGGCTACGGCCTGTACGACATGGCTGGGAACGTTTGGCAATGGTGCAATGACTGGTATCGGGTCGATACCCACATCGAGGCGGCAAGCAAAAACGTTTGTCGCGATCCCGCTGGACCGGCCGAGAGTTATGATCCAGCCGATCCATACGCACCCAAGCGCGTCGTCAAAGGTGGCTCATTTCTTTGCAACCCCTCTTACTGCGAGAGTTATCGCCCCAGCGCGCGACGAGGAACGCCGCCCGACACCGGTTCGTCCCATACAGGTTTCCGGTGCGTGATCTCCGGAGACAACGCCCAGGCTAGCCCTTCGGCTGGAAGCTAATGTTCTTTGACCAATTTAGCAGCTTCTGATTTACCCAACCCAAACTAGCAACCCCCAAAATAATGAGTTATAAACCTAAACTGTTCAGCACGCTGCGGCGGCTGCTGTCCGCGGTCGCCTTCATGGCACTGTGTTTCAGCTTTGCAGATATGGCCCTTGCCCAGACGGCGAGGGCCTACAGCAAGGAGGCGATGGAGCAGGCACTTGCCACCAAGCACCACTATGACCTTTACGGAATCCATTTCGATTTCAACAAGGCGGTGATTCAGCCGGATTCCAACGCGTTACTTGATGATATCGCGGCAGCGCTGAAGAACTTTCCGGAGTGGCGGCTTAGGATCACTGGCCACACCGACTCAACCGGCGATGCGGCGTACAATGAAGTGCTGTCCATGAATCGGGCCAACGCCATCAAGCAGGCCCTGGTTGATCGCGGCATCGACGCCGCGCGGCTAGAAACCTTGGGTATGGGAGAGAAGCAGCCGGTCGCCAGCAACGAGACGCCAGAAGGCCAGGCATTGAACCGCCGGGTCGAGCTCGTGCGGCTTGATGTGAAGCCAAATATCGTCTTCATCATGGGTGACGACATCGGCATGTGGAACATCGGTGCTTACCATCGGGGCTTGATGGCCGGGCGGACACCGAACCTCGACAAGCTCGCCAAAGAAGGCATGTTGTTTACTGACTACTACGCCGAGGCAAGCTGCACGGTGGGTCGCGCGAACTTCATCACCGGCGAGCTACCGATCCGCACCGGGATGACCACGGTCGGCCAGGCCGGTGCACCGACAGGATTGCCCGCCGAGGCTTGCACAATTGCCACCGCGCTCAAAGCGCAGGGCTACGCCACCGGCCAGTTCGGCAAGAATCACCTTGGCGATAAGAATGAGTTCCTGCCTACCGTCCACGGGTTCGATGAATTCTTCGGCTACCTCTATCACTTGGACGCGATGGAAGACCCGGCGCATCCCAACTACCCGCAAAATCTGTTGAACGTCGTCGGCCCGCGCAACATGGTCCATAGCTGGGCCACCGATACGGATGATCCCACTGAAATGCCGCGCTGGGGCAAGATCGGCAAACAGAAGATTGAGGACGCCGGCACGCTTTATCCCGAACGGATGAAAACCGTGGATAATGAGATTCGCGACCTCGCCCTGAATTTCATGGAGAAGGCACAAAAGGACGGCAAGCCGTTCTTCTGCTGGCTCAACCCGACGCGCATGCACATCGTCACGCACCTCTCGGACAAGTATGAGAAGATGCGCAACTCGGAGAATGGCTGGTCGGAAGAAGAAGCCGGCATGGCCCAACTCGATGACGACGTCGGTTTGGTGATGCAAAAGCTCAAGGACATGGGCGTCGATGACAACACGATCGTCGTTTTCAGCACCGACAACGGCACCGAAGTTTTTACCTGGCCCGATGGCGGACAGACACCCTTCGCGCAGTCCAAAGGGACGGTCTTGGAGGGCGGCTTCCGCGTGCCGTGCATCCTGCGCTGGCCCGGCCATGTGCCGGCGGACTCCGTTCAGAACGGTATCTTCTCCGGCATGGACTGGTTCCCCACCTTCCTCGATGCTGCTGGCAACCCGAATATCATCGGCCAGTTGCTCGAGGGTGTGAAACTCGGCGACCGGACTTATAAGAACCACCTCGACGGCTACGACCAGATGGCCGCCATCACCGGCAAAGGCCCGTCCACGCGTCACGAAATCTTCTACCTCGGCGAAAGCACCGTCGGCGCGGTGCGCATTGACGATTACAAGTTCCGCTTCATCGACCAACCCCAAGGCTGGCTCGGTGAGAAGACCAAACCTGACGTACCCTACATTACCAACCTTCGTCTAGATCCCTTCGAGCGTACGGGCTGTGTTCGTCCAGCAGGTAATGGCCAAGGAACTCCAGACCTTCCTGGATTACCCGCCGATGCAAAGGGGCGCCAGCTTCAACCTCGATGCAGTCAAAGCGGAGATGGCGAAAAAGATGCAGCAGGCGGAGGCGGCAAGCAAAGGCCCCAGCCAGTAACAGAAACGACCTTCACGGCGGGTGGCTCGCAAGGGGCCGCCCGCCTTTTATTAATCTCCTGATCCCTGCGATCATGAAGCGCGCGCCGCATCCGTCCTAACCAGGTGTGCGAACAACAACCATGAAACCGACAAGACTCATCGTAATTTAACTCCATGTCCAAACTATCCGCCAAGCTCAAGGAGGAGTTCTTTGCGTTGCTCCCACCGACGATCTTTTTTTTCGTCGCTCTACATATCGTTGCGTTTGTTCGCGTGTTGATGCTAAAGGAGACGGGGATTTCGCCACAGTCTTCGATGTCGGTAGCGCTCGCCGCACTCATTCTCGGCAAGGCAGTGTTAATCGCGGACATGCTGCCGATGATCAATCGCTTTCCCAATAAACCGCTGATCTACAACGTCGCCTGGAAGACCATGATCTACCTGCTGATGGCCACGCTCATTCACTATCTGGAGCGCCTGGTCGAATTCTGGCGACAAGCCGGCGGCTTTGTGGCCGGCAACGAAAAGCTGCTGGCGGAAATCGTGTGGCCGCATTTCTGGGCCATTCAGATCATTCTGTTCGTATTGATTCTCATGTACTGCACGATGCACGAACTGGTGCGCGTAATTGGGAGGGAAAAGGTGCTACGGATATTCTTCGGCCCGATGCCCATCCCGCAAGTTTGAGCGAGGCACTTATGGCCGACGCCCTGGCTGTGGGCTGTGCTAATACCCAGGCCCAGAAAAATCTTGAAGCCGCCGAACTGAACCAGCAGACGGACAAGCTGGGGCGGGTGGGGACCTTGGGGTTTTTTAACCCATTCTATAAGCCCGTGATGCGCCGAGTAAGTCGACTCGTTTTACTTCTTATTCTAGCTTGGTTTTCCGGCGGCGGCACGGCGCCAGGCGAGCAAGCTTCTGCCTCACCGGTGAAACCGAATCCGGCGCCTACGCTCATCCCGCTAACCCAAGTACCCGTGGAAGCGAAGTCGGCGATGACGTCTCTCGAGGAGATCGATGCGAGTGTGTCGAGGGATCAGTCAAGCGCGGGCGATATCGCCGGCAGTCTTTCGAATCTCACGAGCGAAATCGATGCAAGACTCGCTGAAGACATGCGGCTCCTGACGGCGAGTCCGTCGCTCGACGTGCTTTATCAGCTAAAGAGTACTTGGCAAAATTTTGGCGATGATCAGTCGGCATTGGCTCGGGAGCTGGGACAGCGCGGCACAAGTCTGGAGCAGGAACGCGCGCGTCTGGATCAGTTGAAGAAGACTTGGCAGGCAACGCTGCAATCGGCGAAACAACCCGACACGCCTCAGCCATTCTTGCAGAGCATCCAAAATGTAGTCGACTCCATTGAGCGGACGCGACAGGCGGTCGAATCCGGCCGGGAGCAGGTTTTGACCTTGCAAGGCAGCCTTTCCGAGCAGGAAGCTCGAGTTCGAACAGCTCTGTCTTCAGTCGAGCAGTCGCAAAACCGGGCATTGAAAAGTCTTCTGGTAAGAGATAGCCCACCCATTTGGAGCGGTGAGATAAGTCTGGGCAGAGAGTGGGAGAAGCAAAGTGGGGCGTCGTTTTCTTCGCAACTGAAAGCATCAACCGCGTTCGCTAAACAACACCCTTTTGATTTCCTGGTCCACGCGCTTCTCATTGTACTGATTGCTACCGCGCTTCAATTGGTGCGGCGCAGGATGCGAAAGGTGACGGAGGAGAAACCAGATCTACAGCGCGCCGCGCCGATCCTCGATCTCCCCGTCTCGATGGCCTTTGTGCTTTCCCTTCTGATTGTCGCGCCAATCTATCCGCAGGCACCGCGCTTCCTTCAGGCGATTATGGGAATCGCAGCACTAATCCCTACCGTTCTGGTTCTTCGAAAGCTGCTCCAGCCTAATTCGTATCCAATCCTGAGTGCGCTTGTCGTCATGTATTTCGTTAGTCAGCTCCGATTGCTCGCGGCCTCTCTACCACACACGGGCAGGTTCCTGTTCCTCGGTCAAATGCTGGGTGGGTCTCTCTTTCTTATCTGGCTGCTTCGGAGCTGGCATCTACCGACGGCAGCTGCAGAAACCCACGGTCGCCTTTGGCGAGGTATCCGAGCGATCGCCGCAATCGGGCTTATCATTTTGCCAGCGGCGTTCCTCGCAAATATTTTCGGATACGTAAATTTGGGAAACCTTTTGGGAATTATATTTCTGAAGAGCGTTTTCGTCGCGGCCATGCTCTACACCACCATACGGATCCTGGAAGGCTTGATCATTATTGCCCTGCAGGTCCGGCCATTAGGCTCGTTGCGGGTCGTTAGTCTGCATCGCCCGATGCTGCAGCGGCGGACTTGCCGCGTACTGGAGTTTTTGGCGTTCTTGTTCTGGTTGAGTCTGATACTGAACTTTTTTGGTTTACTAACTCCGTTGACCGCGACAACCAGGGCGGCGCTGAATGCGAACCTCGGAATCGGTTCCCTCAACATCTCGGTGCACAGCATCCTAGCGTTCCTGATCGCGATTTGGGCATCCTTTCTGGTCTCGAGATTCCTGCGTTTTCTGCTGGAAGAAGACGTCTATCATCATTTTCATCTCGCGCCCGGCATTCCGTACGCAACCTCTACGATGCTTCACTATGCAATCCTGCTCTTGGGATTGTTCATCGCCTTGGGAGCACTGGGCATTGATCTGACAAAGATTACTATCCTGGCTGGCGCATTCAGCGTGGGGATCGGATTTGGATTACAAAACGTGATCAATAATTTTGTGTCCGGCCTGATCCTGCTTTTTGAACGTCCGATCAAAATTGGTGACATAATCGAGGTAAGCGGCATTGCCGGAGAGGTCCGCCGCATCGGGATCCGGGCCAGCGTCATTCGTACCGCGGACGGCTCTGAAGTTATCGTGCCGAACGGGTCGCTCATCTCGAGTAATGTAACTAACTGGACCTTTTCGGATGTACTGCGCGCAATCGAAGTCTCAGTCAACGTGGTTAGAGGTGCCGATCCCCAACGCGTGTTCGAACTGTTGAAAAGTACTGCCACTGGTCACCCTGGTGTGGCAAAAGAACCGTCCCCGCAAGTGTACGTAGTTAACTTCGCCGCCGGTGCGATAACCTTTCAACTTCGAGTTTGGACGGATCAATATCAAGAGTGGGCTCAGCTGCGAAGCGATCTTTCGGTTGCTGTGAATGACGCTTTAGCCCGGGAAAAAATTGCGATCGCATGATGCTAGTATCCAGTCGCATAAATTAGCGCAAGGCCCCAGCGGGATCCCCGAGTCCTGAAACCTCCCGGGAGGTGGACTTCCGACATCCCGGAAGCGGCGTCCTCCTGGACCACCTGGATGATAACCCCTCGGATAAGATAGTAGGCCCGGAGGTCTGAGACCATTTTGACCTCCAATAAGTCGGTACGGGGCCAATATCATCATGGATGAGGCCATCCGTGCGGCTTTCGCGGTCGGCACCAAAAACCGCGGCGAGTTGTCGCACCTGCCGGATCACACCGTTGTGCTTTACCTCACGATGTTTCAGGATGCCGCTGGCAAGACCTTCACCCCGCGGCGGAGAATGCGGAGGGCGGCGGCGCCCAGTTCTGGTTGCGACTTCCAGCGTCAAAGCAGATCGGCGTATGAAGGTTGCTCACGCTTGTTTACGCGTTGGCTCATCAATGTTCACGACTCCAACTTTGCACGGGATGACAGACCACTTTTGCGGCCAAGCTAGTGCATCGTCTCATATGTCCGATAGATATGAGACGATGCACTAGTGTTACTCATAGTAATGCAGACGCTGCAAGTTCTGGATCGCTACGTGACCTTGCAGATCAAACACCACGCTTAATGACGGCTGAAAAAGATGTTGGCTAGGAATAACGCCGGCTTCCATATAGTAGATCGCACCGGCTTGCAGTGTGAAGTTCTGAGTCGAAGCCGTATCCGTGGTAGCAGTGAGGGCGTGTTGCCCCGGCCGAGTATGGTAAACGAAGTAGTTACCATCCTGCAGCGTGCCAATATCTATGCCGTTGTCCTTGATATCGACTCCCACAGCTGCACCAGGTGAGCTATGTGGGCGATAGAAGTAGACCGTCGCCAGGTTCGCGCTGGGGTCCGAAACAGTCGAGGAAGATTGCTGGCCAGTTTGCACGGAGCTGCAAGCAGTTAGGAGGACCAGCAGATACAGGGTAATGGGCTTCAACTTGTTGAGGAGCGTGATCATTGCTAAGTTACATCTAAAGACGGCATTTTTTAGGCGATCATTGTTGCGTTGGCATCCTCTCGCCGATAAGGCGCCAGCAAAGCTCCGAAATCAAAAGACCGTATCAGCTTTCATTGGCCATTCATATTGGACCTTAGTCCAACAGGCTCGACCCATCGGCCTATCTACTATCAGGGTTTGGTAACGCTGTTTCTCCGCAAGGATTCCGGTTTCGTTATCGGCTCCCGCAGCGGGTCGGATAATTGAGCAAACTCGGTCGTAAATTGGGTCCGATTGTCGCTATTGATCGGTCGCGATCAGTCCCGCTCGATCAACGGTGAAATCCCACCGGGTCTCTACTTTCTTGTCGTTCACTTTTGCCGTCAGAATTACGATGTACATCTTCGGAAGCAATTTCTGAGTAAATGCAAAAGCTACTAACTTGGTCTTGGGGTCGTAGACTGCCGGCACCAGACCAAACCCACTGATCCGCATCTCCACCGATTTTGGATCGACGTCTCCCATGCTAGCCAAATTCGCCTTAATCGTCGGTTTAGGCTCGGTGATGTGTTGATTGTTCAATGGCTCCGTCAACATCGCGGCGGAAGCGAGTTGGCTGGTTTCTACCCCGGGCTGAGTGCCATCGGTCGTCCCAAAGTCCAGTGCCGCTTTGAATACGTCACCCTTTAGAGAATCAATGGCGTACCGGCCAATTTGATCGGCTGGTACGTTGATATCCATGCGCCGCCCGTAAACTGTAAACTGCATCTCGTAACCGGCTTCCTTGGCGGTCTTGCGGACGACCTCATTGTGAAAGCCATAGGGAAATGCCAAAGCGATGATCTTAACCCCCAGCTTATTTTCCAGAGTCTCCTTGCAGCCATAAACTTCATTATGCAACCAGGTCGTATAATCCTGCCCCCTCGGTGCGTGCCTCAGATCATGATGCGACACGGTGTGAGCCTCAATTTCAACTCCAGCATCCCGCATCTCTCCGAGTTGCGCCCAGGTCGTAGACTTACCACCCGTATTAACCCATTTTGTGTAGATAAACAGAGTGAACGGATAACCGAACTCTTTGAGGATCGGCCAGGCGACGTAATACTGGGAATTCCATTCGTCGTCGATCGTAATGACTGCACTCTTTGAAGGAATCGCCTTTTCCCCTTTGCGCCAGGCTAGAAGATCCTGCATCGAGATAACAGAAATTCCATTGTCTTTGAGCGCCTTCATTTGAGCGCGAAAATCATTCGGTGCGGTCACCAACTCGGCCGGTCTATCTTCGAAACGATGGTAAAGAAGCACGATGAATTTGGCGGTGCGATTGGTATCGCGCGGCGGCGTAATCCTGGCCTCGTTGATCCCTGGGAGTCCTTCCCGGATTCGCCTCGAGAAAGCCGGGTCGCGATCGGCGGCGCGGGCGCGTTCGTCGATGTAGCTTAGGCGCCTGAGTTCGGCAAAGGGCAGCGACGTGTCGATCGCCCTCAGTTCGTAGGCGCGTTCGGCGATCGTGCCATTCACCAGAAGCTGCCAGTCCCAGGGCCGCGCTGAGCCGATGTGCTTGATATGGGTTCGGATGTTCGAGGTGCAATTGCTGGTGAGCTCGTTATACCACTGCGGTCTTTCGTGGAGCTCGTTAGCGCTTTTTAGGTAATCGAGAAACAGGGCTCGGGCTTTTTCCGTGGTTGCCGCAAAGAGTCGATAGAGATAGACATCTTCCAGCCGGTAATTGGTGCGCACCCGCACGATGTCGCGTTCGTCACCGATGACGTAATAGAGCTCGAACTGCCGGTACAAGCCGGCAATCGGTGAATAATTCTGGCCCTCGGCCATCCGCGTTTCGACGGAGATGCAAACGCAGCCATCTGGACCGAAGTCGAAGCTCAGGAAGGTGTGGCAGATAAGTTTGGGTCCCCAGAAGTTGGTAAAAAAATCGACGGCGCGCAGATTAGAAAGCTGCACGATCTTGGTTTCCCATCGCGGGCGAAACTCAGTTTTGCTGAGGTAGTCAAAGTTGCGGAAGTTGTGGATCACCACCCGGTCGCCGTCGATTTCGGCGTAGGGCACTTCGGCTACCTGGGGCATCCAGTCGCGCTTGTTGGAAGATTGGATCGTCAGTTCCCACGCCGCTACGAGCACAATTGCAACGGCTACGCCGAGCTGCGCTCGCCAGTGGGGCCGCACGAATACGAGCGCGGCAACTGCACTTAGTCCGAACGCAGCTGCTAGAGGTTGACGCAACCCTGAGACTGGAAAATCGAACCAGAGCGCGCCAAAGGCCCACGCGACGCCGATCAGCAGTATGCACGTGACGACGCTTAAGATGAGCAAACGAACCAAAAAACGGACCACCCCCACGCCACTCATTTTCGCCGTGGACTCCGAGGGTTTCAGAATTTTAGTCTGTGACATACCACAGCGATGCCAGTTCTTCGGCGTCGCTCTCTCGATTCAGACAACCGGCACGCGCTGCGGAATTGAGTGTCAGCCATCGCACTTGGATTCTAGTGCGCAATGCCACGCGACGTCTATTGGACCTTAGTCCCATACCTCAGATTCGGGGTGCTTTGAACAAATTCGGTCAGAATCGAGATCTAACGAATGTAGTTGGGGTGTGGCCCATTGGACTAAGGTCCAATAGAAACTTCAATAGAGGATTGATAGGCTTCCGTTAGCTGTATGGAGTCCGAGGTTCATCGTGGCCTGTAGATTGATACGAGGCCAACCCCGGCAGAGTCCTGCGCGATTCGGCCGACAGCCAAAAGTCAACAGAATCCATGCACGATGAATAAACGCTCATTGGTTTTTTTATTCCTGTCCGCGGCTCTGTCATCCCTCTGCTCTTTCAACATTCGAGCCGAGGAACCTCGGGCCGACCAGGCAGCGCTGATTAAGAATGCGCAGGCGTTCGCGGACGCCTTTGCAAAAGGCGACGCCAAGGCAGTGGCCGCCTTTTGGGCCGAGGATGGCGATTACGTCGATCTCAACGGTCGCCGTTTGCAGGGCCGCCCCGCCATCGAAAATGCGTTCAAGGATTTCTTCACCGAGAACAAGGGCGTGAAGCTGCGCATCGACGTAAATTCGGTGCGCTTCGTCACGCCGGAGACAGCCATCGAGGATGGGACGACGTCCGTTATCCCCTCGGACGGCGCGCCTCCTAACCAGTCCCGCTACAGCAACGTCCATGTAAAAAAGGACGGCCAGTGGGTTCTGCAGAGCGTGCGCGAATCGCCTTACACTCCGCCCGGCAACTACGAGCACCTGCGCGGACTGGAGTGGGCGATTGGCGAATGGGTCGATGAGGTAGAAGGGCCGGAAGTCGACCACGCTACCTTCGAGTGGGCGCCGGAGAATAACTTCCTTATCTCGACCCAGGACGCGACGGTGAGGGACACCTTGGTAGCACGTTCCACGGAGTGGATCGGCTGGGATCCAGCTACCTCTCAGGTGCGCTCGTGGAGTTTTGTGGCAGACGGAGCCATCGGTGAAGCGGTCTGGAGTAACGAGGGTGACCAATGGATTATTAAGACGAACGCGATCCTGCCGAACGGGAAGAAACTCGCGGCCACGAACATCATCACCCGCAACGGTCCCGACGCCATCACGTGGCAGTCGAAGGATCGAACGCTCGATGGCGAGGCGCTTCCGGATGTAAAGGAAGTCAAGATGAAGCGCGTGCCCTGAACAACGCCTGACTTTACAAACCTATCAATAAACTATGTTGCCCAAAATCCTCGCTCTGACTCTTGCCGTCTGCACGGTTACGCTCTTCATGTCCGCCGATGCCCTGGCTTGGGGTGGCGGTAGTTGGAATCGCTCTGGATCGGCTTCCTACACCGGCCGTTATGGAAATAGCTATTCCCGCAGTTACTCCGGTAGCTTCAGCGGCGGCGGTTATCATTACGGCGGTGGCGGCTATCATTACGGCGGTGGCGGCTATGGTTACGGCGGTGGTGGCTATCATTACGGCGGCGCCGGCTACGGTGGAGGTGGAGGTTATTACGCCGGGGGGTTCCATCCGGGAAGTTTTGTCGCTGGATATGCGGCCGGGGCCTATTATTCCCAGTAAGGCAGGGCCGGGAATAGTTTGGAATAAACGCGCATCGAAGGCCCGGTTCGTTATGTCGTTCTCGGCGACATGTTTTAGCAATGTGTCGATAAAATCGAGAAATATCGACATGTCTGCATTGACGTGTCGATGGTATCGACATAACCTTCGAACGTGTCGATAAAACAAGAGAATTTAATCATGACGGGTGGTCCTTGGAGGCCGGACGTGCCCCATAATGCACTCCCGCCATTGCCGCCAGCGGTCGATTTGGAGACCAAGGCGGTCCTCAAACGGTGCATTACTGCACGCGCAGCTGTAGGTGAACTCAAGCAAGCGGCCGAGCTCATCCCTAACCAGGCGATGCTGATCAACACGTTGCCTTACCTGGAAGCCCGGGCCAGCTCGGAAATAGAGAACATTGTGACGACCACCGATCGGCTTTTTCAATTCCAAAAGGCGGACGCGAACGCTGATCCCATGACGAAGGAAGCGCTTCGCTACAGCCACGCTTTGCTCGAGGGCTTTAAGGCACTCGACAAACATCCCCTAAACACGCGTACCGCCGAACAGGTTTGCAGCACGATCACGGGTGTTGACATGCGGGTGCGCCAAGTGCCCGGGACAACGCTGGGGGAGCCGACCGGCGAGGTCATTTACACGCCACCGGTCGGAGAGGCTTTGCTTCGAGATTTGCTTGCGAATTGGGAAAAGTTTATGCACCTATCTGCCGACCTTGACCCGCTTATACGGCTGGCCGTAGCCCACTACCAATTCGAGGCGATTCATCCCTTTACGGATGGAAACGGCCGCACTGGCCGCGTGCTGAACAACCTTTTTATGATCCAAGAGAAGCTCCTTACCTTGCCAATCCTTTACCTGAGCCGGTACCTGATCAGAAGGAAGACGGACTATTACCGGCTGCTTTTGAACGTAACCCGTCAATCGGCCTGGGAGCCTTGGGCGCTCTACGTCTTGGAAGGCATTGAGGAGACCGCGAACTGGACCAAAGACAAGATCGCGGCGATTCGGAAGCTCTTGGAGCACACAACTTGGTTTGTTCGTGAGCAGTTGCCGAAGCTTTACACGAAGGAATTGGTTCTCCTCATTTTCGAAAAACCCTATTGCCGGATTGGGGACGTGGTCGAAGAGGGTATAGCTGGGCGGCAAACTGCCTCACGGTATTTAAAGGAGCTCGCACGGATCGGCGTATTGAGGGAAGAAGAAAAGGGGCGCGAAAGGATTTTTATTCACCCAAAGCTGATGGGACTCTTGGCGCCGCGCGATAGCGATGTTTTTACTCCTTACTCTTCGGAGATCGGCAAGGTGGATTGACGACTTGGCGCAGCAGTTGCCGGAGGTGGGCGAATGAGCGGGCAGTCAGAGGGCTGATGTGCAACAGTTTTGAAAAGAACGGCAAAAGCCGATCCGAGAGGATCTCTCGTCCGATCGAGGCACTCCAAGCCATTGAATTGTTTGCTCATTTGACGATTCGTTTTGTGAGGAACGCCACGGAACCGCCTACACATGGACTGCAGCTGGACATTGTCCGAGACAATTGGCGCCGAATATGGCCGTCCGCGTTTGGAATGTAAATTGGACCTTAGTCCAATACGGTAAATGCAACTGTGCAAGCTGGCCCGAAATGGTTAGGGCGTGAGAAGTAAGTCGTTCGCGCGGAATTTAAGTAGAAATCCAAAAAGCATTAGGCCAACAGCCATTAATTTGCCGGCGAAAATTATACAATTAAGCAGATGACACAGAAAACTAGCTATGCGTCGAAAACCTATCAGTAAAATTCACCAAAAAAAGGAACAGGAAATAAACTGACGTGACTCGTTTTCTTGAATTTAACTACAAAAATTGTTCGCTCTTGATCGATGGCGAGCGGTCCCGCTAGATCAACAGTTAAAATCCCACCGGGTCTCCACTTTCTTGCCGTTCGCTTTGGGAAGTGAAATACTGGAGATGTCCGCTCAAACTTCCGATGCGCGGTATCGGCTTGTAAGTAAATAGAAATCACCGTCTCTCGTCGCCCCGTTATAAACGCTCTCCATGCAGAGATGACGATGTCTGTCAGAGTTTGCGCGGTGAACAGAAGCACTTTTCCGTGGCAATTAGATTGGAAAAAAAGAGCTAGTCACTTATTGCGCGTGAGCCAGTTGATGTGTCAGCTATTTGAGTTCAGTTCCGGCCCGCCGCATACGGCGGCCGCTTATTGGACTAAGGTCCAATAGAAATATTATAGCAATTTGCGGTCGCGATTGATACGGTCTCCCCAGTCGATGCGCGATCTTGTGCCGATCGCTCCACCTGTCGAGGCGTGAAGCGATCGTAGTCATCGCGTACGGACAGCTAACAATGGAAACCCCTATGTGGACTCATCTATGAAAAACTTGACCGCCTTAGCCGTAGTGACCCTCGCGTCACAAGCAGTAGTCGCCTTTGCCGGCGAACCAGTAGTATCTTCGAAGCAAGTTATTGCGCCGACCCCTCCACCGCCTGAATACTTCCGACCCAACGAATGGGATATTGGAGCGTTTGCGACGTATGCGACCGGGACAGGCGAAAATCCAACCGGCACGCGTGTTAGAGACGGCTTTACCACCACCCTCTCCGGCGAGACCAGCTTCACCGGTTGGGGCGGAGGTATGGATTTCACTTATTACTTCCCTTGGAAATATGCAGGCATAAGGTTCCAAGGGGCGGGCGTATCGCTCTCAACCGGAAATTTCACTGTGACTGAGAGTTTCCAAGGTGTCAGGCAGGTGAGCAGAACTGGCTCTGTCAGTACGGCGGCGGGTATTATAACGGCAGACATTATCCTGCGGCTCCCGCTGGATGAGTTCTGGTCGGGTGTTCACCTGGCGCCATACGGTTTCGTTGGGTTCGGTGGTCTTTTCGCAGGCGGGGGTGGGCAGACGATAAACACTCGCTTTCCTGAGCTCAATGATAGGGTCAACAGCATAGATCGCGGCGTCCAGAGTCGGCCGCTCGGAAACGTCGGCGGTGGATTCGAATACCGCTTTACTCCCCATATTGGGATCTTCGCCGAGGCTGGTTATAACTTCATTGATCATACACGAGGGAAAACCGACAACAATTTTATCCAGACCAATTTCGGCCTCAGGTACGCTTTCTAATGCAGCAGCGAAGTGACTGGCGGAGCTCGACTGTGCTCCGCCACTCTTTCATTTACAAGCGAACTGCTTGAGCACGGCGCGGCAAGTCGCTGCCAAAGTGATTGGTGAGAAGTGAGAGGTGAATTAAACAGCGGAGCTAGGCCCGAAAGCTTTCGGGCCAGTTGGAGGATAGGAATGCACGGTGTTCGGCGGTTGGCGTCGGCGGTAGCGGCGACTGTCCAACCAACGGCCATAGCGTGCTGGGCCGAAAAATTGGAACGAAGCGACTGATTCAGCGTGGCCTTAGGTCGCAGTCGCCTTGGGATCGTTCGCCCCGATAATTTCGCCGAGGGTAATGGCGAGCGGTGGCGACTGCGTTGTTAGGTCAGCCACACCAATTGCTTCGCTCCGCCCTTTTGGCCTGCTACGCCAACGGCTTAACCGGGACAGTCGCCGCTACCAATGACCCATCGCCGCTCAGGTTATTCCTGGAGAGTGAGTGGTCACTGAAGACTCACACACGCCGACTTGTGCGACAGCGGGAGAATCCTCGCAAAAAAGAAGCCGAATCACTAGCTCGTCGATCAGTTCGGATGCATGGAGCCGAAAATCAATCGGGATGAACTTTTAAGAGCAGGAGGCAGAGCTCCGTTCTCGGTCGTCGTTTAAGTCAACGCTCTGGCTATTGGACTTTGGTCCAATAGGAATTCCTGTCCGAAAAGTTTAGTATCCGACCCCGATTTAACCCCCTTTGAGGTCCGAGTATGCATCTTCGCCCGATATCAAACGCGTGGAGCCAGTTGGTAACTGAAAATAGCACGAAGCATGGCATGCACCGACGCGGATCGTCCGCACTGATTCTGATCGCGATTTTTTTTGTGGTCGGAGAGCTGGGTGCAGTTCGAGGGGACAACGTTCTGGAGGCCGATGGCCCAGGTCAGAACTTAACTTCTATTGCCAAGATTTATTCGACCAGCACCGCACAACCGGCAATGCTCGCCATACGGGGCGGGACCATCTTATCGATCCACGATCATATCGCGATTCTTCCCCCGGGAGGTTTAACCGGGCTACAGGCGCAGGGGATTGGAAGCCGGATCACCGCAGAGAATTTCAGCATATCAGCATTGGGCTTGGGGCAAACCGGAATAGTGGGCGCGAGAGCGATGGATGGCGGCTTGGTGACCCTCGACGGCGGTAAGATCGAAATCGTGGGCGACCACAGCTTTGGCCTATTCGCTGACAACGGAACCGTCAGCGCAAAAGGCGCATTAACCATCTCCATGAAAGGAGTTGATTCCCACGGGGTCGAAGCGCGCGGGATTGGCTCGGTGGAAATAGATCCAAACACAACGATCACGACTACAGGAAGGGGCGGGATATCGGTATTTTCGCTTTGACCGGGGGAACGGTAACGGCAAACGGAATTACGATCACGACCTCAGGCTTCCTGTCGCCGGCCGGATTCAATGCGGACGGAGCGGCAGCGTTGGGCGGGACAATCGATCTGGAGAATTCCAGCGTCAGAACCAGCGGCGTTAATGCGGATGGTCTGCACGTGTTTGATGGCCGCAGCAAGATATTCGGAACAAATCTGACCATTACAACATCGGGTCTGGGAGCGGCCGGTGCGGAAGCCGATAATGGCGGCTCGATTCAGTTGAATGGCGGCTCAATCACAACGGCCGGTGTAAATGCCTACGGCGCGTTTGCCTCTGGAGCGGGCAGCAGTATAGCCATTACCAATAGCGACGTGCTGAGTTCGCAAGGCAGCGGTGCGTCCGTTGACAACGGTGCGCGCCTCACCCTCGCCGGATCAAGTCTGACGGCGCTTATCCATGGCGTTGTAGCTACACGCGGTACCGCGGATGCACCCAATTCAATCGTCATCAGCGGTGGGAATCTCATCACGGTATTTGGTGACGCCTTTCAAGTGCAGAACGGAGCTGCCAATATCTCCGTCAGTAACAGCGCCACCGTCACGGGTAATAGCGCACTGTTACGGGTTCTTGATCCCGCATCAGCGACGATAGTCAACTTCAACGCCAGCCATGCCAGCCTGTTTGGTGATATCTTCGCTGACCCGGCAAGTCAAACGACGGTGAATCTGACAGATAGCACGGTGCTGACCGGCAAAGTAAATCCGCCGCCGCTCGGTCCGGGCGTCGACATGAGGATCGACGGCAGCAGCCAATGGGTCTTGACTGGGAGCTCCAACGTCAAATCTTTGAGCGTCAGCCCAGGAGCTGACATTGTGTTCCGTGCACCGTTCGACCTTCGTAAAACGCTGACTCTCGGAAGATTGTCTGGCACGGGCGGTACCTTCGGTATGAACATCGACCTCAGGCGTGAGGTCGGCGATCTCATCAATATCACCGGTCCAAGCGCAGGTTCGCATCTGCTCACGTTTCTCGACCGCGGTGCCGGGACGGATCTTCGAGCGAACGCAGCGTTGCTGGTGGTGAAGACTTCTGATGGTGTCGCTGGCTTTTCCGGAATGACCGATCGTGCCGTCTTCAAGTACTATGTTGTCCATGGCGACGGTTCCAGCGCTACACCGATTCCGGACGATTGGTATCTGGTGCGTGCGGACCGGATTGTGCGAGATCAAGTTGTCCGGCCTGCTAACCTGCCCGCGGGATCTATCAACACGCCGGTAGGGCTTTCACCCGTTGACGCTCTTTCCAACGCGGCCAACGCTGCTATTGGGACCTATGCAGCAGCTGTCCCTTTGTTCTATGCCGACATGGATACGCTAATCCAGCGACTCGGTGAGTTGCGTTTTCCGCGCGAAGACCATAGCGCTTCCGTTGATGCCGACGGCAAGGCGGTGTGGCCAGCGCCGGCTGAGGAACCAACGATTGGGACGTGGGTTCGTGGATTTGGCAACGGAATGCATATCAATGATCAGGTGAGTCGCGCTTTTGATCAAAATACGGGAGGCTTTCAGCTTGGCGCCGACAAGCGATTTGCTGCGCTCCGAGGCGATCTTTACCTGGGCGGCTTTCTGAGCTACTTCAATGCGTCACGCGATTTCCTGGATGGAGGGAGTGGTTCGACCAATGCTTTCAGCGTGGGGACGTATGCGACTTGGATTCATCCCCAAGGCTGGTACGCCGATCTCGTTCTCAAGTACACCCAGCTCTGGAACTATTTTCACACGCCTTCATCTGACGGAAGCTTCTCCACCGGAGATTACAGCATTCCGTCCCTGGGCGGTTCCCTGGAAGTGGGTAAACGCTTCGATGTCGGAAAATTTTTTATAGAGCCACAGGCGCAACTGAAAGTGATGTTGGCGGCTTCGGCATCGGGTCCGACATCGCTGTACAGGTTTACGGCGCATTAGGCTGCCAAGTTACCCGCTGCGTCCATTCCGAAGTTGGTTATCGCTACCTTTATGACGAGTTCCGCGACCAGAGCGCAGGCGATTTCCTGTATAAAATGTCATTGCATGGAGTGCAGATCACAGCCGGGATCAACTTCTAGTAATTGAAGAGATCTCGTGCAAAGACTCTGAGAAGCTCGCGCAAAGACGCAAAGGCTTCAGACGAGAGAATAGAAGCTTTCCCCAAGGCAAAAGCTTGCGTTCGGCCCACAATTCGGCATGTCTAATGGGTTGTGATCGCATGGGTCGAAACCGGACCGGGCATTTCAAGTTACTCTGCCGGTTCCATTTGACTGTAAGCATTCCTGACCCGGGAACTCACACCATAAGCTGATAAAAATTCAAGAAGATCGTCCTCCCATCTTGATCTTCTCGCCAGGAATGCGCCGCACTGCGCAATCTGACTCGCGAAACTTGCGCTTTTCGAGCTCGTGATAACGACGAGCCGAATCGTTCGCCATTCTCTCGAGTTTTGCAGGATCCGAACGAAGTCTATTCCACACAATCCGGGTAGCTCAGAATCAAGGACGATTAGGTCGTACGGAATGTGAGCTAAAATGTTGAACGCTTCTTCTGCCCGGCTAATTCCGTGCACCAACCAGTCGCGCTCTCGCAAGAGGGCTACAATTGGCCGGCGAAGGCTTTCTGTTTCCTCAATAACGAGAGCAAAAGAAGAGTTATTATGTTTCATTGGGTTGTTAGTTTCAGGGTTGTTTGCCCCAGAAGATGCGTGTTTCGCGAGCGAAGATTCGCTTCCAAGGTAATGAACAGCGGACAGCTTTGAATTGCATGTTCTACTTTGGTGCAATATCCGCCAGCAGCGCGTTGCGAATTTCGTAAAGCGTCAAGTCGACGAAGCGCACCGAAAGTCCAGACGCCGCAAGCGATAGGTTTCATTACCGCGCGCGATTGGATCCTAGATCATTGGACCTTAATCCGACGCGGCCGCTCCGCATTGCTCCCGAGGCTTATATCCAAACTGGGCCAATGCGAATCGAAATAGCAGAAAACGGCTGCGACAATGGCTATTGGACTAAGGTCCAATAGCCATGGCAGAAACGGGATGATACGCTCGGCACCCTGGGTTCCTGAAGAAACCATCCTATGAACAGAAGAGGAGCAACTTAAGCTCGACGACCTTGCCACAGACGATTCGCCTCAATGAGATGCCAAGTAATGAGCCCCGGTATCCCCAGAGCTAGTTCCCGCACGCGCCGAACGAGTGACAGCGCCAGCGCCGTTTCACTGGGAATACCGAGGAGATTCCCAAACAGGATATAGCCGCCTTCCTGCACTCCGACCGCTCCTGGTACGAGAAACGCCGCCCCCCGAATTGCCAGGGTGGCACTTTCCAAAATCACGGCTGTGGCGAAACCCGATGGCAACCCGAGCGCCCGCAGCGCGATCCAAACTTCGCCTGAAGCAATGATCCACGACAATGTCCAGAATAAGGCACATCCTGCCACTCCGCGCCGCCTGGCGTAAAGAAATCGAATCGTCTGATCAAGCGCTTCGCCGCCTTGCACCAGCGAATCCCGGCCAGGTGACTTGGCCAGGCGAGAGGCCAACGTCGCACTCCACCGGAAAATGCCAATCCGTTGCACAGCGTAGAACCCCGCCACCGCCAATGTCCCAGTCAGCACCGCGACGAGCGCAGGACGGGTAAGATCTGTTCGACCGGTGGCGGCGACAAGTAGAATGGAAGAAGCGACTATAAAAACAACTTTAGTTATGATGCCGATCGTAATATCGACAACCATCGCTGCAGTGGCAATCCTCAACGGCATACCCCACATCGCAGCGACGCGTGCCACCACGATGTCTCCACCAACCCGCCCTGTTGGCAAAAGGTTATTGATTGACTCACCAAGCCAATGCAGGAAGAAACTGCTGGTTAAGCGCACTCTATTTTGTTTCGGAACCAAGACCAACCAGCCCGCGGCATCGCTCAGCGTCTGCACCAGATGAAAAAGCGTTACGATGAGCAACCCCCAGCCGGCACGGGCAATCGCTAAGCCAACCTGTGCGGCGCCCTCACGAATAAGCAAAACAATAAAAAGCGCGCCTCCGGCAAAACCCAGGATATAGGCTATCGGTTCGATCGTCCGAAAATGTTTCACTGCTGGCAGTTAATTCCAAAACGAGAACAATAGCTCTGGAAACGGCGTATCTCGGTCGGTCCATCGAGTCCCACTTCTGCCAGCGTCGGGCTGCCATTGTGCGCACGATATCGTGACCGGTTTGAAGCCATGAGCTGCATCCGCTCGGCCGCTGCATCCGTCAACCGAATATCGAATTGTTGATAGATCCGGCGCACGATCGCCAAAGGATCGGACACCAGTTCTCGATACGTTACGTCGATGAAGCGCGTTGCTAATTCGGGATGGGCATCTCGGAAACTCATTATGCGCCGAATGCCCTCCGCCAGCGTTAGCGCCTCACGGATACCGAGTTGGTCAAGGCTAGGTGCGTGGCAGAACAGTCCCTGCAACACATGGGTCAATTGACTCGAGGACCTCAGGACCTCAAGTGGATCGCGATGCGTCTGGATGATCAGCGCGTCGGGGAACACTGCGAACAGTCCCTCCAAAGCGAATATGTGATCGGGAGATTTCAGAACCCATCGTCTGGTTGGAAAACCGAACTGAAGCTGTTGCAGAAAGCGTTTCTGCCAATTGTAGGTGAGGCCAAAGTCCGCTGTGTGCAGAAACGTCTGGTAAGTGGGCATATAGCAAATCGAAACGAACTCTCCGGACAACAGCGTGTAACTATGGATCGCCACGCATTCATGTGGTGTCCAGGCACGCATCGGGTAAACCGAATCGGCTCGCGGCGCGAGCCGGCGGAACCACCACAAAGAGGCCTCGGCCTTCCGGACCCGCGAATCAATATCGCTTCGGCCCCGATTCGGGGCCGGAAGAGGAAACATCACCTCCCAGACCCGGGGAGCTCGATTTTCTGGATCTTCCGCTAGTAGTTCGTGCAAAAAAGTGGAACCACTCCGCGGCATGCCGGTGATGAAAATGGGCCGTTGAATGGGCGAGCCCAACCGAGCCTGCGATCGTTCGCTCCACGCCTGGACCAGTCGCAATCGAGTCTCGAGTAGTTCCAGCAAGTGAACCCGCATAAGAAACCGGCCCAGTGGATGCAGATCCGCCTGAAGTTCCAGGCTGTTCACTAGAATCGAAAGCGCCGGTTCGATCGGCGGATCACCGAAATCCTCCAATCCAGTCCGGCGCCTCGCCTCGGCACACAGCGCCTCGCTTTGCAGCGACCAAAGCCGACGGCTCAGACCGCCGCCTAAGGTCCTCCATCCTGCTCCCCATGAGCCGAAGCCTGGCGGCTCGAGCATTCGTGTCTGCCGTGTTTCCGACATTTGGTTCTATTAGCCGCCTCGCGTTCTCTTCGGTCGAAAGTGCAGTCTCTGTTTCTTGCAGCTAATTTAAGAAATAATCAATAAGTTAGAGCGGCGCCGGTGTAGCATCGGCTCTCGCGAGCTTTTTACTGCGTCGCCAAAGGCGGGACCTCCTGGACCCTCATGACCGGCGGCGGATTCCATTTGCCAGTCAGCGCTTCGGACTTCGGAGCATAGAGGCGCATACAAAGGTTGAAGGACCCTTTGGGAGCGGGAAGCCAATTGGCCTCCTTGTCTGCATCCGGGCTCTCGTTCTGAAAATAAAGGTCGAGCGACCCGTCTGGGCTGTACGGAAATGGCATCCAGCTACTGACGGCGAAACGGTTCAGGCTGTTAGCGACCTGAAAGCCTTCCTGGTCGTAGAGTGTGATCGACCAGAAAGCGTTAACAGGCGGGATGGTCGCTTTGTCGAAATGAATCGTGTACTTGTTGGCGCCGTCGAGTGGTTTGCCGGATTCGTCGGCCAGGTTCAATGGGTAAATCGCATCCTCCGGGAGGTTTGCGCCTAGGCCTAATTGCGCGACCATGGCGCGTTTGAGGTAATAGTTGCCGTAAACGCCCATCGTATCGGTATTCATCGACCAGCCATTCACTACCCTGGCGAGAGTCGGGGCCTTCCACTTCATCAGCTCCTGCGCGCCCTGCGGCACGCGCTCGAGCGCCTTCTTTACGACGGGATCGGCATTGTCGAGGTCGAAGCTCTTTCCAACCTCTATGCCGACGCGCTTCATCCTCGCGATGATTGGCTGATCGGTGATGTGCGGCGGCTGCAGCTTCATGAGTTTTGCTGCGTAGGCGAAGTATTCACCGGCCGGCATCGTGTCGACCTGGGTCTTGGGCGGGGTCTTCATGTCAATCGTTGGGTCGATCTTAACCTGGACTGAATCGGGCCCCTTTCCCCATTGTGAAAGCAACGTGATCTTGTAGCCTGCCTGGATCTTGTGAACCGCATCGTAATCCTGCGGGCCGTCCGTCTTCGTACGGCCGATGATCCAAACGTAAGGAGTTGGTGCGTCAATGCGCATGAAGCCGTCGGAGACCGTGCCGCTCCAACCGGGCGGAGTAACAAGGAAATTCTGGGCCTGCGTTCCAGTCGTCCGCCAGCCGGGCGACGCAAACACATCCGTCCACATGTCGAGCATCGGGAGCAGGTAGAAGCGGCCACCTGTATCGGGAACCGACACGATCACCGGTTCCTTGGTGAGATCAAGCCATCCAGAGGAGTAGAGCGTGTCGAAATTCGGCCGAACAACAGTTTTCAGGTCCGCGGCGGGATACTCAGGAAGATTTACGAACGAGTTCATTGGCCCACCAAATCCTTTGCCAGGTTCAATATTGCTGATTTGTTTCCGCGTTATGTCCATGGTGACGAGCGGATAAAAATAGAGGTACGCGTCGACTCCGATTGCGTAGGCCTCCTGCTCGGTGGCGGACTGTTGCGCTTGGACCGTGTCGATAGGAATTGGGATTAATACGGATGTGAGCACCAGGGCTGTAGCGCCGAAAAATGGCGAGAGGCTATTGATTGGATTAATTGTTTTGTGCTTCATCGGATACCTTGTTCGTGAGTAAAAGGGCCTGTACTTTGATGGGAAGGGCATAGTAAGGCCGCGTGTTACTGGGCTTACGGGACAATTTTTAAAGACCAAAAATTGCGCGTTAGTGAAACTGGTTTGCAGTGGGCGAGTTTACAATAAAGCGGGCGCTGGAGCTATTGGACCAAAGTCCAATATGCATCAGGTGTTCGAAGCGCAGGATTTGGGCGATTGCCAGTCCGCGGTAAGTTTCACAGATTGGGCAACGCCCTTGGGAGCCCTACGTCTACCCGTGAACATGTCGCGCGCTTGACTTTGCGTTCTGCGACATCCCAGGAATTAGACCAGCACCCTTTTGACGATTGTTGTGATTCGAGACTTCTAAGGTTCTCATATAAATGTAAGTGCCTCCATCGGTCATAAAGAGCAGTATGCATCAGTCTCTTTTTTCGTTGGTTTAAACCGGTCACCGTTATTGGACTAAGGTCCAATAGAGGTACGCGTCGGTCTCCGTTATAATAATGATCCCCATTTGAGTGCAGGTCGCCGGGGTGTCACCGGCGTGCAAATCGCAGTGCTGCCGATTGTGGTGAGCAGGGATTCCCGGCCGACTTAAACGAGACGAAAAGAAACGGAATGCCTATCCTGCTGAACCGCATCCGAGTGCTCGCATTCATCGCGGTGATCTGCGTTGCGTGCCTCAACCCCGCCGTCGGCAGCCCGGTCGAAACTCTCAGCGCCGGGAAAAAAACAGTGCTCATTAACTGGCGCGCACTCAAAAAATGGCGTGTCTCTGAAAGCGAAATTCTTGGGGAAGCTACGGTGCGATATCAGACCCGAAGCCCGTGGGAACGGCATCGCGAGCTGATACTCGCGACGGCTGCGGTCGTTGGCCTGCAGTCACTGCTCATCGTGGGGTTGATTGTTCAGCGGTCGAGACTTAAGCGGGCAGAGCGATCTCTGCGCGACAGCGAGGAGCGCATGAGCTTGGCGGCGGAGGCCGCCAACCTGAGCATGTGGGTGTGGGATGTAGCGAGAGATGAGGTCTGGATGACGGACCAGGGACGCGCTTGGTTTGGCATCGGGCCGGATACTCGCCTGGATTACGCGACGCTGAACGCGCGCGTCCATCCTGAGGACCGTGTGGCTCGGGATTCGGCGATCAGACGCGCGATTGAGACCCTGGGTGCATACGACATTGAGTATCGCGTGCTGCTGCCGGATGGGACGCTGCGCTGGATCGGCGCACGGGGCCACTGCATGAACATCGGGGAGACCAAAGGCACCCGGCTCCTTGGCGTCTCGATGGATGTGACCGCGCAAAAGCAAGCAGAGGACGCGCTGCGGGAAAGCGAGGCTCGTTTTCGTACCATGGCCAACACCGCGCCCGTGATGATCTGGATGTCGGGGCCGGACAAGCTGTGTACCTTTTTCAACAAAGGTTGGCTCGACTTTACCGGCCGTTCGTTGGAGCAAGAGCTTGGCAATGGTTGGGCAGAGGGCGTTTACCGCGAAGACTTTGACCGTTGTCTTGAGGTCTATGTCAACTCCTTTGATGCCCGGCAACCGTTCACGATGGAATATCGTTTGCGACGAAGTGATGGTGAATATCGCTGGATTCTGGATATTGGAACGCCGCGCTTTGCCCCCGATAGCAAGTTTCTCGGGTACATTGGTTCTTGCATTGACATCACTGAGCGCAAGCAGGCCGAAGCGGAAGCACGCCAGCACCGCGAAGAAATCGCGTACCTCAGCCGCGCCGCGATTATGGGAGAAATGGCGGGATCGCTCGCGCACGAGTTGAACCAGCCGCTCGGCGCAATTGTGACCAACGCTGGGGCTGCCCTGCGTTTCCTGGACCGCGATAGCCTCAGCGGCGAGAAACTGCGCGAAGTCCTTCAGGATATCGTCGCGGATGGCAGGCGAGCCAGTGAGGTAATCCACACTATTAAAGGAATGGGGCGTAAGGAAGAGGGTACCCGGCAGATCCTGCACCTTAACGACGTGATTGGTGAGGTGCTCAGGCTAACGCGCTCCGATGCGCTCGCACACGATTGCACAGTATTGACCTGGCTTCATCCGGCACTGCCTAAGGTCGAAGCTAATTTGGTGCAACTTCAGGAGGTGTTTCTAAACCTGATCCTGAACGCCTTTGAAGCCTCGGAAGAGGTGCCGAGAGTCCGACGCCGCGTCATCATTCGCACGGAGCGCGATGGCGACGGCGCGGTCCGGGCGAGTGTGCGCGACTATGGGGCCGGGTTGCCGGCGGATAAACCGGAGCGGGTCTTCGACCGATTTTTTTCGACTAAGCGGGAGGGCATGGGGATCGGGTTGTTCATTGCGCGGTCAATCGTTATTGCGCACGCTGGCACGCTCTGGGCGGAGAATGCGGAGGGCGGCGGCGCCCAGTTTTGGTTGCGACTTCCGGCGTCAAAGGAGATCGGCGTATGACGCTTGCTCACGCGCTTGTTTATGTCATTGACGACGACCTGTCGATGCGGAAGGCCATCGGAAGGCTCTTAGAATCGGAGGATTACTCGGTAGAGCTGTCGACGGGGGCGCGAGAGTTTCTTGCTCGGGCTCCCCATACCGGTCCCTCCTGCGTCATTCTCGATTTGAACATGCCGGGATTAAATGGTCTCGAACTTCAGGAGGCGCTGGCCGGAAGGGGGCACGCGGAGAGGTCATTTTCATTACGGGCGGTGCCAGCGTGCCGACTTGTGTGCAGGCGATGAAAGCCGGCGCAGTCGATTATCTGTCGAAACCCTTCCAGGACGAAGATCTCCTGAGTGCCGTCAAGCGGGCTCTCGAGCGATGGTCCGAGCAGTGGCTCCAGCGCTTGCAGCGCAAGGAGGTGCGTGATCGACTGTCCACGCTCACACCACGCGAGTTTGACGTGCTCAAAGGCGTAGTTGCCGGCATGCTCAACAAACAAATTGCTTTGCAATTCGGCGCAACCGAAGGGACGATCAAGGTCCATCGCGGGCGCGTTATGGAGAAGATGGGTGCGACATCCGTGGCGGAGCTCGTGATCCTCGCCCAGAGGGCAGGGATCGCACCGTCGTCGACGGATGCTACTAAGGTCTAATATCCAAGCGCGATCTGAGCGACTAGCGTTATGACGCGATGCGCGAACGCCGAAAGAAAATTGGTCCGCTCGTGCGCCTAATCAAAGCGATGCTCGATTTCGCGTCGATCACCGGCCTGCTGGCCGCGTTAGGGTTCCTAGTTTCAATCACCGCTCGCCATGTCTTTTGAACCGGAGAAAAATAAAAATGGACGTTAACTCATCTGCTGTCTTGCCTCCCGTTGCCGGCATAATCTGCCTGGTCGACGACGACCCGTCGATGCTCAGAGCGCTCGATCGCTTGCTCTCATCCGTCGGCTTGCAGGCGCAGTTGTTTAGTGAGCCGCTCGTTTTTCTCTCCTACGTTATCTGCAATTCTGTGGCTCTCGCGGTCATTGATATCTGGATGTCGGTTATGAGCGGCCTCGAAGTCCAGAAGGAGCTCCAAGCCGTTTCGCCCAAGACGCGCGTCATCATAATGACGGGAAACGACGACGACTCGGTGCGAAACGCGGCGATACAAGCCGGGGCAATGGCCTATTTCGATAAACCGTTTGACGACGAGGCTTTTCTCGCCGCAGTGCATCAAGCCATGGCCTCGGAGAGCTGAACGTTGGTCAAGTTTCCAGGAAGGCGCCGCTGGCAAATGGATCACCGGAGGCACGGTTCTGATGGGAACCAATGACAATGGGCGAATGATCGGCCGACGCGAGCGAGCGCCTCAAAGTCGGGCGCTTGCCTTTTCTCATGGTGGATCCGAAAGGGTCGCCCGTCTCTCAGGGAGAGACGGCAAGCTGAAAGCCAATAAGCGCGGACACAGGAAAGTCCGAATCCCGTACCGAGAGTTTTTGCGGTTCAAGAATCAACGCGAGCGACATGCGCTCTTCAGCAGGTAGAAGATTTTAATGACTAACCAAACAGTAAAATGGACCACACCTAGCAACACAAAGAAATGAACAACGAACAAACAACTAAAGACACAAACCCGGCTGACCCCGACTACCAAGACTGGCTAACCTATTGCAAAGCCATTGCCACAGATGCAAAATTCCGCGGCCTGTTAAAGGCTTACTTCACCGGGCATCCATCCGAGGATTACGCCGCTTTAGCCATTGGAGCGCAAGAGATCCTTGGTCACGTAGTGGGCGGCCTTTTAGAGGAGAATCAAGACAAAAACGCGAGCGTGAACCGCCGCTTAACGGACCTAATCTATCCACCGGAGCCGACGGATGCTACTAAGGTCTAATATCCAAGCGCGATCTGAGGGACTAGCGTTATGACGCGATGCGCGAACGCCGAAAGAAAATTGTTCCGACTATGCGCCTAATCGAAGCGCTGCTCGATTTCTCGTTGATTGCCGGCTTTCTGTCCGCGATAGAGTTCCTAATTTCAATCACCAGCCGCGTTGTCTTTTGACCCGGAGAGAAATGAACGTTAGTGCGCCGGGAGACTGCGCAAAGAGTAAAAGGTGAAAGTCCTCAACAGTAAAGGAATAGCAAACCACACTGGCCCCGAGTCATGCGTAACGCATCGCGAGGTGCGAGACGAAGCGTTGACAGGGG
>Ga0209647_1000743_pt1 | contig 29794 bp, 27 predicted proteins | sample GraSoi_2013_60cm_FD_185827 | JGI IMG/M metagenome (GOLD analysis project Ga0209647, IMG submission 185827) | Grasslands soil microbial communities from the Angelo Coastal Reserve, California, USA - Sample 9_17_2013_60cm (SPAdes) (version 2) | ecosystem: Environmental > Terrestrial > Soil >... | reverse complement strand
GTTGAAAATAATCATAGAAAGCTTGCCAGTTATTTATTATACCATCCATGTGTTAATTGCGGCTGCGCAGATGTTCGTGTGCTTGAATTTGACCATATGTATGGGGAGAAGTTGGGTGATATTTCTAGAATGGTAGGCGAGGGATTTTGCTGGGCTACTATAGAAGCTGAAATAGCCAAGTGCGAGGTCAGGTGCGTTAATTGCCACCGCATCAAGACGAATGAGCGCGGTGGCTGGTGGCGTCATATTTTCCCTGGTTAGTCGCCTGTTCACATTACTTCAGCGGTAATTCCACGAAGAATGTGCTGCCATCGCCTACTTGTGATTCGCACCAGATGCGACCATTGTGCCGCTCCACGATATCCTTGCAGATGGCAAGTCCCAGACCCCAACCGCTCTGCTTGGATGTTTGAGCATCGGGTGCGCGGTAGAAGGTGTCAAAGATATGTTCCAATTCTTTTTGCGCGATACCCTGACCGCTATCGTGCACCTTTATCAGGGCCGTGGTATCCCTGGCGCACAGTGCTACGTGTACAGGCGACTCGGGGGAAGAATATTTAAGCGCGTTACTAACCAGGTTGGTCACAACCTGGCTGAAGCGATCGCTATCAACTTCCACGAAGACCGGTGAGGCGGGCAACACTATATCTATCGTACGCTCACTAATTGTGCGCTGCTCCTCTACTACGCTGCGGCATATCTCGCCAAGGTTACAAGTGCTGATCCGCAAGCTCAGCTTGCCGGAGCGAATGCTGCTTAAGCTGAGCAGGTCATTCACGAGGGTATTTAAGCGGTGGGTCTGCTCGTTGATTTTCTCGAGGGCTGTACGCACATCTACTAATTCTTCAGGTAACTCTTTCTTTTTAGAGAAGCGGCGCAGCATAATTTGTGCCTGGCCACTAATCGAGGTAATTGGTGTCTTGAGTTCATGCGAGGCTACGGAAAGAAACTGATCTTTTAGTCGATTGGCCTCCTGAAGCTCTGAATTGGCTTGCGCAAGCTCCTGGGCCTGTTCTTGCGCCTCTTGCTCAGCAAAAAGAGCACGTAGCCGTGCGGATTCGCGCTGGCCGGTAATAGCTGCGATGATGATGCCAGAAATAAGAAAGGGTGCAAGCTCAAACAGACCGGGCCAGTTAACAAGCGTGAATACTCCATGCGGAGGAATATAGAAATAATCAAGGGCGATAGCACTGAGCAGTACAGTGAAAAGTGCTGGTCCAACTCCCCAGAATAAAGCGATGAACACTACCGCCAGGAACATTGTCACGCCGGAAAAATAGAAGTTGGGCAGCATATATTTTGTTAGCAGCACAGCGAACAGTGCCAAACCTACAGCAGGAATACTGACGAAGTAGCCAACCAGTGGATGACGCCAGCGGGGAATTTGCGCGACATAGCGCTTGCGCAATTGCGCCTGCTGGCGCAGGCGCATAAGCCCCAGACGTTGACCTTTATGCTTTGTGGTTGTTGTCTCCAGATTCACAACGTCTCCTGTTCAGTGCTTTTGTCACTCATAAATTATAAATATATAAAATCTATCGTCGTCCCCCATCCGTAGGAGCAGGTTTTACGTCTGCCCAAGGTGGGTTGGGGAAGGCGTAAAACCTGCTCCTACATTACCTTTGCGGGCAGGCGCAAGACCTGCTCCTACGGTCATAAACTGCTCTTGCATGTCGGCATCGTGCATACCAATCATGGGAATTTCGGGGTGTTGTCGAGCGAACTGGTGCAGATCAATCAAGGTCTGGCGGGCGGTAGCGTCGTCAGCGGTTACCGCGGACCAGATGAAAGGATGCATGGTGGCGGGACGCAGATAATTTTCATTGATCCAGGCTGCATCACCTAAGAGGAACAAACGTGGTCCATTGGAACGATTAATGAACATGCCCACCTGACCAGGCGTATGTCCCGGCAAAAGGACCAGCATAATCGAGCCGTCCCCAAAAAGATCATGGCTTGAACGAAAACCTTCGTAGCTGGGACCTGTACAATCAAATAATTCGATAGGATTAGGGCCCATTAAACGCCGTACCAGGCCCTGATTACTATCAAGTAGTCCGAGTTTGGCTGCGTCATATTCTACGCGATTGATGCGCAGGGGTACGCCCGGCAGATCAGGGATGCCACTGACGTGATCCCAGTGCAAGTGCGAAAGCAGAGCGAACTGCGGATTATTGAATGCAATACCGGTGTAGTGCAGGTGACTGCCGAGAGATTGTTCTTGCAGAAAGCTACCCAGGGTTTTACGAAATAGGAAGGGTGTATCGGCGACATATGTGTGGATATCGTGGCTCAGTCCCGTATCATAGAGAAACGTTGCCTGCGGGTGGTGTATGAGCACGGCGCTATACGCGATAGTACGCGGTGCTAGCGAGAACGCGCCTCGCACGGCAATGCATTCTGGAATGGTAACGCTGCCACAGCGCAAAAATCTCACGTCAATCTGCGGCATTGTCGAAGTATCTATCGTAGGAGCCTGTACATTTTTCTCATACCAGGGAGCACTGGACATAAAACGCTGCGGTAAAAAGCTTTTGATGGCAAGCGCAGCACCAACTGCTCCAAGTGTAATGCCTCCCCATGTTGCCAGGTCGCGTAGTTTCATTTTCAAACCCTCCGTAGTTAAATAGAGAGAAGCCCGTTTTGCTAGATATTATAAAGTGTCTTTATATCTCAGCATTGTACAATATTATGGATCACTCTCCCAGAGGGTACTGGATCAAACCTAGTAATTACCTATCACGTAGACAGGATTGGCTAAAGCTGTATGCTACTCATATGTTCAATATATTTGCTTATTTTATTATACATGTCTAATGTTTCTATAGGATATGACAGAAATCTCATATTCTCTTTTTGCCGCTGGTATAAAAAAGCGCCCCCTACCATGGACATTCTTTACAGATGTCCATGGTAGGGGGCGCTTAATGCTTCATTCTGTCAATTAATAACGATCACTGCGATAGTTATTATTGGAACGTCGCTCTCGGCCCTGGAAGCCGCCTCGGCCGCCTTGTGCCTGGCGCTCACGCGCCTCGTTGACGGTGATCGTGCGGTTGCCCAGCGAGGTGCCGTTCAACTGTGCGATGGCAGATTGTGCTTCCTCGTCGTTGCTCATGTCAACAAAACCGAAGCCTTTGCTGCGGCCACTATCACGATCAGTGATAACAGTTGCGGAGGCTACTTCTCCTACCTGTGAGAAGAGATCAATAAGATCTTGTTCTGTGGTTTGATAGGGGAGTCCCCCAACGTAAAGTCTCATATTTTAATATGCTCCTGTGACGACATCTCTAAACACATTGACGCTCGAAGAAACCGTTTCTCACAGAAGCGATACAATCTCTCTTAGATGTCATTCTATATAAGTATAACACATACCCTTGATAATAATATTCCCAAAAGGTACGAATATTTCAAAAAAGGAAAACTGGGCACCCGCAAGGAAATGCCCCTACTATAGACGGTGTTTCGGGTATAGTAGAGGCATCTCCTTGCGGGTGCCCTGGTGATCAGCAGCACAATTGCGCTGCTGATCACTTACTTCGATGTTTTATGCAGCTTGTACTACTGCTTCTTGAGGCTCGACAACCATTTCGCCATCGAGGACGGTCAGCACAGCGGTTTGACCGGCTCGGATCGTATCTGCCAGCAAGGCATCGGCCAGCGTATCATCGACGTAGTTCTGGATCGCACGGCGTAGTGGACGCGCGCCATATTCTTCGTCGAAGCCTTCACGTAGAAGCAGATCTCGTGCCTCGTCACTGACAAGCAGGTCAAGACCCTGCTCACTGAGCCGTGCACGCACCTGGGCCAACAGCAGATCAACGATCTGGTAGAGTTCGCTCTTACCCAGCGAATGGAAGACCACGATCTGGTCAATACGGTTGATGAACTCAGGTCGGAACATGCGCTTCAGACCCTCCATCGCCTTTGAACGCATGGCTTCATGCTGCTCATCGCCCATATCGTCATCTTTACGTTTCGAGAAACCGATACGTACGGCCCGTTTGAGTTCAGCGCTACCGGCATTGCTGGTCATAATCACCACGGTATTCTTGAAGTCTACCGTGCGACCCTGACCATCTGTCAGGCGTCCATCGTCCATGATCTGTAAGAGGGCGTTGAAGACCTCTGGATGGGCCTTTTCAACCTCGTCCAACAGGATCACGCTGTAAGGGCGACGGCGTACTTGCTCGGTCAGTTGACCACCTTCATCGTATCCAACATATCCCGGAGGGCTACCAAACAGACGAGCTACCGTATGTGGCTCCATGTACTCCGACATATCAAGGCGAATCAGGTTATCTACACCGCCAAAGAGTTCAGCCGCCAGGGCCTTCGCCAGTTCGGTCTTACCTACACCGGTTGGACCCAGGAACAGGAATGAACCAATTGGGCGCTTGGGATCTTTTAGACCGGCACGTGAGCGACGGATGGCGCGGGAAACGGCGCTAATGGCCTCATCCTGACCGATCACTCGCTTGCGCAGATCATCTTCAAGGGTGCGCAGATTCTGGCGCTCAGACTCAAGCATCTGGCTGACAGGTACGCCTGTCCAGTTCTCAACGACCTGGGCAATCAGGTTAGGCGTAACGATCAAGGAAACGGCATCCTTCGACTCTGCCCGTGCTTTTGTAAGTTTCTCTTGCACCACCAGTTCCTGCTGGCGCAGCGTTGCGGCACGCTCATAATCTTCAGTATTGGCCGCAGCCTCTTTCCTGGCCTGAATATCGGCAATTTCCGTCTCCAGGTCGGCTATCAGCGTCGGGCTTACGATACCCTGCTCGGTCGCATCAAGACGCAGGGCTGAACCCGCTTCGTCCATCACATCAATAGCTTTATCAGGCAGGAAACGATCATTGATATAGCGATCAGAAAGTTTGACCGCGGCTTCAATAGCTTCGTCGGTAATGCCTACACCATGATGGTTTTCGTAGTTAACACGTACTGTCTGGAGCATTTCGATAGCTTCCTCAACGGAAGGCTCACCCACTATTACTGGCTGGAAGCGGCGCTCCAGGGCCGCGTCTTTCTCTATATGTTTGCGGTATTCATCAAGGGTTGTCGCACCAATACAACGCAGTTCGCCGCGGGCCAGGGCTGGCTTCAACATATCAGCCGCACCGACAGCACCCTCAGCTGCACCAGCACCAACCACTGTGTGCAATTCGTCGATAAAGACGATGACATCATTGGCCTGGCGCAATTCTTCCAATATGGATTTGATGCGCTGTTCAAACTGTCCACGGAACATAGCACCGGCAACCATACCGCCAATGCTTAAAGAGACGATACGTTTACCTCGCAGGTTCGCGGGTACGTTACCCTCGTGCATACGACGGGCTAAACCTTCAACGATAGCCGTCTTACCAACGCCTGGCTCACCAATCAGCACAGGGTTGTTCTTCTGACGGCGTCCCAGTACCGTGATCACACGGCGCAATTCGCGCTGGCGACCCGAAGCGGGATCCAGTTTCCCCTCAGCCGCTTCAGCCGTTAAATCACGACCGTACTGGTCAAGGGTCGGTGTTTTACTATGTTTAGCTCGCTGCTCAGCGGTAGCTGTACTGGCTCGCCCAGCAGCAGAGGCGGAATTATTATTTGGAGTGAAACCAAAGGGCGTACCCATTCCTTCAGGCACACCTTGTCCATTTTCACCCATCTGTTCCATCGCCGCATTCATAAGCTCGTCAACACATGATTGGCAGAGGTAATGCTGTTCGCGACGACCATCAACGATATTATCGACGCGCAGACGGGCGGGATTCTTTTGACAACGTTCACACTTCATGTACTTATTGCTCCTCACTCTAGAGGTAAATCTCAAATTAGCAAACTCACGTTGTGAGTGCTAAGAGTATAGCATAAATGTTCTTCTCTGTCTAGCAGTCTTTCATCCTGTTTGCTAACTCACATATAATAACGCAGGGGGGATAGTGGTTATTCCCAAAATTGCGAGATTTTTTTGGTCTGGTTTTTAATGCATATCCGGTGTATATTGTTTCATAAATTCGACAATATAGCGGCCCGTGATATCCGTTTCGAGATTGAGCGTGGTACCTATGGCTAGCTGGCCTAGATTGGTATGCTCACGCGTATAAGGAATGAGCGAAACGGAGAAGCAATCAGACTGGCGCTCGACGACAGTGAGGCTGACGCCATTGACGGCAATAAAGCCTTTCGCGATCACGTAGGGTGCCAGAACCTCAGGCAATGCTATTTCGACATCCTGCCCAATGCCATCCTGCCTGAGCGAAAGAACGCGGGCAGCGGCTTCGATATGGCCCTGCACCATGTGTCCTCCAATGCGACCGCTGGCCGCCAGTGAGCGCTCAAGGTTGACGAGATGCCCCGCCCGCAACGTGCCCAGGCGTGTACGTCGCAGCGTCTCCGGCATGGTATCAACGCGAAACCAGTTCGCTCCGCGCTCGGTCACCGTCAGGCAGATACCATCGACAGCCACGCTATCCCTCACCGCCAGGTCCTGCAACACCATGTCCGCCTGGATCACCAGGCCGGTCGGTTCGAGGCGAAGCAGTGTGCCCATCTCTTCAACGATACCAGTAAACATTGAAATCCTCCTTTTTTATGGGAAACAAGCTGTATAATCGGCAAGATACTGCTATAGAGTAAAAATACTCTATTTCATCTTTCTCAATGCCTGAACGGTACGCGCCATTTCGACGGCTGCTCGTGCGCATTCCGCGCCACGTGTAATGCGCTCCTCGGCCTGCTGCTGGCTCTCAGCACATATGACGCCAAAGATAATCGGCACCCGCGCATCCAGCGCGATACGCTGGATGCCCTGCGCGGCGGCATCGCTGATCACTACGTCGTGACGTGTCTCTCCCTTCATAACACATCCAAAGCAGAGAAGCGCATCATAGCTTCCTCCTTGTAGCATGGCCTGAGCAACAGTCGCCAGTTCATAAGAACCTGGCGCATAGGCGACGGTGATATGTTCATCCGCGACACTCAGGCGCGAGAGTTCTTCCCGCGCCAGGCGCAGCATCGAACCTGTCACAGGCCAGTTATAGCGCGCAACAATTACACCAATGGTCAGCCCACTGCCATCCAGGTGCGGTTCTGGCGGCGTCGCTCTGCTCTCCATCATTTCTATTAGCTCCTTCCTCATAGCTGCACCGGCGGCTGTGTCGCGGGCAGAGCGGTGAGCAAGTGCCCGAAGCGTTGCTGTTTCGTCGACAAGTAGTGTTGATTATCTTGTGTAGGCATTATTGCCAGTGGCACGCGTTCTACGGCGATGCCACCTTCCCTCAATGCCTGGATTTTGGCGGGATTATTGGTCATCAGATGCACTGCGCTGATACCCAGATCGCGCAGGATCTCAACTGCACATCCATAGGTACGGGCATCAGCAGGATAACCCAGAAGTTCATTTGCTTCAATCGTATCGTAGCCCTCCTCTTGCAGGCGATAGGCCTGGAGCTTGCCGGCCAGCCCGATGCTACGTCCCTCCTGGGGCAGATAGAGCAGCAGTCCACTGCCCTGGACTGCGATGGCGCGCAATGCTGCTTGCAACTGGGCCTGGCAGTCGCAGCGCCGCGAGCCGAAGATGTCGCCGGTAGCACAGGCAGAGTGCAGGCGCAGCAGCGCTGGCTGTCGGGCGTGGACCTCGCCCAGCAGCAAGGCAAGGTAGTCGAGACCAGTTTCAAGTTCTCGATAATGGAGGAGTCTGAAAGATGCCTCAGCGGTGGGAAGAGATGTTTCACAGACTCTACAAACACGATGCATGCGGCGATACTCGGCGATGGCAGCCACGGTCAGCAGGCCAATGTTCCACCTGCGCGCCATATCCAATAAGACTGGGCCACGCGCCGCCTCGCCATCGTGCCCCAGAATTTCACAGATCACTGCTCCCGGTTCCAGGCCCGCGATGTGCATGAGATCAACGGCAGCTTCCGTATGCCCCTGCCGCTCCAGCGTTCCCCCCGCACGCGCGCGGAGAGGGAAGACATGCCCTGGGCGCACCAGCTCTGCTGGTTTCGTCGCCGGATTGACGAGTGCTCGAATAGTGATGGCGCGGTCGCGGGCCGAAATTCCCGTCGTAGTGCCATCCAGGGCATCAACCGAAGCCGTAAAAGCGGTGTGCTGTAGTGGATCGCCTACTCTTTCGGCCAGTGGGATACGCAGGGCATCGAGCCTGGCACCGGCAAGAGCGACACAGAGCAGCCCACACGCATGATGCACGATAAAATTGATGGTTTCGGGTGTTGCGAACTGAGCCGCCAGGCAGAGATCAGCTTCATTCTCGCGCTGTTCATCATCGCAGAGAATAACCATCCGTCCTGCCTGAACCTCACACATAGCTTCCTCGACGGTAAGCAGGCATCCGCCAACATTCGGTATATGATTCATCACTTATCCTCTTTTGTCGTTGCAATCTTCGTAGGACACATCTCCTTCGATCAACACGTCGGCTTCAAACAGTGTCGTACGCGCATTCCGCAGGCAGGCTGCGTGGTCCATCAGTGCCAACCCCTTTCCCGCCACAGGCGAAGGCGCGCCACTCCCACCAATGAGCTTGGGAGCCACGAAAGCCGCGACATGATCGATACAGTGCTGATCAAAGGCACTACCAAACAGCCGCGCACCGCCTTCGATCAGCACGTGCATGATGTCTCGCTGCCCAAGCATCTGTAACGCGGCCTGGAGATCGAGCTGGCCGCTGGTATCGAGCTGGCCAGGTAGCACAGTAGCCCCATGCTCACTGAGGCGCTGCCGTGCTTCATGGGAACACGTATCACCAACTATGATGCAGGTTCCGCTAGCCAATCCTGGCTGGAGCAGGGCAAGATGGGCGGGCAACTGGCCGCTGGTAGACAACACAACACGCAATGGCGACCATGAGCGGGGTGCACGTGTCTGTTCTCCATCCAGGCGCACCGTTAAGCGCGGGTTATCCGCGCGAGTTGTGCCCGCGCCTACCAGGATGGCATCGACGCGATCACGCAGATCATGTACCCATGAGCGGGCATCCGGCCTACTGATCCAGCGTGCATCGTGTGTATATGTAGCCAGCTTGCCATCGAGCGTCATGGCCCATTTGGCAGTCACATAGGGACGGCTATGAGTCATATAGGTTGCGAATGGGCGAATGATCTCTTCAGCTTCTCGCCGCTCCCGGCAATCCTCTAGCAGCGTCACGTCGATTCCCGCGTCGCGCAGCCGGGTAATACCTTTTGTGCAGATGCGCGGGTTGGGATCGTGCGCCGCTATGACGACGCGACTCACGCCAGATGCGATAATCGCTGCTGTACAGGGAGGCGTATGCACCTGGATACAGCAGGGTTCCAGTGTGACATATAGCACAGAGCCTTTTGCGGCCTCTCCGGCCTGTTCCAACGCCTTTACCTCCGCGTGAGGGCCATAGGGAGGAGCAGTCGCGCCCCGTCCTACGATGTGGCCATCGCGTACGACAACCGCGCCCACAGGAGGACGAGGACTGGTACGCCCCTCGACGCTACATGCCTGAGCAAGCGCTAGCTGCATTGCCATGGAATCGTCCATTTTGGCATACTCCTTACATAACAGGAACACATGCGGGCGAGGAGAGAAAAGGCAGAGAGAAGATGGGGAAGAAATACACAGACCTGAGTGAGGCACAGCAGCACCCAGACCGGCAGATCAATGCGATGCAGGACAAAAAAACATACATTCCGCAGGCGCGAAATGGCTTCTATCACTACAGGCTTTTTGTCTTCTCCCATCCGGACTATACCGTCGGCCCTGGAACTTCGCCAGGTCATGCTATTCTCAGTTAAGAGAACGGCTCGCGGACTATACCGCCGATCAGGAATTGGGAAACGCTGCTTCCCTCACCTTGCCCCGAAGACAGAACTCTATTCAATTGGCTATACTTATTTTAACATGTTGTTCAAGAAAAAAACAAACTCTTTTCCCCTCCTTCTTGTTGCGTAGGGATGATCGTATGTACTACAATATGCTATACAATTAGATATCGTCTGCTAGGGGAGCTCGGTGCAGCCGGGCTGAGAGCACCACCAGAGAGTGTGGCGGACCCTCAACCTGATCTGGGTAATGCCAGCGCAGGGAAAGCGTCGATTTTTGCTGCCACGTAACTTTTTGTTCGTCCTCTCGTTTGTCTCCGTACTTGAACTCCTTCAGCTTTTGCACATGTGAGGTCTTATATGTCACTGGAAACGATTCCGAACACAGCTGAGGCTGATAGGCAGACGCTCAGTGAACGTCTACGTTTGAGTGCCTTGGCGCTCTGGCAACGGCAATTCCAGCACCCTTTTGTCGTTGCATTAGGGAACGGCTCGTTAGCGCGTGCCAATTTTGAGTTCTATATCCGTCAGGATGCGCTTTTCCTCGACGAACTGACGAAAACCTTCGCGTATGCCGCCACCAAAACCTCTGACCATGCAGAGATGGAGCAATTTGGCAAGCTGTTCTTGAACACCTTGCTTGTCGAGGCTAGCCTGCATCAACGCTACGGAGAACGCTTCGGGCTCACACCTACCGAGATGGCGAGCACGCTTATGGCTCCAACGAACTACGCCTATACCCGTCATCTGCTCTTCGTCGCCGCCAGCGGGACATTGCCCGAACTCCTGACTGCCATCCTGCCTTGCGCCTGGATCTATGCGGAAGTTGGTCGTCATCTCGTCGGGAGTACACCTGCCGCAGCTGATCACCCTTACGCGGACTGGCTTGCTACCTACGTCTCGCCAGACTTTGATGCCGTCGGTAGGTGGATACGCGAACGGCTCGATGCTCGCGCCGTTTTCCTCACGGCCCAGGAAGAAGCACGTTTGCACGAGATTTTCTTGACCAGCACACGCTACGAGTGGCTCTTCTGGGAGATGGCCTGGCATTTGGAGGAATGGCCATCATGACAGAGACACATGCTACTTTCTCACAAAGCCAGACAAGCATTCCCCGAGCTCTGACCATTGCTGGCTCCGACTCGGGTGGAGGAGCCGGCATTCAAGCCGATCTAAAAACCTTCGCTGCTCTAGGTGTCTATGGGCTGTCGGCACTGACAGCGATTACGGCACAGAATACGCAGGGTGTGCGTGCGGCCCAGGACCTGCCACCAGAGCTAGTCGAGGCGCAGATCGATGCGGTGCTTGAAGATATCGGTGCGAATGCTGCTAAGACAGGCATGCTCTCCAATGCGCGGATCATTGAAGCCGTTGCGAGATCTGTCACAAGATGGCGCCTACGCCTGGTAGTAGACCCGGTGATGGTCGCTAAAGGGGGAGACCCACTGCTGCAACCCGAAGCGATTCAGACCCTCGCTACTGTGCTTCTCCCCCTGGCCGAGGTGATTACGCCCAATCTCCCCGAGGCCGAGGTGCTGACGGGCGCACGCGTTGAGACACTGGACGAGATGCGTGCAGCGGCCCGGGCTATTTATGCATCAGGGCCTCGGCATGTTGTAGTAAAGGGCGGCCACCGGGCTACTGATCCCGTTGATGTGTACTTCGATGGCAAACGTTTTTTTGAACTGCGTGCCGAGCGTATCGAGACGCGTCATACTCACGGTACTGGCTGTACCTTTTCCGCAGCGATCACCGCGTTCATTGCCCGCGGTTTGCCCGTCGATGAGGCGATAGCCAGCGCCAAAGACTATATTACGGAAGCTATTCGCCATGCCCCGGGTTTAGGAAAGGGATATGGCCCGGTCGGGCACTTCTGGCAATGGCAGTAGAGGGCACGAAATGATGAGCTATTACAACAGCGGACAGAGGACTGTCCATGTTCAGACGAGAGGAAGCGTTAACATGGCAGAAAGAGAGCGATATATATGAGTGAGAGCGAGAAGCCTACAATGGCATTGTTACCATCGCTGATTGGTCGTATTCGTGAGCAGCGGCCCCTCGTCCATCACATTACGAATATGGTCGTCATGAACGACACAGCCAATATCACCCTGGCTATTGGCGCCTCACCGGTGATGGCGCATGCCCGTGAAGAGGTGGAGGAGATGGTCAAATTTGCTGGAGCCCTGGTGCTCAATATCGGTACGCTGACACCCGAACAGATCGAAGCAATGTTGCTTGCTGGGAGACGAGCCAATGAACTGGGTATCCCAATTGTCCTCGATCCGGTGGGTGCGGGAGCGACGAAGTTGCGCACTGAGAGTGCTCTGCGCCTGCTGCGTGAGCTAAGCATTACTGTACTACGTGGCAATGCATCCGAGATTGGCACGTTGGTAGGAGTCGCTGCTGAGACGCGGGGTGTTGACGCTGTTTCGCTTGCCGAAGATCGCGAAGTGACCGCCAGGCATGCTGCCCGTGAGTTTAGCACCACTGTTGCTATTACCGGTGCAAGCGACGTGATCACTGATGGTCAACGTATGGCCCGTGTAGAGAATGGGCATCCACTGCTCGCCTCCATTACAGGCAGTGGTTGTATGGCGACATCGCTGGTGGGAGCGTTCCTGGCAGTTGAGTCGGATGCCTGGCTGGCGACCATCGCAGCTCTTGTGGCTATGGGACGAGCGGGCGAAATAGCAGCTCCCAAGGCAGGCGGCCCTGGTACCTTCCGCTCTCATCTGCTTGACGCCGTGGCCGCTCTTAGCAAGGAAGCGTTTGTGCAGGGTCAGAAAGTGAGTGTTGCCTGATGTCTTCCTCGTCGGTCTCCTGGCAGCAGAATCTCCTGATACCACGCCTGCGTCTGCACGTGTTAACAGACCATCAATGGTCACGTGGGCGCGATATCGTCACGGTGGCGGCTGCCGCTCTTGATGGTGGTGCTACTATTATCCAGTTACGCAATAAGACTGCCAGCACACGCGTACTTATTGAAGAAGGCCAGGCTTTACGAGCATTGACGCGAGAGCGTGGCGCCTTGCTGATCGTCAACGACCGTGTAGACGTTGCGCTCGCAGTAGAAGCCGACGGAGCACATGTTGGACAGGAAGACATGCCTGCCACAGTGGCTCGACAACTTCTGGGGCCGGAGCGCATCCTTGGAGTTTCAGCTGCCACTCTAGGAGAGGCTGGGGAAGCTGTTGCAGCAGGCGCAGACTATCTGGGGGTTGGTCCTATTTACCTTTCAGCTGGCAAAGCCGATGCAGGACCCGCCACGGGTCTGCATCTACTGACCGAGTTGGCCGCTCGTTACTCAACACCGCTTGTTGCCATTGGGGGTATTACGGCTGAGAATGCCAGGGAGGTGATGCAAGCGGGTGCGATTGGGGTGGCTGTTATTACCGCAGTCGTGTATGCCGAGGAAATAGCTGGCGCTGCACATCAATTGCGCCTGTCCGTGGAAAGGGGGATTAATCGATAGGCATAGATGTGGTATAGTCAAAGGGAGAACGTTTGGTAAGTATCCTCCAGGAGGTAAAGCAATGGAGTTTGCCTATTCCGAGAAAGTCAACGGACTGCTAAAACGTGTAAATGATTTCATGGATCGCTACATCTATCCTAATGAGCAAACCTTTCATGCTCAAATAGCGGCCTCGGGCAATCCTCATCACCACGCTGAGATTGTGGACGAGTTGAAGGAGAAGGCCAGGGCCGAAGGGTTGTGGAACCTCTTTCTCCCTGATAAAGAGTATGGAGCAGGCCTGACCAACCTGGAATATGCTCCCCTGGCGGAGGCGATGGGTCGCGTAAGCTGGGCTTCCGAGGTATTTAACTGTGCGGCTCCCGATACCGGTAATATGGAGATCCTGGCGCAATTTGGCACGCCGGAGCAAAAAGAGCGCTGGCTGCTGCCGCTACTCAATGGTGAGATACGTTCGGCTTTTGCCATGACTGAGCCGGATGTCGCCAGTTCGGACGCTACCAATATCCAGTTCTCCATTCGCCGTGAAGGCGATGAATATGTCCTCAACGGGCGCAAATGGTGGACCTCAGGAGCTGCCCGCGAGCGTTGTAAAATATTCATTGTCATGGGTAAGACTGATCCCAACAACTCCGACCGCCACAGGCAGCAGAGTATGGTGCTGGTATCAAGAAACACGCCCGGCTTGACCATTGTGCGTAACCTCAAAGTCATGGGTTATGTAGATAATGAAGGGCATTGCGAGTTGACCTTTGAAAATGTGCGTGTGCCGGTGAGTAACCTGCTGGGAGAAGAAGGCGGTGGTTTTGCGATCGCCCAGGCGCGTTTGGGTCCGGGACGCATCCACCATTGTATGCGTGCGATTGGCGGGGCGCAATATGCGTTGGAGTTAATGTGCAAGCGTGCCAGTGAGCGCATCGCCTTTGGTAAGCCGCTGGCTGAGCAAGGCATCATCCAGGACTGGATTGCCAAATCTGAACTGGAGATCGAGCAAGCTCGCCTGTTAACGCTGAAGGCTGCCTGGAAGATCGATACTCAGGGCAAGAAGGCAGCTCAGAAAGAGATTGCCATGATTAAAATTGTTGCGCCAGAGGTGTATACCACCGTCGTCAACCGGGCCATGCAGGTGTTTGGTGGCGCTGGCGTCAGCGATGACTTCCCACTGGCCTCTATGTGGGCACATGGCCGGACGCTGCACATTGTCGATGGTCCCGATGAGGTGCACAAGCGCGCGCTAGCCAGAACGGTCATCCGCGAGCTAGTCCGATAGGGTTAGCCGTCTATGGTAGTTAAGGGCGCATGCGAGTGCGCCCATTCACATTTTTTAGGAAATATTAATCTCCATGCAAGATCCATTTTTATTCCAGCGTAACCAGGCGGCCGAATTGTTTATTGTCCGTCACGGTGATGCTATCCCAGAAGAAGATGAAATTATTCCCAGCGGCATTTATGATGATCTGCCATTGAGTCGCATTGGGCGAGAACAGGCCGAGGCGTTGGCCGAGCGCTTAAGTGACGCTCGCTTTGACGCTATGTACAGCAGTCCATTGCTCCGCTGCCAGCAAACAGCCGCGCCCCTGGCGGAACGTTTGCATATGACACCCACACTTGTGCCGGGTATCCAGGAAATCCGGCTTGGACAAATCCGGCCTTTGCCACAGGATCACGAAGATGTAGCTGCTTTGACCCAGGCGCTCAAAGAACGCCAGGTTGATATTATGAGCATAGCAGGTGCAACTGGTCACTGGGATGCTATCGAAAATAGTGAGCCATCGAAAGAGTTTCGCCAGCGCGTAGTCAATGCCATGGATGAGATTGCCAGCAAACACATTGGAGAACGTGTAATCGTGTTTTGCCATGGTGGAGTCATCAATGCCTATGCCGCCGAAGTACTGGGGCTGGAAAAAGACTTTTTCTTTCCCGCTGCCAATACCTCCATCACAGTCGTACGCGTAGCAGGCAAACAGCGCGTGCTGTATGTAATGAACGATATTGCCCATGTCAAAAGGCATGTGTGAATAAACATACACCCTATGCGGCAGGCATAACAGCCGCATAGGGTGTATGTTTATCCTCATGAAATGGTTTCATTATCCTACCAAGCGATTAAGCAGCTGTTGGGCGCGTTGAGAGAGCAATTGCCAGTATTCTCCCAACTGTTGACGTGTCTCGCTGCCCGGCCAGGGAGCAAACAGCAGCGCTCCAACGACGCCTGCTACCAACCCCAAACGGAACATGAATTTCTTGCGCGCCCGTTTGCGCTGGTAGCTTTCAATGCGATCCTGCACAGAGCTTTGTACATCCTTGACGTTACTCGTGACCTTTTGCAGGTTCTTAGTGGCGCTCCTGGTACTCTTGTCCAGCCCTGATTGAACGTTACTCGTGACCTTTTGCAAGTTTTTGCTGGCGCTCTTTGTCCCTTTGTCTAGCACATCCTGAGCTATGCCCATGCGGGATTGGACATTGTCCTGTACAACGCCCGTGAGTTGACCAAGGTTCTTTTTAGCCTGCTTGATGTTTTTAGATGCCAGCTGCTTATTCGCCTCGAGCAACACCTGTGCGACACCCAGGGCAATTTGCAGGACATCCTGCGTGTTACGCCAGCTAGATTGTACGTTCTCCTGCACTGCTTTCTGGGTCTTACGCATATTCTTTTGCGCCTTCTTGATGTCCCTGGCGGACATTTTCTGATTGCGTTTCAGAAGACCCTGAGCCATATCCAGTCCAACCAGGAGCGCATTCTGTGTTTTCCCCAGGCCAGATTGTACGTTTTCCTGGACACTAGCGGCGGTTGTCTGGGCCACATCTTTGGCCTTACTCCCTATATCTTGCACTGAAGAGATAGTTGTCTGAGCAAGGTCTTTCGTTTTATTTTTTACATCCCGAGCTGTATAGCCATTGAGCTGATTCGTAACGCTCTTATCGCGTGACATATAACCCTCCCTTTCCTTAACATATGCATAAAGTATGCACGAAGCTTAATTAAAGCACGCAGCAGAAGCAGATGTGGTTTCATAATTGCTTCTCATACCAATTATGAAACTTGCTGCAAATGCTTTTGCCATGTAGGAACTCTGTATTTGTAACTTTTCAGGTATCTTTTTGCTTGACTCCTCAGCGCCTGCGGCGCTTCGCTGGTTCTCTTCGTAGGGAGTGCTCGGGACTGTGCAGCCTGCGGCTGCACAGTCCCGAGCACTCCCTACGACTTGCGAAGGTGGCGAGGAGAGGTGACTCCCTACGAAGAGAACCAGCGAAGGTGGCGAGGAGAGGTGACTCCCTACGACTTGCGAAGGTGGCGAGGAGAGGTGAATGGTTCCATTTCGGTACACAAAATGGCTGCACGTGATATAATACGTGTATGGAATTGTGTAAGTATACTTCGAATCAACCTATCATTTTTATGCTGCACGGTGCGCATACTTTGCTGCGCGCTACTGTTGAACGTTACCTGCTGGCGGCGGGGTAGCGAGGCCTCCATTTATCTTCCACACAAGCTAAGTCGGTGCAAGACATATACCTATACAAGGTTAATTGCACCTCATACCTATATATTTTGCTGAATTAGCTACATTTCGTCCGTTCCGGCATCGCTTAAAATATGGTACCATGATGTCAAAGGGCTGCTACCCTGGCGTATATGCCTCGCAAGTTTTGGGCCCGGCGGAGGAATAGAGAGAGAAAGATTAAAGGAAATCATACCTATGGACTTAATGGATAAACTTGCAAGCCTGGCAAACCGCTACGAAGAGCTCAACTCATTGATGGCCCAACCAGAAGTACTTGAAGACATTTCCCTCCTCCAGCGCTATGGTCGTGAACATGCTGAACTCGAAGAGATCGTGGATAAGTATCACCAACTGGTTGAGAACGACAAACAGATTGCTGAAGCCCAGGAAATGTACGAAAGCGACGACCTCGAGATACGTGAACTGGCTTTTGAAGAAATCGAGCGCCTGAAAGCGTATAAAGAACAGTTGCTTGAGGAAGTCAAAGTCTCGCTCCTGCCTAAAGATATTATGGATGAGAAAAATGCCATCGTCACCATTCAGGGTGGTGCTGGCGGGGATGAGGCTGCACTTTTCGCGGGTGAACTCTTCCGCATGTACAGCCGTTATGCCGAGGGCAGGCGCTGGAAGGTTGAAATTCTGGATATCAATGAGACTGGTCAGGGAGGCATTAAAGATATTACCTTTGTTGTTAAAGGGAAGGGTGCGTATAACCGCATGAAATACGAAGGGGGTACCCATCGTGTTCAGCGTGTTCCGGTCACTGAAGCTAATGGACGTATTCATACTTCAACTGCCAAAGTAATTGTTTTACCAGAGGCAGATGATGATATCCAGATCGATATCAAGGAGAACGATATTCGCGTTGATGTCTACCGTTCTACCGGTCATGGTGGTCAGAGCGTCAACACCACTGACTCGGCGGTACGTATCACCCATTTGCCTACCGGGCTGGTGGTGACGTGCCAGGATGAGAAGTCGCAGCTCAAAAATAAGCTCAAAGCTCTCACTGTACTCAAAGCGCGTCTTTGGGACCTTGAGGAGGCGCACAGGCAGGAAGAGCTCAGTAAAAACCGCCGTTCCCAGGTACAGACTGGCGACCGCAGCGAAAAGATTCGCACGTATAATTTTCCTCAAGATCGTGTTACCGACCACCGGATCGGTCTTTCACGGCACAATTTACCGGGCGTGCTCAATGGTGAGCTAGATGAATTTATCGATACCTTGATCACAGTCGATCAGGCGGACAAATTGCAGCACCTGTTTGAGGAAGAAGCAGCCGTGAAGTAAGGGCTGATAAGACTGTGGCGATGGTCAGTCAATGTTTAACGGGGAACGCAGTATAGCCCGCGTCCCTCATCGAAAGGTAGGCTACTCCAATGGCACAATTGCTAGCTGGGCATTTGGCAATATCTCAGGATACCGTATCTGAACTCAACCCTCCATACAGGCTATTGCTCGGCCCTGGTCCATGCAATGTTGACCCGCGTGTTCTGCGCGTGACCGCTGCGCCCCAACTTGGACACCTTGACCCAGAACTTTTCACGATCATGGGAGAGACCGCGCAGATGTTGCGCTGGATGTTCCAGACTAACAATGAAATGACACTCTGTGTTTCTGGCTCGGGCTTTTCTGGCGCGGAAGCAGTCCTATGCAATCTTCTTGAAGAAGGCGACACCATTATTGCAGGCAGTCTGGGCTTTTTCAGCGGCCAGATCGTTGAAATATCACGTCGCGCTGGGGCCAATGTCATCAACCTGGAGACGGAGTTAGGTAAGCCGTTAGAGCCTGCCGTGCTTGAAAAGGCACTACAAGAGAACCCGGGCACAAAAATATTTGCCACAGCGATTGCGGAGACATCGACCGGCCTGTTGCAGCCCCTTGAAGAGTTGGAGCGTATCACGCATGCCCATGGCGCCCTCTTCGTTGTAGACGCCGTATGTGGACTGGGTGGTGTGCCCTTACATGTCGATGCTATGAAGATAGACGCGTGCTATGCTGGTAGTCAAAAAAGCCTGGGTGCCCTGCCCGGCCTGGCACCTGTCACCCTCAATGAGCGAGCTGTGCAGGTGATCAAGAATCGCAAGAAGCCTGTACAGAGTTACTATCTGGATCTACAAAGCCTGCATCGCTATTGGAATGGCGACCATACCTATCATCATACCTCGTGTAGTAATCTCATTTATGGTTTGCGTGAAGCGCTGCGCATCGCCATGGAGGAAGGTTTGGAGGCTCGCTGGGCACGTCACCAGTTGAATGGCGATGCCTTGAAAGCTGGAATTGAGGCTATGGGCCTAAAAATTCTCACTCAGCCAGGCTACGAGCTCTCGGTCTTAACGGCGGTGAGTTTACCAGAAGGTGTAGACGAGCTGGCGATACGCAAAGGTTTGCTCGATGAATATAGTATCGAAATTGGCGGCGGTTTTGGCCCTCTGAAAGGCCGTTTGATTCGTATCGGTCTGATGGGATACAATTCATGTCGTAAGAATGTCGATACCGTACTTGCCGCACTTGAGCATATTTTGCCGCGCTGTGGCCTTACGCCAGCCGCTGGCGCTGCCCTTACCGCCGCCGACGCCATCTATAAGTAGAGGCACCATGCCGTCATGCCGTCATGCCGTCTCCCCCGGAGACCGAGCTTACGGGTGCAGCCAACAAGGAGGTACTGTATTGTCTGAATTACCTCCGGAGACCGAGCCCCGGAGACCGAGCTTACGGGTGCCCTCATTTCAGGGCGCCCGCAAGGTTTGTCCTACATAGAGGTACGCATGCTTTTTGACCAGCCACAATCTATTCGTACAGTTTTCATTGATGCAGGCTTTACATTAATACGCCCCTATCCCTCTACCGCCGAAATTTGTCAGCAGGTTTGCCAGCGCTTAAACTTACATGTCCACCTGGAGACGGTGAAACAGCGCATGGTGGAGGCACAGGACTACTATTACCGACATATGCGTCTCAATCGCCAGACCTGGGGCAGCGATCAATCAATTGTGGAGTTCTGGACTGGCTATTACATGAACCTGCTGCGTCCCTGCCTTGAAGAACATGACGAGTCACGTCTCTATCAACTGGCCCAGGCCATCAACGAAGAATTTGATAAACATACAAGCTGGGAAGCTTACCCCGATGTAATTCCTGCCCTGGAAGTATTACGTAAACATAGATATACCCTCGGCGTTATCTCAGATTGGGGTATAGCGCTTGGCCCTATTCTGAGCCGTCTCCAGCTTACACCCTATTTTGACTGTTTGCTTGTTTCAGCCGTGGCTCAGCACGCCAAGCCTTCACCGGCCCTCTATGAACTGGCGTTACAGCGAGCAAATGCTGTTGCCGATTATACACTACACATAGGCGATTCCTACATCTACGATGTGTTGGGGGCCCGCGCAGTTGGCATAACGCCAGTCTTGCTTGACCGTGCCGGGCTTTTAGATGCAAGCAACGTGGATTGTTTGCTTGTCCATTCTCTTACTGAGCTGCTTGATCTACTGGAGGTATCATAATGGCGCAAGAACGTATTGCTTCACGAAGAGCATTTACCTTGACCTGGATAAGTTTTGTTGTCGGCGCGACTGCTGGTGCGCTGACCACCCTGGGCAGTTACGCTCGCAGTGAAATACGCCGCCGTGGGTACCCGCTGTGGAGCAACTGCAAGTGTGATTTTAAAGTGAGTCCCACCATTTTCCAGGTCTGGGGAAGCCAGCATGAGCAAAGAGGCGAAACGATCTACACCGAGGAATGGGGGCTGAACCTCTCCAATCCTCCTCAATGGCTGCGGCGTTTCTTGCATGATAGTGCCCAGGTGCTCGCCGCGCTCAATCCCACTGGTAATTATGTTGAGCGGGTGACCCTGAGTCCCCAGGAGGCCCGCCAGCTCGCTTTTCTACTGCGCGCAATCTCGGCTGAGGAAGACCAGGAGGAAGAAGAACCCTCTCCATTTACGCATATTGTATGGCGTAGTGAAGTATTATATACGCCGCATAATCTTTTTGATAAGTGTATTCGACGTATCTATCCAGCTCATTTGCCCCAGGAACGCATGGCGGATGCTCAACCGTTACCGACACTATGGGATCCCCAGACTAATTTACCGCTGCCGACCGAGGGTAGACTCCTTGAAACTCCAACCGGTACCCGCATCGATTGCATCGGCTGGGCTTCTTCCCAGATATCTTACTGTACAGCGCGCACCGGGGACACAGAGTAGACCGGGTATCTTATAATCCAAAAAGAAGCATCGTACAGTTAAATATTTACATTTTTTATTGTAACTGCTACACTATGGGCGTATCGGCTGGGAGGGATACCCTCATACTCTGGAGGTTTGTATGGAAGTTAGGCAGCGTACGAATGGGGTTGAGAAGCAATACGTTCCTACCACTCTACAGAAGGCCATAGGAGAGCCGCTGCGCTCTGAGCAACGAACCGGTGAAATCCTACCACGAGTGCTCACTCAAGGAAATTTGCTGGTTATTTTCATCACGGTTGTAATCTTCGTTCTCAATGTCTCTCTGGTACAGCCTACTGGCGAAGCGGGCTCGTCCGTTTATTTCTACTGGATATTGGGCACTATCACTTTTCTTGTACCAGGCGCTATTGTTTGTGGGCAGCTCAATCGTCTAATGCCGTCAAATGGCGGTATCTATGTGTGGACACACCGTGCATTGGGGCCTCTCTGGGGTTTCTTTGCGGGTTTCTGTGCCTGGTTCCCCGGTATTCTTGTCCTCCTCGCGGTGGCTGCTGGTATTCTGGCTTTTCTTCAGGGTATCGGTACAGAGGTTGCGGGGATCAATGCAAACTGGCTGGCAGATACGAGACTGCAAGGTGCCACTGCTATAGGCTTGATCCTGCTCGGTGGTTGGCTGGCTACCTTACCCGTCAAGTTTATCTTGCGGTTAGCCACGATAGTTATCGTGCTCTATTGTGGGGCTATCTTGCTTGTGGGGCTTGCTGGCGGTGTGTGGTTATTTTCTGGTCATCCATCTCAGGTACCTTTCAAACCGCTGAACCTGGGAGCTGAACCTCCCAACTTTGCTCTCTACGGAGTAATTATCCTGGCTCTCCTGGGCGTTGAAGTACCGCTAAATATGTCAGCAGAAAGGCGGCAGACGCGGGCACCTGTGCTCTATTTGCGCTGGGGACCACTCCTCGTACTGCTAGCCTATGTCATCGGTACGTTTGGCGTGATGACTGTTGTTTCTCCGTCTTCCGCGTCCCTACAATATTCAACACTTATCGCCGTGGGCACCGTCTTTGGTCGCTCTGCTGCGGTAGTTGTTGGTATTATCTTCATCGGCTTCTTTGTGATCGTTGCCGCCATCTATAATATTGCCTTTGCGCGCATTTTGTTTGTGTCGGGATTGGATCATCGTCTTCCCACCGGTCTGGCCAAGGTCAATCGTCACCGGGCTCCTTCACGTGCCATTCTCCTTCAGACCCTTATTGTATTGGCCATTGCCATTAACACATATTTCCTCGGGCCGTTGCTTTTCTGGAGGCATTCGAACACTTTCGCCTTTCAGGTATATGATATAAGTCAGGCTACCACGACGGTGATCTGGTGTATCTCAATGGTGATGCTCTTTCTCGATCTGCCTATACTTTTACTGCGCTTCCGCAAATTATTCGCGGCTAACCCTGGTCAGTTGATTGCTCGCCCATGGTTCCTCTACCTCTGCTGCGCGTTCGGTGGTGCAGCAAGCCTGCTTGGTATCTGGGCGACCTTATCTTCTTCATGGGATAGGACACTTATATCCGATAGTAGTTGGATATACTACGTTGGAGTCTCAGCACTTGTTTGCCTGGTGATCGGACTGCTTGGCTCTGCATACCCTCGCCTGCTTAGCTCTCTTAACGAGCAAACGGCTCAGGCTCGTGAAAATGCGCGCCTGTACAGTGAATTAAGTGCTGCCTACGCCAAGCTCAGCGAACTCGATCTGCTGAAAGATGCATTTATTGGCACAGCGAGCCACGAACTACGTACACCGCTGACTATCGTGCGAGGCTATCTCGAGCTGCTGGATGAAATGGAGAATTTAGATAGTAGGATACGCCAGGATTTCATCCACAAAGCGCGTAGAGCCTGTGATGAGTTAGTCCTCTTACAGGCTAATATTATGGACGCCAGTCGCCTTAAGACAGATGAGAACGCCTTGCAGTGTGCAGATATTCAGCTTTCCAGCGTCTGTACAACGATGATAGATCTTTTTGAACCATTAATTCTCCAGGAGCAGCGTAAAGTCGAGATGAGTCTCGCATCATCGATTACTATCTGGGCGGATGAAACCTGCCTGAAACAGGTCTTACATAACCTGCTTGCTAACGCTCTCCGTTATTCTCCACGTGGGACTCCCGTGTATCTCACAGCCGAAGTAGTAGAGGACCAGGAGTTAGTACGGATAAGCGTCATTGATCATGGTCTGGGTGTGCCACCGGACAAACACGATGCAATTTTTGAGCGCTTTGTGCGCCTGGAACGTGACATGCACGGTAACGTTCGGGGAAGTGGTCTGGGTCTGGCAATCAGCCGTCAATTAGTGGAAGCAATGGGTGGAACGATGAACGTGGAAAGCTCCGGCATTCCCGGCGAAGGCTCCACCTTTACGTTTACGCTGCCTGCAGCGCCTGCCCTATAATTTCGCTTCAGCTTCTGGATTAAAGCGATAGAGGCGCGCCGGGCGATGTGTACCTTCCATCTTCTTGGCTCCGGTATCTTCGAGGATGCCTGTGGAAAGAATCTTCTTGCGAAAATTGCGTTTGTCGAGTCGCTTATGGAGGATGATTTCATAGACCCGCTGTAACTCGCGCAGCGTAAACTGCTCGGGCAGCAGGCTAAAAGCGATTGTAGTGTAGTCTAACTTGCCTCGTAAACGCTCCAGGGCATAGTGCAAAATCTTCTCATGATCAAAAGCCAGGGACGGCAACTGGTAGACTGAAAACCAACCTACATCTACGGCATCATCCGCTGCCTTCACCTGTAAGCGCTCAGAGTCCAGTAAGGCAAAATAGACCACTGTAATTACCCGCGTACGTGGATCACGACCGGGATCACCGAAGGTATAGAGCTGCTCCAGGTAGACATCTTGAACACCGGTCTCCTCTTGCAATTCACGCTTGGCCGCTGTTTCCAAAGACTCATCTATGTTGACGAAACCACCAGGAATGGCCCACATACCCTCATATGGCCAGGAGCGACGCTTAATAAGCAATACCTGCAGGTCGCGCTGGCGTAGGCTCATCATAACCACATCCACTGTTACCGATGGCCGCTCATACTTGCTCGCGTCATATTTGTGTGCCTTCGCCTCAGCCGTTTGAGGCAATGTGCTCTGTGTTTTATGCGTTATTTCGTCCTGCTTTTCCGTCTGTTCCATAAATACTTACAATCTCTTTTCACACATTATGGGTAACTAACTGTTCAGATCTTCTCTTTGCTTGACTCCTCAGCGCCTGCGGCGCTTCGCAAGTTGTTTTGAGATGGCAGCGAGGTGGGCTGCCATCTCAAATACATCGGCGTAATGTATCAACTTAGTGTATCTCTAACACTAATATTACCTGAATGAAAGCGGTCTGTCAAGTAGAAAAACGCTGAAGTTAGCAGTTATTGAGTATTGCATAAGTTCTCCCTTCAATTCAATATGTTGAATTGAAGGGAGAACTTATGCAGACTAAAACAGCTATTTGGGCAAATTTGGTGGGAAGGCGTAGATGGTATCTGGAGGTGGATTGTGCTTGCCATACTCCATGGTAACGACATCATGTGAAGATAGAGGTACCTCTGTAGTCAGCGGGGAAGTGACTACACCTGAAAACGCCTTGCTGTTAACAAAGATTTGCCAGCCTGTAGCCAGCTTCATTTCTGCCGGGAAGTTGAGTTTGGTGTAACCTACCTCCCAGATCGCCAGGAAATCGTCGAGGGCTAAGTTGTGCAACCTGGCTGGAGCCTCGATATGAATAATGCCGTCATCAGTATGAGTATGCATCCAATAGAAACAACTGCCATCAGGGGCTATGCCTATGCCTGTGGGGATCGTGACCTGCTTACCATTCAGGTAGATCTTGAGGTGGATGTGAATATGGTAATTGCCCTGTTCCATGCTGTCACAAGAGACACCATTAATAGGTGGATACAAAGAATTGTAGCCAACTATTTTTTGAATTTGCAGGTATATACCCCCCATCACTCCCAGCAGGATAATACTGGTGCCTATTGTACTCCATAAAATGATCCTGGCCTTTTTGCGCTCTTTACGTCTATATTGCCGTGCGGCTCTGCGTTCCTGGCGCAGTTCTTCTTGCTCTGGATCAAGCCGTTGTGGTATCAGTTGTTGACTGCTCATACAGTTATTCCTGGCTAAAATATGCAATCTGCTTTGAAAATAAGATGATCTATAGGTTGTAGCGTGTTAGAACTCAATGTGCTGACATAGGTGCTCTCATGAGTAGGAACGGGATAGGGCAAGGAGAGTAACAAAGCTCGTACAAACACGCCCTTTTTTAGAGGGAAGCTGGAATTTGCTCGGTTCGCGGCAGGGTAAACCAGAAGGTTGAGCCTGAGCCGGGAGAACTTTCAACTCCAACACTGCCATGGTGCAGCTCGATAATCGTTTTGCAGATGTAAAGACCTAATCCCAGGCCCATCATTGACGAGTGCGAGGTACTGAGTACCTCAACCCCCTGCGCCCGGTAGAAACGCTCCCAGATACGATTTTGTTCATCAACAGAAAGCCCTACTCCCTCATCTATTACAGCAAAGCGTACCTGTTCTGCTTCTTCCCGCAGTTCCACAAGTACGGGCCGGTCCTCAGCAGAGTATTTAAGGGCATTGGTCAGGTAATTAGCGATAACCTGGCTGATACGGTCGCAATCTGCGTACACAGGGCCTACTTGCTCAGCAGGCATTTCAAGGGTAATTGTCCTGTTGGGCCATGCCAGGCGCTGCACTTCAACAGAGGTGCGAATAATGTCTTTCATATCACAGGGAGCCAGGTTAAGTTCCAAATGGTTGGTTTGTGAACGCGAAATATCGAGGAGATCATCCACTAAGCGATCCAGCAACCTGATTTGACGCTCTGAGTTCTCCAACATATCATGCATCTTCTGGAACCCCTGCAAGCTATTTTTTAGCTGGCGAGCAGTCAACTGCGTGTTACCTTTGATACTGGTGAGAGGAGTTTTGAGTTCATGACTGGTCATGCCCAGGAACTCGTCCATTCTCCGGTTAGCTTCACGCAGGGCAAGCTCGGTAGCACGTGCATCCGCTCTTTCGCGCAGCAGGCGTTCACGCTCGATGACCAGGGCCGAGAGTCTTGCGACAGCCTTGGTCAGGGCAACCTCCTCCTGGGTGTATTCATGCTCCAAGCCGCCATAGTCTAATGAGAGAATGCCTACTACCTGGTTTCCTACACACATCGGTGCAATAAGGAAGAGACCAATATTATAGGAGTTGGGCAGTTCATTGAAAGGAGGCTGGCGCATATCGAGTAGCAGAATCTCGTTGGCGCGTAGACGAGCCCGTTGGTCAGGATTAAGCCCTTCACCCAGGCGTGCTTTTGTTTCCATTCCTTCGATCCACCATTGTTCTTCTTGTTCGGGGTTTAATCCGACGACAGCAATGGGATGGATGAGCTCTGTTTCAGGCTCCACTGCGGAAATACTGACGCGTTGGCAACCCAGGACTTTACTGGTCAATTCGGCCATTCTTCGCGCTACTTTGCGCAATCCTACCGATGTGTGTTCATCCGATGTGAGAGGGGGGAGTTGATCAGTGTCGGCGGAGACGGCGGGAGAAAGGACAAGGGTCTCCGCCATAGCGAGTAGTGCGTTCAATGTTTCCTGGGTTCGTGTCTCCAGTTGACGCTGTTCTTTCACATCGCGGCAAATACAGACGGCACCTATAATATTTCCTGCTTTGTCGTGCATGGGTGCTCCGCTAATATTCAAGAGAAATTCTTCGCCTTCGCGCGAGCGCAACCTGATATCTACTCCGCTGGCAATCGTTAGTGTTTCGCCCTGGAGAAGGCGATAGATAGGCCATCGTTCTTCGGCCAGGGGACGTCCCCACTCGTCGAGCGGGATAAAGTTGTACCTGTGTTCGTGGAGTTTGCGTGAATAATATTCGGGTGTTTGGTCGAGATGAAACTGTGTGCGCGCCGCCGCATTCATATGGAGGATTTCTGTCCTGCTATTAAAGACAAAGATGCTATCGGTCATGCTTTCAAAAATAGCTTCAAGCTCGTTTGCACGCGTCGCCGCCTCTCTCTCAGAGCGGTAGAGTCTGGTAATATCGTGGGTGATAACAATAGCTCCATCGATAGCGCCTTCTGCATCGTGCAAAGGCGCGGCGCTAAGCGATGCAAAACGTTCCTGGCCGGCGGGATCGAGAAAGCTCAACTCCTGGCCGGAGACGGTTTCACCACGTAAGGCGCGCGATACCGGATATTCTTCTAAGGGTAACAGTTTACCTGAGAGAGTTTTGGTAGCAAACTGACGTTGCGCATCCGCCAGTTTATGCTGGCTCCGTTCAGATCCTATGTTCTGTAGACCCATCCTATTGAGGCGTACAATTGTGCCCTGGGCATCATGAATGCTTACAGCATCAGGTACTGTTTCGATCACAGCTTCGAGGCGCATGCGCTCAGTGATAAGCGAGGTAGCCAATGACTCTGCATTACGCCTGGTTTTCTCAAAACTACTAGCTGCGATACTAAGTGTAAAGCCAACGAGCAGGAATAAGAGCACCCCAGCGAGGCTCCTGCCATCGAATGACCAGGCAAATGGCTGTTCCAGGACGATGTAGTCTAGCAAGATGGCTCCAAAAAAGGTTGCAGCCAGGCTTGGACCTGCTCCCCAATTGAGCGCGACCAGGGCAACAGCAAGGATATCGAGTAGACCAGAGAAGGCAAATGAAGGATAGACCTGTACGAGTAGCATGGTCAAGAAAACTGCTATAAACTGTAAGAGAATTGCGACTATGTAGCCAATGGATGGATGGCGTAAACGCTGAGGTAACCAGGAAGGAGAAGATGAATGATCCAGGAACCAGCGCCAGGGCGACTGTCTGGACCTCGCGTCTGCCGAGCTATTAGCCGCTATTGCCTCTCTTGTGATACGGGGTAGGAGTATAGGGGCGGGAGATTCTTTATGTTCTGTGGCGTTGCTGTCAGGTGTATCTTCGTGTTTCACGCTCATGATTACCTCGACCATAAATTTTGCCGATACGTCTTTATACGTCCGTATATATTACACGGAACAGTTTAGCAAAAAGTTGCAAAATTTTTTTAGTAGAGATTTAAACGTGTTGTCTATCAAGAAATCATTAATATATTATCGAAGCACTTGTGAAAGATGGCTATACCGTAACCGTGGTTGGCAGTGTGCCCGACCCCGCCAGGTCACAAACGTATATTATCGCGGGTAATATACATAAACAGAGCAATGATGAGACTGTGCCGGTGGCAGTACGTGTCAATGGCAATGCTGTTACTGTTAAGCGCACAGGAGAACATCTATCTTCTCATGAGCTTGAGCAGCTTCAAGAGGGTGCAGAAATCGTAGTCAAAGGGAAAAAGAATAAATGCGGTGTCATCCGCGCAACACATGTGATCGTCTAAACAGGCATTTGAAGAATAAATAGGGATAATGATCTATGTCACGTAGTTTGTAGTGGTACGGGTTGCACACCCGTACCACTACAAACTACGTGACATTCTCTGTTCTTCCAAGAAATATGACAGGAGATGGCAGGAAGTAGCGCATATACTTGGGATGACTGAACTTGCAAACAAACAGATGCAAAGGGGGACTACGTTATGCGTTATGGCCTTGAACTGCCGAATATGGGTGCATATGCAGATGTTCACGCGCTTGTCGAGCTTGTTTGCCTGGCCGAAGAGATCGGCTGGGATGGTGTCTTCCTCTGGGATACTGTCTATTGGGAGGGCGCGCGTGAAGCCGTATGTGATCCATGGGTTGCCTTAGCTGCTATTGCCGTGCGGACAGAGCGTATTCGCCTGGGAGCTTTAATCACCCCCTTGTCGCGACGCCGTATCTGGAAAGTTGCCCGGGAAACGGTAACGCTCGATCACCTTTCGCGTGGACGCCTGGTAGTAGGCGTTGGCCTGGGTGATCTGAACGATGGAGTTTTTACACGTTTCGGAGAGGTGATCGATGCCAGGCAGCGTGCCGGGATGCTTGATGAGGGTCTGGATGTGCTGGTGGGCCTGTGGAGCGGGCAGCCATTCAGCTACAGTGGAGAGCACTACCAGCTGCAGGATGTAACCTTCTTGCCGTCACCTATACAGTCTCCTCGTATTCCTATCTGGGTGGGTGGTTACTGGCCCAATAAAAAGCCCATGTGCCGTGCAGCACGCTGGGATGGCGTTCTTCCTGGTAAGATCAATGCAGATGGCACTCCTGGTGAATTTACATCGGCTGATGCGCAAGCTGTGAAGACATATATTAACGGACACCGTTCTGAAGGGGGTCCATTTGATATCATTCACGGGGGAATGACTCCTGGCGATGACCCTGAAGAGGCTCGCGCATTTATCGGACCATTTGCTGAGGCAGGGGCGACATGGTGGCTGGAAAGTGCCGGACCGTGGCCTGCCCTGGATCTTGCAAGTATGCGTACGCGCATCCAGCAGGGACCACCACATATTGACCAGGGTGCATCCACAAAATAGTGCACCAGAAAGCGAAGACACGTATTGCCTGAGTTCATCCATTAGTACCCTTACGGATGCGCTCGTTGATGAAAGGTGCAAAATGCCCCTGGTATCGCTGTTGGACATCTGGTAGTTGCCAATCATTGCCTGTGACGATGTGGCGGTAGGCGACTGTGCCACAATGACAGAGTTGATCAAGCTGCCAATGAGGTTCGACGGTAGTCAAGGCATAGTCCAAGGTTAATTCTTCTGCCCGTGCAATCGCCCGGCGTGCCACGATCGTTACCTCATCTTGCAACCACAAATTGGCATCATCAGCGCCTGCGGCGCTTC
>Ga0209647_1000742_pt1 | contig 29805 bp, 33 predicted proteins | sample GraSoi_2013_60cm_FD_185827 | JGI IMG/M metagenome (GOLD analysis project Ga0209647, IMG submission 185827) | Grasslands soil microbial communities from the Angelo Coastal Reserve, California, USA - Sample 9_17_2013_60cm (SPAdes) (version 2) | ecosystem: Environmental > Terrestrial > Soil >... | reverse complement strand
TCGTGTTGGATATTCTCGAGAGCCGCGCGTATTTTTTCGGGAATCGGCTCGGCGAGCAGCACGCCGATCGCCGAGTTGAGCTCGTCGATCTCGCCGAGGGCGACGACGCGCGGGCCGTCCTTTCGAACGCGCGAGCCGTCGCCAAGACCGGTTTCGCCGCCGTCGCCGGTGCGGGTGTAGATTTTCGACAGGCGGTGACCCATGAGCCGGGCGCGGGTTTGGAAAACAGAATGTAACACGCGGCCCGCTGATCCGCTGCGCATTAACGCTCGGCCGACGCGCCAAACCGCATCCGCACAAGATGGTCGAGCGACAACTTTCCTGGCCCGCGGCATAGCAGGACGAGCAAAATCGCGGCCCATTGGATGTGGGTCGGCCATGCCAGCGGATAGACGAACACCTCGATCACCGCCGTCATGCCGAGCAGGGCGAGCGCCGCGGCGCGCGTCGCGAGCCCCAGCACGAGGAGCACGGGCATCGTGAGCTCGATCGAGACTGCCATATAAGCGGCGAGCTCCGGCGGCAGGAGCGGCAGCTTGTATTCTTCGACGAAGAGCTCGACGGCCGTATTCCAGTTCGCGAGCTTGGTCATCGCCGAATTCCAGAACACGGTCGCGGCGGCAAGCCGCAGCGGGACGGCGAGAAGCCAGTAAGGAACGGAATCGAGCCAGCGAAGCGCGCGTCCGATCAGAGCCGGTACGGGCTGTTCGCCCGAAGCAGAAGTGAGAGGTGTCATGGGAGATTCCAGGTTGTTTCGTTCAAGCTGAAATCGATGAAACGGCCGGTCGCAAGGTGGTCGGCGAGCAGCGCCGGTGCGTCGAAGTCTGGCGCTTCGTCGAGGGCTGCGGCGAGCGGCCTGCCATCACAAAGCGCCGAGGTGAACCGCCACGCAGATTCGCTCATGCGACGGACCTCGACGCCCGTCGGTAGGCGCTCAACGAGCAGCCACACCGGGCCCGCGCTGGGATAGATCGCCGAAAGCGCCGCGTCGTCCTTTTCGAGCACCGCGCGCCAAATAAGATCCGCGGGGTAATCCACGCGGACGAGGCTCACCGAAGGGTGCGGCGCAAAGCGCACGCGTGCGCGCTCGGCCTCGGCGAGCGCCACGAGCCGCTGCGTGTCGAGCGGTTCCATGTCAGCGGCATGCAGCGCACGGTTTACCGCCCATTCGAGCCGGGCGATGTCGGGCAGGTAGGCGAGCGATGCTGCTGGCTCGAAATCGGAGAGGAAGGCCGGGAACTCGTCTCCGTAATCGTCGAGGCACGCGCTCTTCGGTTGGAAGGATTCGATGAAAAAGCCCGCGGCCCCTTTGAAAAACTCCAGGCCCACGAGCCGGTGCACGGCGGGATACGACAAGCGGAGCGCCGTCGTCAGCGCGCCCGCAAGGGTGTTGCGGTAGATGTCCAGCCGTTCGCCCGCACTAATGCCCCCGCCCGCGACGTGCGCGGAGATCCCGCGGTCATCGTGAACAACGAGGCTCTGGTGCAGCGCGCGTTGGAGGTCAAGCAGCGAGGGCGCGGCTGTTTCCAATTTCCGCCTCTTCGATCAGCGCGGCGGCATGCTCCGCCTCCTCGAGCAGCACCGCCATAGGTGGCACGTCGGTGTCCCATTCGATGAGCGTCGGCACCGGGCCGAAGAGCGCGAGCGCCTCGGCGTAGAGCGTCCACACTCCCGGCGCGACGCGCGAACCGTGGTCGTCGATGCGCAGCGTCCGTTCGCCGTCGATTTGTCTGACTGTGTGGCCCGCGAGATGAATCTCGCTGATGGCTTCGGGCGGAAGCGCGGCGAGGTACCCTGAGGCGTCCCAGCCGTGATTGCAGGCACTCACGTAAATGTTGTTCACGTCGCACAGAATGCCGCAGCCTGTGCGCTTTGCGGCTTGGACAAGGAACTCCCATTCCGGAATCGTCGAATGCCGGAACTGCAGATAAGTGGATGGATTCTCGATGAGCAGTCGGCGCTTCAAATCAGACTGCGCCTGGTCGACGTGCCGGCAGACCACTTGGAGCGCCTCTTCGGTCATCGGCAGGGGAAGCAGGTCAGCGAGATAGATTCCGTCGACGACGCTCCACGACAGATGCTCGGAGACGAGCCCGGGCTCAATCCGCTCCGCGAGTTTTCGCACTCGCGCGAGGTGCCCCGGGTCCAGGCCTTCCGCGCTGCCGAGCGACAGGCCGGTGCCGTGAAGCGACACGGGGTAGTCGCGGCGGATCGCGTCAAGATACGCGGGCGCGCTTCCTCCGCCCATGTAGTTCTCGATGTGCACCTCGAACCACGCCGCGGCGGGACGCGATTCGAGGACTTCCTGATGGTGGCGGAAGCGCAGCCCGACCCCGGCTTTGGCCGGGATCGGGTTGCGTGCCTTTCGCAGCGGAGGGGCGTGCGAATCCAAAGCCGGCTCCCGATCAGGAGGCTGTCGTCTTGCCGCACTGGATCTTGGAGCAGTCACCTGCGGGAAGCAGCACGAAAGACTTCGAGTCGCGCGCCTTGGTCGCCTGCCCGGCGCAGGAATGGGCGCCTTCGGCGCAGTCGTTCTTCGCCGCCGCGTTGATGCCGTAGCACTTCTCGAGCTTGCTCTTCTCCATCCTAGCCATGTTGTCCTTCACGACCTGCGGCATCTTGCTCATGTCCATCTTGCCCTGCGCCTGGCCGGGCGACGCCTGGATCGCCAGGGCAAGCCCCACCGCGGTTGATAAGGTCGAAGCAGCCAGTACGTATCGGTTCATGGTCGGACCTTTGTGGTTAAGGGTCTCGGAATTGAGACCGCGACAGCAGATTCGCCGGAAGGGGACAAAAGGTTACGCGGGGTTGTTGAGAACCGAGCCCGAGTGCCAAAAACGCCGGCAAAGGGCACTCGGCTACAATGAGGCCAGAGCTTTTCGCAGCAATCTGTTTGTACAAACGCAGCCAAAGGAGGAGTCATGGACCGAGTTCGCCTGCCGCTCTTTCTGCTCCGCATCGGCGTGTTCATCGTCATGCTGATGTGGACGCTCGACAAGTTCATCCACCCGGGACACGCCGCCGGGATTTTCAAGAAGTTCTACGGCATCGACGGCATGTCCCCGACTGTGTTCTACGTGATTGGTGCTCTTGAGCTGCTGTTGCTGGTTGGTTTCGTGACGGGGACCGCCAAGCGCTACACCTATGGTCTGGTGCTCCTCCTTCATGCGATCTCCACGCTAGCGTCTTATAACCAGTATCTGGCGCCGTTCGACAACCTGCTTTTCTTCGCCGCGTGGCCGATGCTCGCTGCGTGTATCACGCTGTACCTGCTTCGGGACCTGGATACGCTCTGGGCCATGCAGAAAATGTGAGCGACCACAGATCCCATGTCCTCGAGCCCCCACAATCGCGGCCAGGACTTGACCCTCATCGCGAGGGCCGCACCTTCTTCGGCCGCGCATCCACGATCGGGGCAGGAGAGACCTCCAGCGCGCGAGCTCGACTGGTCCATCTACATGGCTCGGGCGCAGGACGGCGACCGGGAGGCCTACAGGCGCTTGCTCGAGGACGTCACGCCGTATCTCCGTTCGATCGCCGCGAGGCACTTCCAGAATTCCGGCGATATCGAGGATGTAGTACAGGAGGTGCTCCTGACTGTGCACGCCGTACGGCATACCTACGATCCGGCGCGGCCGTTCGGTCCGTGGCTCGTCGCGATCGCCAATCGCCGCGTCGTCGACGGGCTTCGCCGCCAGGGGCGTTCCCGTGCGCGGGAGGTCGCCCTCGACATCGGGCATGAAACCTTCGCGGCGCCTCAAGCGAACTTACCTGAGACGGCGTCGGATGGGCGGGTGCTGCGGGACGCGATCGAGCAACTGCCCCCGGGGCAACGCGACGCCATCCGGATGCTGAAGCTTCAGGAGATGTCGCTGAAGGAAGCAGCGGCGGCGAGCGGCACGTCGGTCGCCGCATTGAAAGTCGCGACCCACCGCGCCTTGAAGAATTTGCAGAAGATGTTCGCGAGGCAAAACGGGAAAGCGTGATCACGACACCGGATCTCATAGAATCGCTCGTTGCCGGCGCGAAGCCGGTTCGGCGTCTGCGTCCGCCGGCCGCGCGGGCCGCGCTGTGGCTGCTCTTTGCGGCGGTTATCGTGTCGCTGCTCGCCATCAGTCACGGCCTTCGGCCGGATTTGGGCGCTCGCCTGGGCCAGCCCCTGTTCGTGACCGGGCTCGCCGCCTCGCTCCTGACGGGTGCGCTTGCCGCGGTCACTGCGTTCATCGTCAGCCTTCCCGACCGTTCGCGTCTGTGGCTGCTGCTTCCGGCGCCCGCGCTCGCGCTCTGGATGTCGACGATCAGCTACGAGTGCCTGACCGATTGGGTCAGCCTTCGGCCCGACGGCGTCAGTCTCGGCGAGGCGGCGGATTGCTTTGCGACGCTGGTATTGACGAGCGTTCCTCTGTGGCTCGTACTGCTCTTGATGCTCCGCTACGCGGCATTGTTGTTTTCGGCCGCCGCGGCCGCGGCCGGAAGCCTCGCGGTCGCGGCACTTGCCGCGACCGCGCTATCGCTGTTTCACGGCCTGGATGCCTCCGCGATGATCCTGATGTGGAATCTCGGTGCTGCAGCGCTGCTCGTCGGGCTCGGAAGCGCGTTCGGGGAAAGAATGTTCTCCTGGGTCGCGTCGCGCTAAACATCCTCCTCCCAACTAGCAATCATCGGGTGAATATGAAAACTCATCTTGAAAAGATCGGTAGCCTCGGAGGTCTCATCGCTGCGGCTGCGTGCCCTGTCTGTTTTCCGAAACTTGCCTTGATCGGCGCGCTTTTCGGCTTGGGAGCGCTCGGCGCATACGAATCGCAGCTTTTCATCGCCGCTCAGGTACTGATCGCGGTCGCCGTGCTGGGCCACGTGCTCGCGTACCTGCAACACCGCAACGGCTGGCTGCTCGGGCTCGCGATCTTGAGCGGTGTGGCCGTATTTGGCGGGCTGTATCTCCTGCGCTCCGAAGCGATGATCTACGCGGGGTTCGCCGGCCTGGTCGTGACGAGCGCCACGGACTACTGGGCACGCTTTCGCGGGGCGCCGGCATCTTCCCGTCAGACCCCTCCTGCGAAAGGCGGATAGAACAAATGGTATCGGGACCGATAATGGAGTCGGTGATAACCTGCCCGAACTGCGATCACAGGAAGCGGGAGACAATGCCGACGGATACCTGCCAGTTTTTCTACGAGTGTTCGGGCTGCGGCGCTTTGCTGCGCCCGAAGACGGGCGACTGCTGTGTGTTTTGCTCGTATGGTTCCGTCAAGTGCCCGCCCGTACAGCTCACCGGCGCCAGATAGAGGAGAAGGAGAGCAGCCCGGTGCACGCGACACTCCCACTCCTCGAGGTCTCGGACTTTCCCGCGATACGACGCGAGCGCCTCGAGACGCTTCAGGTCAACCTCGGCTACAAGTGCAACCAGACTTGCGTGCATTGCCACGTCAACGCGGGTCCCACGCGCACCGAGCAGATGGATCGGGAGACGATGCGCACTGTGCTGCGTTACCTCGAGGCTTCGGGCGTCGGCACGCTCGACATCACCGGCGGCGCGCCCGAGCTGAATCCGCATTTTCGCGAGCTCGTCGAAAGCGCCTGCGCGCTCGGTACGCACGTGGTCGATCGATGCAATCTCACGGTTCTCGAGGAGCCCGGCCAGGAGGATCTCGCGCAGTTTCTCGCGCGCGAGGACGTCGAGGTCACGGCCTCTCTTCCCTGCTACACCGAAGAGCTGGTCGACAGGCAGCGCGGCAAGGGCGTGTACGAGTCGAGCATCCGGGCGCTCAAGCGCCTGAACGCGCTCGGCTACGGCAAGCCCGGCTCTGGACTCGCGCTCAACCTCGTGTACAACCCGCAGGGGCCGTCGCTGCCGCCCGTGCAGGAGAAGCTCGAAGCCGAATACAAGCGCGCCCTGGGCGAGCGCTTCGGCATCCGCTTCAACCGCCTTTACACTCTCGCCAACATGCCGATCGCCCGCTTCGGCTCGACGCTCATCTCCAGGGGGCAGTTCAATGCCTACATGAAACTCCTCCGGGAATCCTTCCGCGAGGAGAATCTCGGCGCCGTCATGTGCCGCGCTCTGATCTCGGTGGACTGGCAGGGCACCGTCTACGACTGCGATTTCAATCAGATGCTCGGACTGCCGCTCAGGATCGCGGGCCGATCCAGGGTGAAGCTCGCCGACCTCATCGGGCGCGATATCGCCGGAAATCCGATCGTGGTGAAAGACCACTGCTTCGGCTGCACGGCAGGGCAAGGCTCGAGCTGCAGCGGCGCGCTCAATGCCTAGAACGCGGCCCGGCCGGTCCTGTCCGCGCCACTACCGTTACTCGCCCGCGGTCTTCGCGCGAACAGCGGACCTCGAGGCGCAATCGCTCTACATCGTCGGCGGGCTCTACGGCAATCCCTTCGCGCTCGAGGCGGTCCTTGCCATGGCGCGGCGGGAAGGCGCGACGCTCGTTTTCAACGGCGATTTCAACTGGTTCAACGTCGACCCGGCGGAATTCGAAGGCGTCAATGAGACCGTCCTGCAGCACGAGGCCCTGCGGGGCAACGTGGAGACGGAAATCGCCGGCGAGGATTCCGCCGCGGGCTGCGGCTGCGCCTACCCGGAATGGGTGGGCGACGCCGAAGTGGAGCGCTCGAACGAGATTCTCGAGCGGTTGCGCGGGGCGGCGCGCGGCTTTCCGGATCTGCGCGCGCGACTGGGAGGCCTGCCCATGCACCTCGTCGCGGAAATCGGAGGCCTGCGAATCGGCATCGTGCACGGCGACGCAGAATCGCTCGCCGGCTGGCAGTTCTCGCAGGAGGCGCTGCGCGAGCGTCCTGGGCGCGCGCAGGCGCTCCTCGACGGTGCCGGCATCGACGTGTTTGCGTGCACGCACACCTGCCTGCCCGTGATGCAGGAATTTTTCAACACGCGCGGAGGGGCGCTCATCGTCAACAACGGCGCCGCCGGAATGCCGAATTTCCGCGATACGCGCTTCGGCCTCGCGACGCGCATCGCGAGCGCGCCCTCGATGCAGGCGCTCTACGGCACGCGGCTCGGCAAGTGGGTCGTCGAAGCCGTGCCCGTGCGCTACGACCACGAAGCGTGGATCGCCCGATTCGACCGCGTCTGGCCTGCAGGCTCGCCCGCCTCGCTCTCTTATCGCAAGCGCATCGCTTCCGGTCCGGACTACGAAGTGGAACAGGCCGTGCGGACGGGCGCCCCGGCGGGCGCTCTCTCGCGCACTGCCTGAACTCCGCGGATCATGTCCCGCCGCCGGCTGCTGCTCGCGGCCCTGCTGCTGGTCTCGATCGCGGCGTTTTTCGCTTTCGATCTCGGTCAGTACTTCCGGATCGAGTTTTTCCAGTCGAGGCAATCGGCGATCGAGGAATTCAGGCGCGCGAGCCCTCTCGCCACCGCCGCAATCTTTTTCGCGATCTACGTCGCCGTCACCGGCTTGTCCGTGCCCGGGGCGGCCATCCTGTCCGTCGCGGTCGGCGCGATCTTCGGGCTCCTGTGGGGCACGCTGATCGTGTCGTTCGCGGCGAGCATCGGTGCGACGCTCGCCTTTGTCTCATCCAGGTTCCTTTTCCGTGACGCGGTGCGCAGCCGCTTCGGCGAGCGATTGCGGGCAATCGACGCCGGCTTTGCGAAAGAGGGTGCGTTCTACCTGTTTGCCTTGCGGCTCGCGCCGGTGTTTCCGTTCGTCCTGGTCAATCTCCTCATGGGGCTGACGCCCGTCAAAACCAGGACGTTCTATTGGGTGAGCCAGATCGGCATGCTTCCCGCGACGATCGTCTACGTCAACGCGGGCACGCAGCTGGCGACCGTCAAATCGATCTCGGGGATTCTTTCCCCGGCGCTGATCGGCTCGCTCGTGCTGCTGGGGTTGTTCCCGCTCGTCGCCAAGCACCTCGTCGAATCCGCCAAGGCGCGCCGCCGCCTGGCGAAGTGGCCGAAGCCCGAGAAATTCGAGCGCAACCTCGTCGTGATCGGCGCGGGTTCGGCGGGCCTGGTGGCGGCCTACATCGCGGCCGCGGTGAAGGCGAAAGTGACGCTGATCGAAAAGGACCGGATGGGCGGGGACTGCCTCTACACCGGATGCGTTCCGTCCAAAGCCCTGATCAAGTCGGCGCGCCTCCTCGCGCAGGCGAAGCGCGCCCGCGAATTCGGCTTCAAAGCCATGCAGGTCGAGTTCGATTTCGCCGACGTCATGGAGCGCGTGCAACGCGTCGTGAGAACCATCGAACCGCACGACTCGGCCGAGCGCTACACCCGGCTCGGCGTCGAGTGCCTCCGGGGCGAGGCGAAAATCACCTCCCCTTGGACGGTGGAGGTGAAGACCGCGGGCGGCGCCCGCACGCTCACCACGCGGGCCATCGTCATCGCCGCCGGCGCACGCCCGTTCGTGCCGCCCATCCCGGGGCTCGCCGAAACCGGCTGCCTGACCTCGGACACGGTCTGGGACCTGAGAGAGTTGCCGCCGCGGCTGGTCGTGCTCGGCGGAGGCCCGGTCGGCTGCGAGCTCGCGCAGTGCTTCGCGAGGTTCGGCTCGCGCGTGACCCAGGTCGAGATGCTGCCGCGCCTGCTGATTCGCGAGGATCCCGAAGTCTCCGAGCTGGTGGCACGCCAGTTCCGCGAGGAGCGCATCGACGTCCGTCCCGAGCACAAGGCCGTGCGCGTGCTCCGGGAGGGCGGCGAGAAGCTGCTCGTGTGCGAGCACGGCGGAAAGGAGGTGCGGATTCCTTTCGACGCGTTGCTGTGCGCCCTCGGGCGCGTTGCCAATACCGCGGGCTACGGTCTGGAGGAGCTGGGCATCGGCCTGACCCCGGCGCGCACCGTCGAAACCGACGAATTCCTCCAGACCCTCTATCCCAACATCTACGCCTGCGGCGACGTCGCCGGCCCGTACCAATTCACGCATACCGCTTCGCACCAGGCCTGGTACGCGGCGGCGAACGCGCTCTTCGGCGCGGTAAAGAGATTTCGCGCCGATTACTCCGTCATCCCCTGGGCGACCTTCACCGAGCCCGAGGTCGCGCGCGTGGGGTTGAACGAGACCGAGGCAGCGGAGAAGAACATCGCATACGACGTCACGAGCTACGCCCTCGAAGACCTCGACCGCGCGATCGCCGACGGGGAGACGCAAGGCGTGGTCAAGGTCCTCACCGTTCCCGGCAGGGACCGGATCCTGGGCGCGACGATCGTCGGGGAACACGCGGCCGACCTCATCGTCGAATTCATCACGGCGATGAAACACGGAATCGGCCTGAACAAGATTCTCGGTACCATTCATATCTACCCGACGCTCGCCGAAGCCAACAAGTATGCGGCAGGCAACTGGAAGAGGGCGCACGCCCCGCAGGAGCTGCTCAGGTGGGCGGAGAAGTTTCACGCCTGGAGGCGCGGCTGAAATGGAAATAACGTGGATTTCCATCATCGTCCCGGTGTTGAACGAAGCCCAAGGCATCTCGGAGTCGTTGGCGGCGCTCGCGCCGCTGCACGAACGCGGCCATGAAGTCATCGTCGTCGACGGCGGTTCGAGCGACAAGACTACGGACCTCGCGCGCCGCGCCGCCGACCGCGTCGTCTCGGCTCCGCGTGGCCGAGCGAGCCAGATGAACGCGGGAGCAGCGCTCGCGCGCGGCGAAGTCCTGGTGTTCCTTCACGCCGACACGCGCCTGCCGGAAGACGCCGGAGCGCGCATCCTTCAGGGTCTCGCGGCGAGCGGCAGGGCTTGGGGGCGGTTCGACGTGCGCATCGAAGGCGAGAACCGTCTGCTTCCCGTGATTGCGTTCTTCATGAACCTGCGTTCGCGCGCGACCGGCATCGCCACCGGCGATCAGGTGATTTTCGTCCGGCGCGAGGTTTTCGAGCGCGTAGGCGGCTTCCCGCCGCTCGAGCTGATGGAGGACATCGCGCTGTCGCGATCGTTGAAGCGGGTCTCGCGGCCGCTGTGCCTTGCCGACAAGGCGGTGACATCGGGCCGCCGCTGGGAACGGCATGGCGTGCTGCGCACGGTCTTCCTCATGGGGTGGCTGCGCCTCGCCTTTTTCTTGGGCGCCGCGCCGGCGAGGCTTGCGCGCTTTTATGACGGCGAGCGCGGCTGAGGCCGTCTGTCGCGTCATGGTATTCGCCCGGGCGCCCCAGCCCGGTGAGGCCAAGACCCGGCTGATTCCCGCTCTCGGGAAAGCGGGCGCCGCCGAGCTCCACCGCCGGCTCGTGGTGCATTGCCTGCGCGAGGCCGCGGATGCCCGGATCGGCCCGGTCGAGCTGTGGTGCACGCCGGATACGAGCGATCCTTTTTTCCGCGAATGCCAGCGCAGCCTCGGAGTCAGTCTTTATGCGCAGGGAGGGGGCGATCTGGGCGCACGCATGCAACGCGCATTCGAATCGGCCTTCGCGCGCTCACGGCACGCGATCCTCGTCGGCAGCGACATCCCGGCGCTGTCGGCGCAGTACTTTCGCGATGCCCATCAGGCACTAGTGCAGAGGGATGACGTCGTGATCGGACCGGCGGAAGACGGCGGTTACTCGTTGATCGGGCTTTCGCGCTGCGATCCTGAGCTGTTTCGCGACATTCCCTGGGGCGGGCCGCAGGTCCTGCCGGAGACCCGCAGGCGCATCGCGGCGCTCTCGTGGCGCTCGAGCGAGCTGTCCGTCCTGTGGGACGTGGACCGACCCGAGGACCTCGAGCGTCTGCCGGAAGGATTGCGGGCACGGTAGGTGAAGCAGCTTCTTCTCGTCGGCGGCGGGCACAGTCACCTCGCCGTGCTGAAGAGCTTCGGCGACGCGCCGGCCGAAGGCGTTCGCCTCGCGCTGCTGAGTCCGAGTCGCCACGCTTTCTACTCGGGGATGGTTCCCGGCGTCGTCGCGGGGCACTACCGGCCCGAGGATTGCCGCATCGATCTCGGAGCGCTCGCCGCTCGCGCGGGTGCTCGCTTTCTCGAGGATTCGGCGGTCGGCGTCGATCCCGAGCGGCGGGAGGTGATCACGGCTCAGGGCGAACATCTTCACTACGACCTTCTGTCGCTCGACATCGGTTCGGCGATTGTCGAACCGGCCGGCACGGCAGAACGCGCGCTTCGTGTCCGCCCGGTCGAGCCGTTTCTTGCGGGCTGGGAACGCTTGCGCGAGTCAGCGGAGAGAGGGGAGGTCCGGCGCATCGCGGTGGTCGGCGGCGGTGCGGCTGGAATCGAGGTGCTGCTCGCCATGCAGCACGGACTTGCCGGAGTAGCCGCGGAATTCGCGCTGTTCAGCGAGCTGCCCATCCTCGCCGGCCACGGCGCGCGCCGCAGAATCGCTCGCATCCTCGGTGCTCGCGGCGTCGCGGTGCACTCCGGCCGGAAGGTCCTCGCTGCGAGCAAGGACGGGCTCGAGCTCGACGGCGGCGGGCGTTTCGAGGCGCAGGCCGCAGTATGGGCAACTGGGGCGCGCGCGCCTTCGTGGATCGCGCCGAGCGGACTCGCGACCGACGAGCGCGGCTTCGTCGCGGTGAGCGACACGCTGCGATCGCTGTCGTGCCCGGAGATATTCGCCGCGGGAGATGTCGCAACCGTGGTCGGCCGGCCCAGGCCGAAATCCGGCGTCTTCGCCGTGAGGCAGGGCCCGGTTCTCGCGCGCAATCTGCGCCTCGCGCTCGGGGGCGGAGCGCCTGAGCCGTTCCGCCCGCCCACGCGCTCGCTGGCCCTCATCAGCTGCGGCGATCGCTACGCAGTGGCCTCTTGGGGAGAATTCGCGCTGGAAGGCGCCTGGGTGTGGGACTGGAAAGACCGAATCGACCGGCGCTTCGTGGAGCGATACCGGCTCGGACCGGCCGGAGGCTGAATGCCCGGCGCGAATTCGCTTGCCAGTTTCTTCAGGCGGTGCTATCGGTAAGGAAGCACCATCTCGAAAGGAGGAACCATGATCCGAAAAGTCGTTTATTTTTCGATGAGAGTACCGAACCGCCCGGGTGTCGGCATGCAGATGCTGAAATCGATCGCCATGGGTAAGCAAAATCTGCTCGCCTTCACCGGGTTTCCCCAGGGGGGCAAGGCACAGGTCGATTTCGTTCCTGCCAATCCGGTCGAATTCGCCAAGGGGGCGAAAAAGCACGGCGTGAATCTGGGCAAACGGAAAACGGCGTTTCTGGTTCAGGGTGAGGACCGCGTCGGCGCGCTTGTGCGCATCCTCGACAAGCTGGCCAAGGCGAAAATCAACATGGTTGCAATGGACGCGGTGACCGCGGGCAACCGACGCTTCGGCGCAATTTTCTGGGTGAAGCCCAAGGACATCGCCCGAACGTCGCGACTGCTCGGCGCGAGATAGTCGCTACCCGACCCGAGCAGCCCTGCGGAGCCCTCAGCGAAGGCGGATGCTGGTGAGCCCGCCCCACAGAGGCGAGCCGAGATCTTCGGCGAGCAGCCAGGCGATGAGTATCACGCCGACGACCGCCAGGATGTACTCCGTGACTTCGATCCAGAGGTGGCGGTCGATGACGGGGTGATCCACGGGGACATCCAAGAAACTGACTATGTCATCAGCATAGTACGGTTGCGTACCCGGAAGAAAGCTATTTTTCCTCAACCACAGGGGAAAGCGCCCGCCGACTGAGCGCCCGGACATGGAGTCGAGGGTAAGCCCTGACAGGGGAATCCCGCTCAGGCGTTAGTGCGCCTTCACACCGCCCCGGTTTTCTTCAAAAGCGCGGCAATCGCTTCCGCGAGCCGCGCGTAACCCGCGTCGGGCCCAAGGGGCGGGAGCTTCGGCTGGCCGCCGCAGGCGGCGAGCAGCGCAGGCAGAAAAATTGCGGTGCGGCGGAACCTCATCGAGCCTTCTCCGGACCGGGCACGCTCGAACACTCCTCGAAAATGCGCGCGCGGCAGGTGGCGCAGATGGAGAGGTCGAGCCGGGTGAACACCCCGCCGATCGCTTCGCGCTTGCCGCGGAAGACATTTTCGCGGCCGAGCTCGGCCATGTAGCCGCCGCGCTCGAGCAGCTCCTCGACCGGCTTCCTCAGGCTGTAGAAGTAGAGCTGTCCGCCGCCCGCGCGCCGCCGGCGCGCCTCCTCGGTGAGCAACTCCGCGCCCGCCATGTCCACGAAATTGATACTCTTCGACATCAGCAGCAGGTGTTTCTGGCCGGGGCTGTGCTCGCGCAGCGTGTCGAGGTGCCGCTCGACGTGGCCCACCGCGCCGAAATAGATCGAGCCCTCGATGCGCAGGATCTTGAGCTGGGGGCATTCGAGGAGACTGTCCTCGACCTCGGTCATCTTGCGCCCGGTGTGACGCGGATCGGGCACGAGGCTCCGCATGATCGGGTGCGAGGTGCGGATGAGGAACAGGACCAGCGAGACGAGCACGCCGACGAGGATCGCAAACTCGAGATCGAGCAGGAGCGTCGCAAAGAAGGTGACGGCGAGCACCGCGCTCTCGCTGCGGCTGGTGGCGAGAATTTTTCGGACGCGGCCGAAATCGATCAAGCTCCAGGCGACCAGAAACAGAATCCCCGCTACGACGGCGATCGGCAGATAGGCGGCGAGCGGTCCGACCGCAAGGAGCACGAATACCAGCAGCGCTGCTGCGAATATCGCCGACATTGGCGTTCGCGCTCCCGCCTCGTAGTTGAGGCCGCAACGGTTGACCGAGGTGCTCGTCGGAAAGCCGGAAAAAAAAGCCGCGGCGATGTTCCCGAGGCCCTGTCCGATGAACTCCTGGTTGTTGTCGATGCGCTGGCCGGATTTGAGCGCGATGGCATGCGCGACCGAGACCGCCTGGGTGAGCGACACCAGCGCCACGGCCATCGCGCCTCCGAGCAGGCTCTGCAGCGTTCCGGGGGACAGGTCGGGCAAAGAAAGCGGCGGCAGCACTCCGCGCAGGGGCCCGAGCGTGCGCAGGCCGGTGCGTTCCGCGCCGAGCATCTGATTCAGGACGAAAGCGAAGACACTCCCGAGCAGCATCGCGACGAGCAGGGGCGGAATCTTCGGGAGCAAGCGGCGCGAACCGATGCCGACCGCAAGCGCCGCCGCCGCGACCAGCACGACCCACGGGTGAGCGTCGCCCAGGCGCGAGAACGTCCCCGCGACGAGGTCGGTGAAGTGCGCCGCCGGCGTCCCCGCGATTCCCAGAAAATTGGGAAGTTGGCTCGCAAAGATCAGCACGCCGACCGCCGCGGTAAAACCGACCACCACGGTGCTCGACATGAAGTTCACGAGCGCGCCCAGTCCCAGCACGCCCATTGCGACCATGATGACCCCCGACATGAGCGCGAGCGTGAGCGCGATCTCGGCATAGTGCGGCGTGCCCGGCGTCGCGAGCGGGCTGAGCGTGGCGAGCACCATGAGCGATAGCGGATTGGTGGGCCCGGCGACGGTGTGCAGCGACGAGCCGAACAGCGCCGCGACCACCGTCGGCACCATCGCGCAGTACAGCCCGTACTCGGGAGGGAGCCCCGCGAGCGTTGCGAAAGCCACGCCCTGCGGCAGCACGACGACGGCGCCGATGAGGCCCGCGAGGGCGTCGGCCTTCAGCGTCGAGCGATCGACCCGCGGCCACCATTTGAGGAACGGGAGCAGGCGCCGCGGGAGCGGGGTGATCGATGCGGTCGGGGACGTCACGTCGGGGAAGGCCGGATTTCCAATGGTACCAAACGCCGTTGCAATGCTCCCTGCGTGATATCCTGTGGCGCTTTTCCTCAGCACGGAATCCCCATGCCCGATTTCCGCAAACCCAGCCCCACCGTCATGCTCGTCTGCTCGAGCGTGATCCTCACGCTCGCGCTCGGCATCCGTCACAGCTTCGGCCTGTTTCTGCAGCCGATGAGCATGGACAACGGATGGGGGCGCGAGGTGTTCGGGTTCGCCGTAGCGTTGCAGAACCTGTTGTGGGGCATCACGCAGCCCTTTACCGGGATGCTCGCCGACCGCTTCGGCGCCGGACGCGTGCTCTTCGCGGGAGGGCTGCTCTACGCGCTGGGCCTGGTGTTCATGGCGAACTCGACCACCGCGCTGGGGTTGACCCTCGCGATCGGCATTTTTGTCGGCATCGGGATGAGCTGCACGACATTCAACATCGTGTTCGGCGCGCTGGGGCGTGCCTATCCGGTCGAGAGGAGGAGCGTCGTGCTCGGCATCTCCAGCGCGGCAGGCTCCTTCGGCCAGTTCGCGGTACTGCCGCTTGCGCTCGTCCTGATCTCGGGCCTCGGCTGGTATTCCGCGCTTATCGCCCTCTCGATCCTGATTGCCGTGGTGATGCCGGCTTCCTTCGGAGTAACCGACAAGGGCTACCATGGCACCCACGCCGCCGGCGCGGGCGTGTCGCTGAAGGAGGCGCTCGCCGAGGCTTTCCGCCACAAGGGTTTCTGGCTGCTCGGCGTGGGCTATTTCGCCTGCGGCTTCCAGGTCGTCTTCATCGGCACGCACTTCCCGGCATTCCTCATGGACAAGGGACTGACCGTCCGCGACGGAACCATCTCGCTCGCGCTGATCGGCCTGTTCAACATCTTCGGCTCCTACCTCGCCGGGCAGCTCGGCAGCCGTTTCTCGAAAACCTACCTGCTCTCCGGCCTCTACGCCCTGCGCGGGGTCGCGATCGCGCTCCTGCTTGCGTTTCCGCTCACGCCGATATCGGCCTACCTGTTCGCGGCAGCGATGGGTTTCCTCTGGCTCGGCACGGTGCCGCTCACCAACGGCGTGGTCGCGGGAATTTTCGGCGTGAAGCACCTCGCCATGCTGTCCGGCTTCGTGTTCTTCTTCCACCAGCTCGGCAGCTTCTTCGGCGGCTGGCTCGGCGGCTTCCTTTTCGACCGCACCGGCTCGTACCAGCTGGTGTGGCTGATCGCGATCGGGTTGTCGGTGATCTCTGTGGTCGTGAATCTTCCCATCGACGAGCGACCGGTGAGGCGGGCGGGGGAACCGGTTGCGGTTTGAGAACCTTGGTGCAGGACGACCGGTGTTATGGTTAGCTCGACCGCCCTGGCTGACGGGCTGGTTTCGTGTGCCCTCGCCGGCCGCCCCTGGGGCCATCTGGCTTTGCCACGAAATCAGCGCCCAGCTCGACCCACGCGGTGACCGCCTCGTCAGTGCCGCATGCAGCCGGACCGACGAAGACGAAGCCCTTCATCGGACGACCCGTGAAGTCCATCGGACGCACGTGAGGTCTCCGGAGGGCTTCGCCGTAGCGCTCCGGTCCGACGCGAACCATAAGGTCGTCCTTCACGATCCCACACAACATCTTGCCGCCGACAAGGAACGCTAGGCCACCGAACATCTTCTTCTCGCTGACGCTTTTGCGGCCCCCGAGGGCGTGGCGGATGCGCTCGGCCAACTTCTGGTCGTACGCCATCGTCGCCTCTACTGTGTCCCGGGCGGGCGCTTGCCAGTCTCCACATAGTGCTTGAGGCCTCCGAAGAAGCTTTTGATGCCGACGTTCCACTTCTTGCGCACCATCATGGCATCCATGAGTTTTCCCAGTGGGCCGAACTTCAGTTCATACTCCATACGCTGTTTGACGATCGTCCCACCCGAGTCCGGTGTCAGGGTATAGCGGTGTCTCAGGCGCCGCACGGGCAACGTGCATTCGAACAACTCGAATGCCAGCGCTTCATGCGGCCTCCACTCGGTGACCTTCTCCTTGAACCAGCCGCCGGGCAGGAGGTCGCACTGGCGAGCCGCGCCAACCCCCTCCGTCTGCGGCGAGACAAACTTCGACTTCTTGATTCCGGGATCGTACTGTTCCAGAGCGTCGAGGGAGGCGAGAACGGACCAGACTTTGTCCCGCGGCGCATTGATGCGAATCGAGTTTTCCAGTACGGTCATGATGACACCTCCATTTTGTGGTTTTTGCGGTTCGCGGATGGGCGGTCGTCTCGCCGCCGCGCGGAACGACCTGCCCCGCCTTTGTCCTGCCGTTCCGGATGAGTCTCGAGAGCGGAGCGGAGCTCGGCAGTGAGCCGTGCTTTCTCGGTGCGCAGCCGCTTCACGAATTCCCGAGGGGCTGCGGTTCGCGGGTCGTACTTCGCGCTCCACTGGATGATCTCGAGCATGATCGGGAGTAAGTCGATTCCCTTGGTCGTGAGTCGGTAGCGGCTCGCGCCGGTGCGCTCGGAGTTCCGCTCCTTCGCGATAATCCCGTCCTCCTCAAGGCGGACAAGTCGGTCAGCAAGAATGTTGGTTGCGATGCCCTCGTCCGCGCGCAGGAGCTCGGTGTAGGTGGTGCGGTTCTTGAACATCAGGTCGCGGATCACGAGGAGCGTCCATGCGTCACCGAACACCTCAAGCGCGAAATGGACTGGGCAATCGGACTTGCGGTTGCGGCGCCTCATCGGTTGGGGGCGGCGTCTGAAAGGTACTTGCTTTTCACAAGTGGTGACTATACCAAGCCAACTTGCGAAATGCAAGTAGTCATAGCGGCACCGTAGCTGCGGGATAGAATGCGGTCTGTTGTGGGAGGTCGCGCCGCGAAATGCCGAAGTTCAGCGCCAACATCAGCATGCTGTTCAAGGAGCTCGAGTTTCCCGAGCGCTTCGACGCCGCGGCTCAAGCCGGTTTCAAGGCGGTCGAGATCCAGTTTCCCTACGGCTGGAGCAAGAGCCAGCTCGGCGAGATCGCGCAGCACGCCGGCGTCGAGGTGGTGCTCATCAATATCCCGGCGGGCGATCCCGAGAAAGGCGATCGCGGCATCGGCTGTTTGCCTTCCCGCACCGGTGAATTCCGAGACGCCGTCGGAAAGGCGATCGAATACGCGAGAGCGCTCGGCTGCAAACGGATGAATTGCCTTGCCGGCGTCACACCGCCGGACGTCGATAAAGCGACGCTGCACAAAACGTACGTATCCAACCTTCGTTACGCGGCGCTCGAGCTCGAGCGTGACGGTATGACGCTCCTCATCGAGCCCATCAACACGCGGACGATTCCCGGGTTCTACCTGAGCCAGTCGGCCCAGGCGCTCGCGATCATCGATGAGGCAGGCGCCGCCAATCTCAAATTGCAATATGACCTATTCCACATGCACATCATGGGGGACGATCTCGCCGAGACCCTTTCGGCGAATCTCGCGAGGATCGGGCACATGCAGGTCGCCGACGTTCCCGGCCGGCACGAGCCCGGAACCGGGGAGATCGATTTTCCTCCTCTGTTCGATCTCATCGACCGCCTCGCCTACAAGGGCTGGATCGGAGCGGAATACGCTCCCGCGGGAAAGACCGAAGACGGTTTGGCGTGGGCGAGAAAATACTTGTAAGCTGCCGGTAGCGAAAGACCGGCATGAACATCGCTGTCACCGGCATCAATTTTCTCCGCCAGACGGAGGTCGCGGAGCGCCTGCGCCGCTTGCTGCCCGCGGGGGCCGTGCTGCACGCCGAGGAGGACACGCGCTCCTACGAATGCGACGGTCTCACGGCCTACCGGCAGCTGCCGATGGTGGTGGCGCTACCCTCGAACGAAGAAGAGGTGCGGCAAGTGCTGCACACCTGCCACGAGCTGAAAGTGCCGGTGGTCGCGCGCGGCGCGGGCACCGGCCTCTCCGGCGGGGCACTCCCCATGGGAGACGGCGTGCTGCTGTCGCTCGCAAAAATGCGGCGCATCCTCGCGCTCGACCCGGTGGCGCGCACGGCGCGCGTGCAGCCCGGCGTCACCAATCTCGCGATCTCCGAAACGGCGGCGCCGTACGGGCTCTTCTATGCGCCCGACCCCTCCTCGCAGATCGCCTGCTCGATCGGCGGCAATGTGGCCGAGAACTCGGGTGGGGTGCACTGCCTGAAGTACGGCCTCACGCTGCACAACGTGCTGCGGGTGCGCGCGGTCACGATCGATGGCGAGGTCGTCGAATTCGGCAGCGAGGCGCTCGACGCGCCCGGGCTCGATACTCTCGCGCTCATGATCGGCTCCGAGGGCATGCTCGCGGTCGCGACCGAGATCACGGTGAAGCTACTGGCCCGCCCCGAGACGGCGCGGGTGATCCTCGCCTCGTTCGACGACGTGGAGAAGGCGGGCAACGCGGTGGCCGATGTCATCGCCGCGGGCGTCGTGCCTTCGGGCCTGGAAATGATGGACCGGCCGGCCGTGCGCGCAGTGGAGGAATTCGTGCACGCCGGCTACGATCTCGAAGCGGCGGCGCTCCTCTTGTGCGAGGCGGACGGCACGTCCGACGAAGTCGAGGAGGGCATCGCCGGCATGACCGAAGTGCTGCGGCGCGCCGGCGCGACCGCGATCCGTACATCAAACTCCGAGGCGGAGCGACAGAAGTTCTGGGCCGGGCGCAAGGCCGCATTCCCCGCAGTCGGCCGCATTTCGCCCGACTACTACTGCATGGACGGGACCATTCCGCGAAAGAAATTGGGCGAGATACTGAAATTCATCGCCGAGATGGAGAGGAAATACGGCCTGCGCTGCCCCAACGTGTTTCACGCCGGCGACGGCAATCTGCACCCCCTGATTCTTTTCGACGCGAACGATCCCGGCCAGCTCGAGCGCACCGAGCGCTTCGCGGGCGAAGTGCTGGAAAAGTGCGTCGAGGTCGGCGGCACCATCACTGGCGAGCACGGCGTGGGCGTGGAAAAGATCAACCAGATGTGCGCGCAGTTCGCGCCAGCGGAGATCGAGCGCTTCCAGGGCGTGAAACGCGCCTTCGATCCCGGAGGCCTCCTCAATCCCGGCAAGAACATCCCGAGCCTGCACCGCTGCGCCGAGTTCGGCCGCATGCGGGTGAAAGGCGGGCAGCTGCCGCATTCCGAGCTGCCGAGATTCTAGACGTGCGCCTTTGCGAGAGGGTGCGCGCCGGTTCGATCGTCTCCGCGCTGCTGCTCGGCGCCGGATTGTACGGCGCGACGGACGCGCTCGCGATCGTGGACGAGATCCAGGTCTACACCGACGATCTCGACTACCGGGGCGAGAGCGGTCTGGAACTCCACGTCAATACCACGCCGAGCGGGAGAAATACGCCCGACTATCCGGGCGACGTTCCCCCTTACCACGGGGTCCGGATCACGCCGGAATTCTCATGGGGCCTCGGCCACGATCTCGACTGGGGCCTGTATCTCCCGACCACCACCGGTTCCGACTGGCACACTCATCTGGGCGGAGCGAAGCTGCGCACGAAATGGCTGCCGGTGCACGGTGTGGGAGGCAAGGGCGGCTGGTACTTCGGGATCAACAACGAGCTCTCCGACCTCACCAAGGCCTTCTCCGACTCCCGCTGGAACGACGAGGTGCGCGTCATCGGCGGCTACCGCGGCCCCGACTGGCTGGTCGGGGTGAATCCCATATTCGAGTGGGGGCTCTCACCCGGGTTTCGCGGCAGTCCCGAGGTCGCTCTCGCCTGGAAGGCGGTGCACGACGTCGCGCAAGGACTCGCGCTCGGCGCCGAGTACTACGACGATATCGGCACGCTCGCGAACCGGCTGCCGCGCGAGGCGCGGAACCGCACGCTGTACGCGGTGATGGAGATCGTGCGCAAGTCCTGGTCGCTCAATTTCGGCGTCGGCCACGGCCTTACGCCTGCCACGGACAACTGGACTGTCAAGGCCATCGTCGGGATTTCCTTCAATTGAGACTCCGGTGATACTGTCCGGCAGAATGGATTCGGTCCTGGAGAAGCTGTCCGAGACGATACGCGCAGCGGGTCGCTCGAAGCGCGCTTTGCGCCTGCGCGGCGGCGGCACCAAGGACTTCTACGGTCAGGCGCTCGAGGGCGACGTTCTCGACACGCGCGGCTATTCCGGCATCGTCGCCTACGAGCCCTCGGAGCTCGTGATCACCGCGCGTTGCGGCACGGGGCTCGCGGAAATCGAGGCGGCGATGCGCGAGTGCGGCCAGATGCTCGCCTTCGAGCCCCCTCACTTCGCTCAGTTTGGTTCAGGCGCGACGCTCGGCGGGACGATCGCTGCGGGGCTTTCGGGGCCGCGCCGCCAGGCGGCGGGCGCGCTGCGCGATTTCGTGCTCGGCGTGAAAATCATGGACGGGCGCGGCGAAGTGCTCGCCTTCGGCGGGCAGGTGATGAAAAACGTCGCCGGCTACGACGTCTCGCGCCTGATGGCGGGATCGCTCGGCACGCTCGGCAGCATCCTGGAAGTCTCGCTCAAGGCGCTGCCGCTCCCCGTGGCCGAAGCGACGCTCAACCTCGAATTCCCCGAGGACAAGGCGATCGAACAACTCAACCGCTGGGGCGGCAAACCCCTGCCGATCAGCGCGAGCGCCTGGGCCGGAGGCGAGCTCCGCGTGCGCCTCTCGGGCGCCGCCTCCGCGGTAGCCGCCGCGCAAAAAAAAATCGGCGGCGAGCTCGTCGACGCCGCGCAGGGCGAGCGCTTCTGGACGGGGGTTCGCGAGCAGACCGATCCGTTTTTCAGGAACGACGCGCCGCTGTGGCGCATCTCGGTTCCGTCGACCGCGCCGCCCCTCAAGCTTCCCGGGGAGCCGCTCATCGAGTGGGGCGGGGCGCTGCGCTGGCTTTGCTCGCGCGCCGACGTGCGCACCGTCCGCGAGGCGGCGAAGCGGGCGCGGGGCCACGCCACGCTGTTTCGCGGCGGCGACAAGTCGCTCGGCGTCTTTCAACCGCTCGCCCCGGCCCTCATGAAGATCCACAAAGAGCTCAAACGCGAGTTCGATCCGCAGGGAATTTTCAACCGCGGCCGCATGTATCCGGATCTCTGACGGAGTCGCTGATGCAGACCGCTCTGGCCGATTTCATCCGCGACACGCCCGAAGGGCGCGAGGCCGACGCCATCCTCAGGAAGTGCGTGCACTGCGGCTTCTGCACCGCGACCTGTCCGACCTATCTGCTTCTTGGGGACGAGAACGACGGCCCGCGCGGGCGCATCTACCTCATGAAGCAGGCGCTCGAGGGGCAGGAGATCACCGACAAGACGCGCCTGCACCTCGACCGCTGCCTCACCTGCCGCGCCTGCGAGACGACCTGCCCGTCGGGAGTGCAGTACGGGCGCCTGCTCGATATCGGGCGCAAGCTGGTCGAGGAAAAAACGGCGCGGCCGGCGTGGGAACGCGTCAAGCGCCGCGCGCTCGCGGCAGTCCTGCCGCATCGTTCCCTGTTCGCGCTGCTCCTCGCGCTCGGCCGGGTCGCGCGGCCGGTACTTCCCGCAAGCATCGCCGAAAAAGTGCCGGCTTCGACGCCTGAGGCGGGCGCCTGGCCTGCGCCGCGGCACGCGCGAAAAATGCTCGCGCTTGCCGGCTGCGTGCAGCCTGCGCTCGCGCCCGACATCAACGCCGCCGCCGCCCGCGTGTTCGACCGCATCGGTATTTCGCTCATCGAAGCGAAAGGCGCAGGCTGCTGCGGCGCGCTGCGCTTCCATATCGGCTACCAGGAGGAGGGCCTCGCCGACATGCGCGCGTTGATCGACCGCTGGTGGCCGATGATCGAACGCGGCGGAGTCGAGGCCATCGTCATGACCGCGAGCGGCTGCGGGGTGATGGTGAAGGAATACGCGCACCTGCTCCGGCACGACCGGGCCTACGCCGGGAAGGCGGAGAAAATCAGTGCGATGACGCGCGACTTGAGCGAGGTGATCGATGCCGAGTACGCCCGCCTCGAACCGCTGCCCGCGAAAAAAGGCGGGCGGATCGCGTTCCACCCGCCCTGCACCCTGCAGCACGGGCAGGACATAAAGGGCCTGACCGAGCGCGTGCTCGCAAGGGCGGGCTTCGAGCTGACGCCGGTGCCCGACTCGCACCTGTGCTGCGGTTCCGCCGGCACGTATTCGATCCTGCAGCCCGAGCTGTCCGGGCAGCTGAAACGGAACAAGCTTTCGGCCCTCGCCTCCGGCGCACCCGAAGAGATCCTCACCGCCAACATCGGCTGCCTCGCGCACCTGCAGAGCGGCACCGAGCGGCCGGTGAGGCATTGGATTGCGGCACTGGAAGAACGGTTGAACTAAGTGGCACGGCTGATAGACAACATCCCCGAGCGCCCGCCCAACCGCGACATCCGCCAGCTTACGCGGGTGTTGCGGTTTCTCTGGCCGTACCGCGCGCGCATGGCGGTCGCCGGCACCGCGCTGGTCGTCGCGGCGGGCTGCGTGCTCGTCCTGGGTCAGGGCCTGAAGCGCGTCATCGACGCCGGGTTCTCCGGTGCCAACGCCGCGTCCCTGGACACGGCGCTCTTCGCGCTGCTCGCCATCGTCTGCGTGCTCGCTCTAGCGACATACACGCGTTTCTACTCCGTGTCCTGGATCGGCGAGCGCGTCTCGGCCGACATCCGCCGGGCGGTGTTCGGGCACCTGCTGGAACAGTCTCCAGGATTTTTCGAGACCATGCGCACCGGAGAGGCGATCTCGCGCCTCACCAATGACACCGCGCTGCTGGAAGTCGTGATCGGCTCCTCGGCTTCTTTCGCGTTGAGGAACACTCTGATCATGCTCGGCGCGCTGGTCATGCTCATCATCACCAGTCCCAAGCTCACGGCGCTGGTAGTGCTCGGCGTGCCGCTCGTGATCGCGCCGATTCTCCTGTTCGGCCGGCGCGTGCGAAAGCTCTCGCGCGCGAGCCAGGACCGGGTCGCCGACGTGAGCGCTTATATCGACGAGGCCCTGCACGAGATCCGCACGGTGCAGTCCTACGGCCACGAAGCCGAGGACCGGGAACGGTTCGGCGGGCGCGTCGAGCAGGCCTTCGCCACGGCGACGAGGCGCATCGGCCAGCGGGCGCTCCTGGTTGCGCTGGTGATGCTGCTCGCCTTCGGCGCAGTGGGCGTGATCCTCTGGATCGGCGGTCACGACGTGCTCGCCGGGCGCTTGAGCGCGGGCGAGCTTTCGGCGTTCGTGTTCTACGCGGTGCTGGTCGCCGGAGCGGTGGGCGCCGTATCGGAGGTCATCGGCGACCTTCAGCGCGCGGCGGGCGCGACAGAGCGGCTGATGGAACTGCTCGCGACCGAGCCGTCCATTCGCGCGCCGGCGAATCCGCAGGCGCTGCCGGAGCCTCGAGGCAACGAAAAAGCGGGGGAAGTGCGCTTCGAGCGCGTGAGCTTTCACTATCCGTCGCGGCCGGACACCGCGGCGCTCTCGGATTTTTCTCTTTCCGTCTCGCGCGGGGAGAAGGTCGCGCTGGTGGGGCCTTCGGGCGCCGGCAAGTCCACGGTGTTCCAGCTGCTCCTGCGCTATTACGATCCGGACGCCGGCGCGATCACGCTGGACGGCATCGAGCTGAAGAAAGCCGACCCCAAGGCGGTGCGCAGGCGCATCGCGCTCGTGCCGCAGGACCCGGTGATCTTCGCCGCGAGCGTCGCGGAGAACGTCCGCTACGGGCGGCCGGAAGCGAGCGACGCCGAAGTCCTCGCCGCGTGCAACGCGGCCTACGCGAGCGAGTTCATCGAACGTCTGCCCGAGGGAATGAATTCGTTCCTGGGCGAGCGCGGCGTGCGCCTTTCCGGCGGCCAGCGCCAGCGCCTGTCGATCGCGAGGGCGCTCCTCGCCGACCGCGCGGTGCTGCTCCTGGACGAGGCGACGAGCTCGCTCGACGCCGAAAGCGAAAATTACGTGCAGAAGGCGCTCGAGCACCTGATGCGGGGCCGTACCACGCTCGTCGTCGCGCACCGCCTCGCCACCGTGAAGAACGCCGACCGCATCGTCGTCATGGACCATGGCCGCGTGATCGCCGCCGGCACGCACGCGGAGCTGGTGCGCGAGCAGGGCTTGTACGCGAGGCTCGCCGCGCTGCAGTTTCTCGGCGAAATCTCGCCCGAGGCGGTGGAATGAGCAGGGTGCTCCCGCTCCTCGCGCTGCTCCTCGCGCTGCCCGCGCAGGCGGACACGCTGCGCATCGGCTCCAAGCGCTTTACCGAGTCCTACATCCTCGGCGAGGTGCTGCGCCGGGCGGTGGAGGGGAAGGGGCCGGTCGAGCACCGGCCGGGACTGGGCAACACCGGCATCGTGTTCGCGGCGCTCAAGGCCGGCTCGATAGACGTCTATCCCGAATACACGGGGACGATCGCGAGGGAAATCCTCAAGGTCGAGGGCAATCCGAGCGTCGAGGATCTCAGCGCCGCCCTCGCTCCGCAGGGCCTCGGCGTCTCGGTGCGGCTCGGCTTCAACAACACCTACGCGCTCGCCATGCGCGATGACCGCGCGCAGGCGCTCGGAATCCGCACGCTCTCGGATCTCGCGAGGCATCCGCGCCTGAAGCTCGGGCTCTCTCAGGAGTTCATCGGCCGCGCCGACGGCTGGCCGGGGCTGAAGGCGGCCTACAGAATGCCCTACGCCACGCCCTCGGGACTCGATCACGGCCTCGCCTACGAGGCGATCGCAGCCGGCAGGATAGACGTGATGGACATCTACTCCACCGACGCGAAGATCGAGCGTTTCAACCTGCGAGTGATCGAGGATGACCGGAAATTTTTTCCGCGCTACGACGCCGTGCTGCTCTACCGGCTCGATCTGCCGCGGCGGTTTCCACAGGCGTGGTCGGCGTTCGAGAAGCTCGAAGGCCGCATCGACGAGCGGCGCATGATCCGCATGAACGCGGCGGCCGAGATCGAAGGCCGAAGTTTCGCGGAGGCGGCCGCGCTCATCGACGCCGAAGGCGGGCTGCAGCGCGCGGCCCGGCGGGATTTCTTTAGCGCGCTGTTCGGCCCGGATTTCTGGCGACTTACCGGCGAACACCTGCTGCTCGTGTTCGTTTCGCTTGCTGCAAGCATCGTACTGGGCGTGCCGCTTGGCCTTGCCGCCGCGAAGTTACCCAGGGCCGAACAAGTCATTTTCGGGATCGTGGGCGTAATCCAGACGATTCCGTCGTTGGCGCTCTTCGCGTTTCTCATCGCGCTGACGGGCACGATCGGCACTTGGCCCGCGCTCATCGCGCTTTTCCTCTACGCGCTGCTGCCGATCGTCCGCAACACCTGTACCGGGCTTACCGGAATCGTCCGCGGCATGCGGCAGGCGGCGATGGCGCTCGGCCTGTCGACGCGCGACCGGATGTTGCTCGTCGAAGTGCCGCTCGCGCTGCCTTCGATCCTTGCCGGCATCAACACCTCCGCCGTCATCAACGTCGGCACGGCAACGATCGCCGCTTTCATCGGCGCCGGCGGCTACGGCGAGCGCATCGCCTCGGGGCTTGCTCTGAACGACAACGTGACCCTGCTCGCCGGAGCCATACCCGCGGCGGCGCTCGCCCTGCTGATCCAGGGCGCGTTCGAGCTCGCCGAACGGCAATTCGGCTGGATGGCGCGAGCGCAGGGGCGCCCGTAGCAGCTCCTCCCAATCGGGCTATGATAAGCAATGGCGGAAGGAAAGACGAAGTCGGCTCCCGTTCCCATCTCGGGACTCGCCCACATCGGCATTCGCGTGCACGAGCTCGAGCGCTCGGTGCGATTCTACGCGCTGCTCGGCTTCACTACGACTGCCGGTCCGATCGGCCCCGAGCCGGTCGCCATCCTCGATCACCCGTCTGGAGTGGAACTGAACCTGGTGCTCAACGCGCCGAGCGCGAACGAGCCGAACGTCCTCATGGACGTACCCGACAAGCATCCCGGCATCACGCACTTTGCGCTTCTGTGCCCCGACATCATGACCGCGAAGGAGCGGCTCGAGGCGGCCGGCATCCCGCTGAGCGGCGGCCCCGTGCGCTTCGGGCCCGGGGCGAAGGGAATCTTCGTGCGCGATCCAGATCGCAACGTCATTGAGCTGCACCAGCGCGGCTGACGGTCGGCGCAGGAGCGGGTATCAGTGAAGGCTCCCCAGGTGCTCGCGATTGCCTTCGCGGTTCTCGTGTCTGCACCCGTTGTGGCGCAGACGCAGAATCCACCGGGTGAAAGGGCGGCAGCAAAGGAGCAGCGGGCGGACCGCGCCAAAGAGCGCTGCAGGCTTAACCATGGGGTGGATTGCGACACGCCTGAAGGGCTGAAGGAATGGCTGCTGCAGGAGCGCAGCCGCCAGGAAGCGATCCGCGATGGCTCGCGCCGCCGGCTGCCGACTCGGCCCGGACCAACAACGTCGCGCCCCTGACTTCGCGCGGGACCTTGCAAGGTTTGGGTGTAACCTTACACGGTCCGTATATATTACGTTAGAGCGCATGGTCCCTGTCAAACCCATTCTGCTCCTACGTCGGCTTGCGGTTGGTGCTCTGTTTTTCCTAATGATGCTACCTGCGGTACACGATAAGGCCTGGGTATCCGCCGCATTTCTTTCCACAGCCTTCGTCACGACTGTCTATCCAGACTCTGCGTTTCGCCTCTCCTGGGGTAAGCGCATCGCGATAATCCTCGCCGCGTTCATTCTCGGGGTCTGGTTTCTTCCGGACAGCTACGTTTATGCTTGGAAACGCGCGTGATAAAGCGCTCTAACAGCGCGGCCCACCCGGAGCCTCTGAAGCAGCGCGCCTTGTGGCATCCTTTGTCCCGTCGGCCCGGTGGCCGCGAACGTTAGAACCGCATGAACAAGATAATCGCAATCCTCGTAATCGGGGGGAATTTTCACGCGGCGGTCGAAACCGCCGACGGTTTCATCGAAGCGTCTTTTCCGAACAACGAAAAGGGCGTGGAGGCGTTCAGCAATTTCGCGGCCCCCCTCATTAAGCGCGAGACTGACCCCTATCGATTCTGCGTTACCTCAGCGGAGACTAACGCTTTTGGTGAAATCGACCATCAACTTATGGTCAATGGCCATCGACCCTCCTCACTGACAGTCTCGGCGTTTAAGACCTACCTTGATAAACACCCTGGGGTGCCGCTCTCTGGTCTTACTGCCGCGCACGCTTGTTTGGAGATTTTCCCGTTTCTCAGGACAATGCGGTTCTAACATGGCGCCCCACACGGACCGCTCGCTAGCGTCGCTTCGCTCCTCGGCTTGCGGCCGGTGGGCTCCACGTTAGGCTTCAAATATGGACAGATGGCATTACTCGTTTCTACTGTTAAGTATCTCCGTATCCTCTATGGCTGGTTGCGGAACAGCGAAGGAAAACTTTGCGCAATTTCAAAATTTCGAAATAGGCCAAAGCCGCGACGCGGACCGCTGGCACCGGTATCTAAAAGATTCACGAACGCTACCCAATGGGAATATGGAAAATAGATATGAGTACGGTAGATGCGTCTTTTTCAGAGAATTTGATAGGGCAACAGGGCGATTAATCGCCTGGCGGATCGAAGGGGATGATCAGGATTGTCGGATTGTTCCCTAGCCAACCTCAATAAGTGGATTGTTCTTTCTATGCGACACTTTGAATTTCTCGCAATGGTACTAATCGGCTTGTCCGTGTCAGGGTGTTTCGCCGACCCTTGGAGAGAACCATATGAGGGGCTTGAAGCCAAGCTGGGGCCACCGCGGAACATTGATAGTTTGCCTCCCGTGAAACGGGGTGAAATCTGGCTGACCATCGTACGCCAAGCGAACGGAACGGGTTTTAATGCTGACGGAACATTCGAGAATGAAATTGGCGGCGAGGATCAATGTCTGTTCGCTTTTAAAGTCGATCCAAATACTAGGCGAATGGTCAGCTGGCGATTTGCGAGCAAAGGCTCTCCAGATGCTTGCTACTCCCATCCATAATAGGCTGAGCCTAACCGCCGGTTACAGCCGACGCGGAAAGGCGCGGGGCTGAACCGGGACGTTAGGCCACATGACTTTGAAGCTCTATAAATATCGGGACTTGTCGAACCCCTCCGAAGCTGACTTTCATCGCCTAGAGACATTGCTTCAGCGGGAAGTATTCTGGTGTGCGCGCCCGGACACGCTCAACGATCCTCAAGAATTTACCTGGGAATGTGACTACACAGCGTCGGCCGCGACGGAGGAATTGCTTACGGAACTGCTCGTTCGAGTCAATGGCTGCACACGCGTGCACGCCCAGGGCCGATCGGCTGCCGCCATTTCCAACGGTCGGCTGGCAATTCTCGCCAAACCGGCTATCGAGGGCATGATTCATCAATGCCGAAACGAAATTGGCCTCGTTTGCTTTGGTACCTCATCAGACAATTCTGTCTTGTGGCAGAGGTACGGCGGAGGCGGTGCCGGCGTTTGTGTCGAGATTGAAGTCCAAGAGGAATTACTCGAAAAGCAGCTCTATCGTGTTCAGTATTCCTTCGCCAAGTCACTCCACACTGACCAATTGTTGCGCGCATTCCTTGACCCTAATCATGTGCGAGAGCTCTACGCGCTCGCATTGCTTTCGAAGCCTATCTTTTGGGCTTCTGAAGAAGAAATCCGTTTCGTTTCTCGAAGACAAAAAGTCTTAGTTCGGATCGATGGGGCACAAATTACACGCCTTATTCTCGGCGACGCACTCGCGGCACCAGTCAGGCAGCGGATTGAACAGATTGCGGCTGCTCTGCAACACAATCTACAGAATGATGAGAATGTGGCCTAACCGCGCAGCCCACACGGACGCGCGTGGAGCGTCGCAGGTTTCGCCACCATCGCAGTCGCGCGCCGGTGGCCGCGAACGTTAGGCAATCATTGGGTATCAAAAGGTCGCAATCGAAGGCAGAGAAGTCTGTAGGCCGTAAGGCCGTCTGGGAGTTCCTCTGTTGCGGCCGCAGGCGTGGGTACTCGAAGCAGCGCCTTCGCGTTCTACGGCAACGGATGGCACAGCGGGCTTCGGAAAGGGGGTTTGACCTGTGGCGTCAAGGCAGCTTAGCCAAACACGAACTTCTCGGATGAGAACATGAAAAAGTCGGGCGCGAGCCAAGGCCAGTCGGCATCGGAGCTCATCTCGAAAAGAATCGCCGAACTCGGGGACTGGCGCGGGGAGACCCTCAGCAGGATGCGCAAGCTCATCAAGGAAGCAGACCCGGGCGTCGTCGAGGAGTGGAAGTGGATGGGCACTCCGATTTGGTCGCACGACGGCATCATCTGCACTGGCGAATCCTACAAGAATGTCGTGAAGCTTACCTTCTTGAAGGGCGCGTCTCTGAAGGATCCGGC